>ERZ859937.33-NODE-33-length-73086-cov-10.260218_pt1 | contig 73086 bp, 49 predicted proteins | sample MGYA00509985_ERZ859937 | MGnify/ENA primary metagenome ERZ859937 (study PRJEB30046, sample SAMN00715169) | human gut metagenome | study: EMG produced TPA metagenomics assembly of the A metagenome-wide association study of gut microbiota in type 2... | reverse complement strand
TTGCCCGATTTTTTTTGCAAACACAAAAAAGGCCGTCTCATTTTGAGACAGCCTCTTTCCTGTCTTTTCTATTTTATTTTAGGCTTTAATTCATCCGGTGAGTCTTTCGTATATAGCATCGGTGAACCTGCTACCTTTGTAAATAATTCTTGAACCTGTTGAATTTCCACTTTTTGTTCAGGATGGAAATTTTCCGAATTCATGTAATCAAGTATTGATTTCTTTAATTGCCGGGCTACTATTCGTTTTTCCGGTGCACTATCCAAATCCAATGTGGTCATAATCAGTTTGCCATTTAATACATTGGCTTCGAACAACACCCCGATTTTACGACTGATAAACCACGTGTCAATGCTTTGGACAAGTGGCTGGAAGTCTTTCCCGAAATCGGTGAATTGCATGACTGGTGCACGATTCAATAATTCCCACCATTGCAGGTTGCTATGATATTCGGTCGGAAACTTCCGGAAAAGAGGATGGTGAGGATTAAGCAGGATGCCGGTCGTATGAGGTGGGCGCATCTTGAACCAGGAAGTGTTCCAGAATACCGGGGTAAAGTACTGTACGACTTCTTTTCCGTATGTCACTTTCTTTCCTGCTTTGATAAGTACCTTTCCTCCTTTTTCCAGTATTTCTCGTGCTTTGTTGTCTAGCGTGTCTGTCTGATATATTGTTTCTTCAGAGGTGAAATCGACGGTTTCAGGATACACCCAGAAATCCCAGTCATTAACGGCATCTGTTCCTTCCACTCGTACCTCTATGTTGAGTTTCATAGCCGATGGAATATCTTTCAACGGAAAATCAACCTGTCCGATATGGTTCAGGTTACCAATTGGAATATCCGTCTGACCGATGACACCGTGTGAATAGACTTTTCCGTATGCATCGGTTATACGGTAGCTTACTTTAGCTGCCTGAAGAGATTCTGCGTCGAAATGAGAAATTTCTATATCAGCATGAAACGTTTCGTTAGTGGTGTATACGAACTTTTCTGTGCGCATGAGTGGTACGGTCGGTGCACAGAACCGATGCCACTCATCGGCATTTATGTAACCTTTTTCTTCAAAGAACACATCTAGTATACCTACTAATGCCGTGCCTTGTCCGGAGTAGTCATTTAAAGCCAGCAACTGAAATCCTGCATAGTCTGGGGTACGCAAGGTACGTTCGATTTCATGTTTATAGCATAGTGCCTGTAATTTTCCGGAAGCCATCATAAAATCTTGCCCTTTGCCTTCCATGCCGTGCGTGTGCAGAAGGTGCTGGAAGATTTCGAAATTGCCTGCTTTGTTGACTCCGGTGTATTTCTTGATTTCATTGAAGTTCGGAAATACGCACCATTGTCCGGTTTCGTGTGATACAAACGGTTGTTTAACCGTATCAAGATATTCCCGGAAATCAGTCATCGTTTCCGGACGTTGGCTTTTCCAGTTCAATCCTCTGACTCCTGCTTTTACATGGTACTGACTTTTAGGTTGCCATGCCCATCCTCCACCTACAGAGGCACCGGTATATACCCGGCGTGAGTCCTTGGCTTTCCAATAATCCACAAAGCGAGAAACCCATGGAACCCAGTTCCCGGAAGGCTCGTTTCCGCAAGCCAGCATACAGAAAGAGGCGTAGTTCCCGTATCTTTGCGTCATGCGGATAGTTTCTTCCAACAGGTATTGGTCAATGTATTGTCCTTGTCCCAGACGGACGTCATGGTTTGGCCAGCTTGGTCCTTCTGGTTGCAGATAAAATCCTACGCGGTCGGCCGCTTTAAAGGCAGCTTCCGGTGGGCAATAAGAGTGAAACCGCATGTGGTTGAGACCGTAGTTCCGGCAGATACGGAATACGCGCTCCCAGCTTTCTACATCCATTGGGGGGTAGCCGGTCAGTGGGAAGTCACAATTCTCTACAGTGCCTCGCAACATGGTCTTTCTTCCATTTACATAAAACCAGCGCCCTTGGATTGTGAATGTACGCATGCCAAATTCTATTTCGCGTGTGTCACTTTGATTCGCTTGTGTAAGCGTGGCTGTCAACTTATAGAGTGTCGGATGGAATTCGTCCCATAATTGTACATCTTTTCCCATGGGCAGCACCATCTCAAGGGTATCTTTTAAATCGTTTTTAGAGAAGGTTTGTGTGATTTCCGGTACACGATGAGGAATGTCACTATTAAAACTTTCAGCCTTCAAGGAAAGTTCTACAGGATGCTTACTCCCCTGTATGACCATACGTACACGGGCCTGTTGTTTGTCGGGCTCCGGAAATACCTGAATGTCTTTAAAGGATATTTCAGGAAGAACATAGAGATACATGCGGCCTACCACACCGTTCCAGTTTCCTTGCGTGTGGTCTGTGATGCTATGGGAGTTTTGGCCTACTTTGGCACAACTGTCGTGGTTGTCGATACGTAGAGTAAGTGTTGATGTTCCGGGACGAACGGCTGTAGTGATGTCATATTCATGAGGAGTACTCAGGCTGTTTTGTGAACCTATACGCTGGTTGTTTATCCAGACTGTTGTTTCAATATGTGGACGTTCTAGAAACAGCATCACGCGTTTGCCTTTCCAGGATGAAGGTATGTGTATTTCTCGTTTATACCAGGCAGCTCCTACATAACGTCGTTCAGGGGTAAGGAAAAAAGGAAACTTTATATTTCCTGTACGTCGGAACATTTCCAGTTTGGGATTATAATAGAAAGAACTGTCGTAAAGCGATCCTGTCCATTGAGTTTGCAATGAAGGACGCTCTCCTTTCAGTTTTTCCGGCATAGAACCGGGCAGGTTGATTTTGTCGTTAAGAGGACGGGCGTACCATTTTTCGTCAATCCCTTTATTTTCTTTGTCAATTTGAAAATTCCACTCTCCTGTCAAATCAATGACATTCTGCGCATGAAGCAATTGGGTGATAAGCAGGAGATAAAAAACAAAAATGTGTTTTCTCATAAATACCAGTAACTATAAAAAATTATCGAGGCAAATGTAAGATTTGATACCCACATATCCCTCGATAATTCTTCAAATAGCTGGAATTTTGTGTATTTATACTTTAATCAGTTTGTATTTAGGCACAAGCGCTTTCATTACACACCATGCTATGAGGTAGGCTACGGCACAGATACAGAAAATGATGAAGTAACCGGCTTCTTTTCCTTCGAAACCAAAGAACACCATTTGGCTTTCTGCTGCATAGTCGAACAGGATTCCTGAGCACATGTTGATAAGGAATGCTCCTACACCACCTGCCATACCTCCAATACCGATAATGGTGGCTACTGCACTCTTAGGGAACATATCACTTCCTACAGAATAGATATTAGCTGACCATGATTGGTGGGCAGCTCCTGCGATACCGATGATGATAATCGGGAACCAATAAGAAATGTTACCCAATGGCTGTGCAAAGAGTGTGAATAACGGGAATACGGCAAAAATCAACATAGCCTGCATGCGGGCTGCGTATGGATTCTTTCCTGTTTTGTTGATAATGATAGTAGGTAATTTGCCTCCGTAAATGGAAAGCATGGTAATGGCATACAATACGAATATCAGCAACTGGGCTGTCGCGCTGTCTGAAGAGAATCCATATACGTCGGAGATATAGGCGGGGGTCCAGAAAAGGAAGAACCACCATACTCCGTCTGTCAGGAATTTTCCAAAGATAATGGCCCAGGTCTGACGGAACTTGAAGCATTGCCAGAGGGAGATTTTAGGCTCGTCTTCCGTGTGAACGTCTGCTTCTTCTTTTTCTTTATCCTGTTGGATGTAGGCAAGCTCAGCTGCATTGACTTGCGGATTTTCCTGGGGCTTTTTATACATGAACATCCAAAGTCCCATCCAGATAAATCCCAGCGCGCCAATTACGATGAAAGCCATTTCCCATCCGTTACCCACACCGATACTTTTGAAATAGCTGGCAAGTGGAGGAATACTCACTGGGGCTATGAGGGCACCGATGGTAGATCCGGCATTAAAGATAGATGTCGCAAAGGCACGGTCTTTTTTAGGGAAATATTCAGCGGTGACTTTAATAGCTGCAGGGAAGTTACCCGATTCACCTACGGCCAGCACAATACGTGCCGCAATGAAGTAGTACACGCTGGTAATGGCAATGGTAGAAGTAAGGGCTCCTGAGGCTGCAATCATTTCATTGACATCCTTAAGTCCGAGACTCATTTCGGTAGCCCATCCGCAAAGTGCGTGTAAGCAGGCACCTAGCGACCAGATGGCAATAGCCCAGAGATACCCTTTCTTGCTTCCCAGCCAGTCCACAAAGCGTCCGGCAAAAAGGTTGGCAATCGCATAAATAATTGAGAAAATGGCAGTAATAGTTCCGTAGTGCGTATCTGTCCAGTGGAATTCTGGTGCGATAAAATCTTTCCACGTCAGTGACAGTACTTGGCGGTCCAGGTAATTGACCGCTGTAGCGAAAAAGAGCATGGAGCAAATAATCCATCGGTAATTGCTCATTGTTTCGCTTGATGTTTTGGTTGTACTCATATATGATATTAGATTAGTTTGTTTTGGCACAAAGATAATTTTCTTACAAGCGAAAAGCCTGTAAATATTGGCAAAAAACCTGCATTAATTGGTCAGGTGTGTTTTTACAACCACAATGAAATGACAAATTCCACATACTTGGCAGATTCTTAATTTAAGAGTTCTGTGTAAGTCTGTGGAATTTGTGTATTAGGATACCTCTAGGTAGGAGGTATGTATGTTATTTCATTTCAGTGTATTTAATCTTGTCCATATCTCCGTAGTCCAGGTTTTCACCTGCCATACCCCAGATGAACATGTAGTTGCTAGTTCCAGCTGCAGCGTGGATAGACCATTCCGGTGACATGATAGCCTGTTCGTTGGCAAGCCATACCAAGCGTTCTTCCTGCGGTTCTCCCATCAGGTGGCAAATCATGTTGCCTTCAGGAACGTTGAAATAGAAATAAGCTTCGATACGACGGCTGTGAGTGTGAGCAGGCATGGTGTTCCACACGCTTCCCGGTTTCAGCTCTGTCAGACCCATCTGCAACTGGCAAGGACCTTCCTGCAGTACGTTCTTTACAATCAGCTGGTTGATGACACGGTCGTTACTTTCTTCCATCTTTCCGGCAGCCATTGAGTTAGCTTTCAAAGAGCCCTTGCGTCCATCGATGGTAATCCACTGAGTCTTGTATTCCTTGTGTGCAATGGCAGAGTTGATGTAGAACTTAGCCGGTTTGCTGGCATCCTTGCTCTTGAAAGTTACTTTCTGGTTGCCACGTCCTACGTAGAGGGCTTCTTTGAATTTCAACTCATATTCCTTGCCATCTACAGTTACGATACCGTCGCCACCGATGTTGATAACACCCAGCTCACGGTTGAACAAGAAATAAGGAGCTTTCAGCGGATCGATAGTATCCAGTGACAGCTCTTTGTTTACTGGCATGGCACCACCGAAGATGAAACGGTCGTACATAGAGTAAGTTACGTTGATTTCATCGGCTACCAGTACTTTCTCCATCATGAAGCTGCTGCGCAGTCTCTGTGTGTCGTATGTTTTTACGTCTTGTGGATTGCAGGCAGTCTGCATCCGGTAGTTAACTTGAGCATTAGCAGAAAGAGCTGCTACGCCCAGCATCATAGCCATAGCTAATTTTTTCATAAGCGTTTGTTTATTTATTGGTTTTTATTCTTCAATGTGTTTTGCTTCTTTGATAATGCGGCGACGGTTGTAGATAGCCATTGCCAGTGCCACGATAACCAGTATGCTTGAACCTACAATCTTGAAGTTGTATACTGCGTGGAATATCAGCCAAGAGAAGATGCTGGAAGCAAAGTCAAGTGCACCTCCCTGGAATCCTTGCGGAATCTGTACAGCCGGGTCGTTTGTTCTGACAAATACATCCTGAGCAGCTTGTGTAAAGAATGGAGCCAGGTCAGTTACAAAATACAGGCCTACAATCAGCGATACAAGACCAATCAGGAATGTTTTCAGCACATTACCTTTTGTGATAGGTAATACGGCTGGGAACAAGTAGAACATACCAGCCAGTGAAGCCAATGGCAAGAACTGGTTGTTGGGTAATACTACTGACAGGAACAGAGCTACGGGAATAAGCAGCAAAGAAACTACCAGTGTAGTCGGGTGACCGATTACCAGTGCCGGACTCATACCAATGTTGAGGCTTGCACTGTTTTTAAACTTGCGGGCAATCAGTTCGCGAGTTGCATCAGAAATCGGACGCAAACCTTCGATAAATAAAGAAGTGATACGCGGGATAAGTTCCATTACAGCTCCCATCTTGATACCCAGTCCCAGGATAGCCGGAATTCCGTCAACCAGCTCCTGGCTGTTTTTGCAGGCCAGAGCACCGATACCACAACCTACTACTACTCCGAGGAATAGCGGTTCACCCATGATACCGAATTTTCTTTTCATACCCTCTGCATCGATGTTCAGCTTGTCAAATCCCGGAATCATATCCAATGCTTTGTTGATGACAAGGGCAAAGGGTACAAATCCTTGGCAGAAAGGCTGCGGAATAGAGATACCGTCCATTTTTTCGTAATATGACTGGAACTGCTTGCAAGTCAAATCAGCCATAATCAGGGTAATGATGTAGCAGATAATTGCTGAGAAGAATCCCCACCAGATATTTTCAGTGGCGAAATAAACTACTGCGCCAATGAAGGCAAAATGCCAGTAGTTCCACAAGTCGATATTGACAGTTTTAGTTGTTTTCGTTAATAGCATGATGATGTTCACTCCCAAACATACAGGAATGATGAATGCACCTACAGAAGTGTTGTAGGCTACAGAGGCTGCAGCAGGCCACCCCATGTCAAAGATACCCAGTTCCAGTCCGTAGATTTCCGTTACCTTTTTCAACGGTTCTCCCAAACTGCTGGTCAAAAGAGCTGTTACAACAGAAAGTCCGACGAATCCGACTCCGACCAGCAAACCGCTTTTCAGCGCCTTGCCGAAATTAATTCCAATACATACTCCCAGAATGGTAAACAGAATAGGCATCATCACGGCTGCCCCGAGCCCGATGATATAGCTAAATACTTGTTCCATGTCTTTTCTTTTGTCCTTTAAAAATGTGGATTTAGGTTAAAAATAAATGATTTCGACCCAAAAGTACAGCCTTTTATTCTAATTTCCAATTGCAAATCCGTTATTTTCGAAACTTTGCTGATTTAATAACATTTTTTTCGTTTACGCACACGGGCGGACTTTCTCTAAGAAACCTTGTTTGATTTGTTTCAATTTGAAGAGGGAGGAATTTCTGTAAGGAATAAAAAAGAAAGTTGAAATGTGAAAAAATAAAAGAAAAATGCCAAAGGAGATTTTTTCTGAGGTCAGGATAATTTTTATGTTTCTCTGCCTTGAAACATACGTTTCCCGAAGCGGAGCCTTACGTTTCCGATAAGGAAAACATAGGGATTCGCTTCGAGAAACGTAGAAAATAACAAAAAGTTTACTTGTAAATGGAGTAACGTGTGTCGTTTTTTCTTTAGTCGTTTGCCGTTTCCTGAATAAAGATTTTACCGTTTTTCTTTTCCACTGCAATCTGGCTACCTTCCGGATTCAGGTTGAAAGGAGTGATTTCATCGGTGTGATTATCTACCACCATCAGCGTACTTTCTTCTGCGAAACGTTTCACTTGAAATTTGATGGCAGTATTTCCGATGCTTGAATTAAATAGCAGACTGTCATTGATATATACCGAAAGACTGTCTCCGGTAAAGGAGTCAGCTATTTCTACCGTATAAATTCCGGCAAATGTTTTTTCCTTGTCGTTGCTTTTAGACTGATTACGAAAACCTAAATATAAAAAAAGGCATACGATAAAGAATACTCCGAAAGCGAGTATCCCGTTTCCTATCATGAATTGTTTGTTGCTGTTGATACTTTTGTTGTTCATAATTAAGGTAGTTATAATGTATATTCCCTTGCAAAGTAAGTTATTTTCAGTTTGTTTATCGTGTATGTTATAATTTTTTTTCTACATTTGTCACGGAATTATATAAAAACGGAATACAGAATATCATGCAAAATAACCTGGTCATAGTGGAGTCTCCGGCAAAAGCTAAGACTATTGAAAAGTTTTTGGGGGAGGGTTATAAAGTATTGTCAAGTTATGGTCATATCCGTGACTTGAAGCAAAAAGCGTTCAGTATTGATATAAAGTCGCATTTCAAGCCGATTTACGAAATACCGGAAGATAAGAAAAAACTGGTGGCAGAGTTGAAGGAAGAAGCTGCCAAGGCCGACATGGTATGGCTCGCATCCGATGAGGACCGCGAAGGAGAAGCCATTTCCTGGCACTTGTTTGAGGTATTAAAACTGGACCCCGAAAAGACACGAAGGATTGTATTCCACGAAATTACGAAGACGGCTATATTGAAGGCTATAGAGCATCCGCGTCATATCAACATTGATTTGGTCAACGCCCAGCAGGCTCGTCGTGTACTCGATCGCATTGTGGGATTTGAACTTTCACCGGTGCTCTGGCGTAAAATCAAGCCGGCTCTTTCAGCCGGACGTGTACAGTCGGTAGCCGTACGCCTGATTGTAGAGCGTGAGCGCGAAATTAATGCTTTTACCTGTGAAGCTTCTTATAAGGTAGTAGCTACCTTTAAGGATGCAGAAGGGGCTGTAATTCGTGCAACTCTTGGCCGACGATTCAAAACCAAAGAAGAAGCACAGCGTTTTCTTGAAAAATGCAAGAATGCTACCTTCGAAATCAAAGATATTACTACACGACCGGTTAAAAAATCACCGGCACCTCCTTTTACTACTTCTACACTTCAGCAGGAAGCAGCCCGTAAGCTTGGTTTTACCGTGGCACAGACGATGATGCTTGCACAGCGTCTGTATGAAAGCGGGTTGATTACCTACATGCGTACCGACTCGGTAAACCTTTCTGAACTGGCCTTGTCTTCAAGCCGGGATGCCATTCTTTCTTTGATGGGAGAACGTTATGTACATACACGTCAGTATGCGACAAAGACAAAAGGGGCTCAGGAAGCACACGAGGCCATTCGTCCGACATACATGTCAAATGAATCCATCGAAGGAAGTTCACAGGAAGTACGCCTGTATGAATTGATATGGAAACGTACGCTGGCTTCACAGATGGCTGATGCAGAGCTGGAGAAGACGACAGCTACCATTTCGGTGAGTGGCTGTGAGGATGAATTTCAGGCTGTAGGTGAAGTGGTCACATTCGATGGTTTCTTGAAAGTCTACAAAGAATCATTTGATGAAGAAGTAGAACAGGAAGATGCTGCCGGACTTCCTAAAATGGAGGTAGGAGAGGTTCTGCAGCGGGAAGAAATTGCTGCAGTGCAACGTTTCAGTCAGGCTCCGGCACGTTATACAGAAGCAAGCCTGGTGCGTAAGCTGGAAGAATTAGGCATCGGTCGTCCGTCTACATACGCTCCTACTATTTCCACAATCCAGCAAAGAGGATATGTAGAAAAGGGAAACAAGGAAGGAGTGAAGCGTGAATACTCATTGCTGAAACTGACGGGAAAAGAAATTAAGGAAACGGTGCAGACGGAAATGAGTGGAAGTGAGAAATCCAAATTGATTCCTACCGATGTAGGTTGTGTAGTCAATGACTTCCTGATGCAGTATTTCCCGAAAATTATGGACTATAACTTTACGGCCAGTGTAGAAAAGGAATTCGACGAAGTGGCCGAAGGGGAGAAGAAATGGACCGATTTGATGGAAGTGTTCTATGAGAATTTCCATCCGCTCGTGGAAACTACACTGGCGACGAAGACAGAGCATAAAGTGGGCGAGCGTATGTTAGGTACTGACCCGAAAAGCGGTAAACCTGTTTCGGTGAAAATCGGACGTTTTGGCCCTGTGGTACAGATTGGTTCTTCGGACGATGAAGAAAAACCAAGATTCGCCCAGCTGAACAAGGAACACTCTTTGGAAACAATTACACTGGAAGAAGCGCTTGATTTATTTAAATTGCCGCGTGTATTGGGCGAACTTGACGGAACAACCGTTTCGGTAGGAGTCGGACGTTTTGGTCCGTATGTGCGCCACGGAAATGAATATGTGTCTATTCCGAAGGAAATGGATCCGATGGCTGTGACTTTTGAAGAAGCCGTACGGATGTTGTCTGAAAAGAAAGAAAAAGAGGCACAGAAAATCATTAAGCAGTTCCCCGAAAATCCGGATATGCAGATTTTGAATGGTCGTTACGGACCTTACATTGCTTACCAGAAGAAAAATTATAAGATTCCTGAAAACGTGAATCCGGCAGACCTGAACCTGGATGCTTGCTTCAAGGTAATAGAACTGCAGGCACAGAAAGCCGAGATGCGCAAGGCGAAAGGAGCAAAGGCGAAGACAAAGAAATGAAAAGAGTTTTCCTGATTGGCTATATGGGTTCGGGAAAAACCACACTGGGCAAGGCTTATAGTGCGGCTACCGGGCTACAGTTTGTCGACCTCGACTGGTACATCGAGGAACGCATGCATAAATCCATTTCCGACTTGTTTGCGGAAAGGGGAGAAGACGGTTTCCGCTTGCTGGAGCAGAAGATGCTGCACGAGGCGGGAGAATTTGAAAATGTATTGATTGCATGCGGAGGAGGCACTCCTTGCTTTTTCGATAACATGGACTATATGAATCATACAGGCGAAACAGTATTTCTGGATGTATGTCCGGAAGTACTGTTCCGTCGTTTAAAGATAGCAAAGGCCAAACGTCCGCTGTTGGCGAATAAAACGGATGAAGAGCTGATGCAGGTTATTACTTCTGCTTTGGAAAAAAGACTTCCTTATTATTCTAAGGCCAAATGGCGTTTCAACGCAGAAGAACTTGAAAGTTATGCACAGATTGACAGAGCGGTAAGCCGCTTGAATGAATTGATAAATTAAAGAAGTATAAATCTAGACTTTATGTAGTGAAATGAGAAAATGGCGTATTGAAGACTCTGAAGAGCTCTACAACATCACGGGGTGGGGCGTTTCATACTTTAGTATCAATGACAAAGGTCATGTGGTAGTAACTCCACGAAAAGACGGAGTAGCCGTCGATTTGAAGGAACTGGTGGACGAGTTGCAGTTGAGGGACGTAACCGCTCCTATGCTGGTACGTTTTCCGGATATTCTGGACAACCGGATTGAGAAAATCTCCAATTGCTTTACACAGGCTTCTGAAGAATATGGCTATCAGGCTCAAAACTTCATTATTTACCCGATTAAGGTAAATCAGATGAGACCGGTAGTGGAGGAAATTATCAGTCATGGAAAGAAATTTAATTTAGGGCTGGAGGCCGGTTCAAAGCCGGAACTTCATGCTGTAATTGCCATTAATACGGATTCTGATTCACTGATTATCTGCAACGGCTATAAGGATGAAAGCTACATTGAACTGGCTTTGCTGGCACAGAAAATGGGTAAACGTATTTTCCTGGTGGTAGAAAAGTTGAACGAGCTTCGACTGATTGCCAAGATGGCCAAGCAGCTGAATGTACGTCCGAATATTGGTATCCGCATCAAATTAGCTTCTTCCGGTAGCGGAAAGTGGGAAGAAAGCGGAGGCGATGCCAGCAAGTTCGGATTGACTTCCAGTGAGTTGCTCGAGGCACTTGATTTCCTGGAAAAGAAAGAAATGCAAGATTGCCTGAAGCTGATTCATTTCCACATAGGTAGTCAGGTGACAAAGATACGTCGCATCAAGACTGCATTGCGTGAGGCTTCTCAGTTCTATGTGCAGTTGCATCAGTTGGGCTTCCCGGTAGAATTCGTAGATATAGGTGGAGGACTGGGAGTGGATTACGACGGTACCCGCTCTGCTAACAGTGAAAGTAGCGTGAACTATTCTATTCAGGAATATGTGAACGACTCTATATCCATCATGGTGGATGCCAGCAACAAAAACAATATTCCTCATCCGAACATTATTACAGAAAGTGGCCGTTCACTGACTGCCCATCATTCGGTATTGATATTTGAGGTGCTGGAAACAGCTTCACTGCCTTCTATGGACGAAGACTTTGAGGTGAGTGCAGACGATCATGAACTCGTGCAGGAACTTTATCAGATTTGGGATAACCTGAATCAGAGCCGTATGCTGGAGGCATGGCATGATGCTCAGCAGATTCGTGAAGAATCGCTGGACTTGTTCAGCCACGGTATTGTCGATTTGAAGACTCGTGCACAGATTGAACGTATGTACTGGTCGGTTACACGTGAGATTAACCAGATTGCATCGGGCTTGAAACACGCACCGGATGAATTCCGCAATTTGGACAAGCTGTTGGCTGACAAATATTTCTGTAACTTCTCTCTATTCCAGTCTTTGCCGGATTCCTGGGCGATTGACCAGATTTTCCCCATCATGCCGATTCAGCGTCTGGATGAACGTCCTGACCGCACGGCTACCTTGCAGGATATTACTTGCGACTCGGATGGAAAAATTGCCAACTTCGTGACCAGCCGTAACGTGGCACACGACTTGCCTGTACATACCATCAAGGCAAAGGAATCGTATTATATCGGTGTGTTCCTGGTGGGAGCTTATCAGGAAATCCTGGGAGATATGCACAACTTGTTCGGCGATACCAATGCCGTACATGTCAGTGTGGATGAGAAAGGTTACAGCATTGACCAGGTGATTGATGGAGAAACTGTGGCCGAAGTACTCGACTACGTGCAGTATAGCCCGAAGAAGCTGGTACGTACGCTGGAAACTTGGGTGACGAAGTCTGTGAAAGAAGGACGTATCTCGCTGGAGGAAGGAAAGGAATTCCTGGCAAATTATCGTTCCGGATTGTATGGATATACTTATCTGGAGTAATTTAAGAAAGTAGCATTATGAAAGAAAAACTGACCGTTATAAAAGTAGGAGGAAAAATCGTAGAGGAACCTGATACATTGAATCAGTTGCTCGATGATTTTTCATCTCTGTCTGGCTATAAGGTGCTGGTGCATGGAGGAGGCCGCTCTGCCACTCGTATTGCTTCACAGTTGGGAATTGAAAGCCAGATGGTAAATGGACGTCGTATTACCGATGCAGAAACCTTGAAGGTGGTGACAATGGTTTACGGCGGACTTGTCAACAAGAATATTGTGGCCGGTTTGCAGGCAAAAGGGGTGAATGCCGTAGGTTTGACAGGAGCAGATATGAATGTAATTCGTTCGGTGAAACGTCCGGTGAAAGACATCGATTACGGTTACGTAGGAGATGTAGAGAAAGTAGACGGAAAGGCCCTGGCTGACCTGATTCATCGTCAGATTGTACCAGTGATGGCACCATTGACGCATGACGGGAATGGAAATCTGCTGAATACGAATGCCGATACCATTGCCGGAGAAACCGCAAAAGCTTTGGCCGAGTATTTTGATGTGACATTGGTGTACTGCTTTGAAAAGAAAGGGGTGCTACGCGATGAAAACGATGATGACAGTGTAATTCCGGTGCTGACTCCCGATTTATTTAAACAGTATGTGGAGGAAGGAATCGTGCAAGGTGGTATGATTCCTAAACTGGAAAATTCTTTTTCAGCCTTGGATGCCGGTGTGTCGCAGGTCGTAATAACCTTAGCATCAGCAATTCACAAAGATTCCGGAACAATTATCAGAAAATAATTCAAAAAAAATTGGCGGGTGGGTGTAACTTTTATGAAACTCACCCGTCATTAGTATAGAGAGCCATGCAAGAGATCAGTTTTCGTGACAATATTCTGCCGCTGAAAGATAAGCTTTTCAGGTTGGCCTTGCGCATTACGTTCGACCGGGCAGAGGCGGAAGATATTGTTCAGGATGCACTGATTAAGGTGTGGAACAAGCGTGACGAGTGGGGAGAGTTGGAATCCATAGAAGCCTATTGTCTGACGGTAGTTCGGAATTTAGCTATTGACCGAAGTCAGAAAAAAGAGGCCCAGAATCTGACCTTGACACCGGAAACGCAGGAAATGCCGGATGCACAGACTCCCGAAAGCCAGTTTGAACGGAATGAACAGTTTCAGTTGGTACACAGGCTGGTGAATGAACTCCCGGAAAAGCAACGAACGATTGTTCAGCTTAGGGATATTGAAGGTAAGAGTTATAAAGAAATTGCTGATGTGTTGGGGATCACGGAAGAGCAGGTGAAAGTAAACCTTTTCAGGGCCCGACAACGCATCAAATTAAAATACAGTGAGATTAACGATTATGGACTATAAGTACATTGAACAACTTCTGGAACGCTATTGGAACTGTGAAACCTCGGTAGAGGAAGAGCAGATTCTTCGGATTTTCTTTCAGCAGAAAGAACTTCCTGCCCATTTGCGCCGCTACCGTTCTTTGTTTACTTACCAGGAAGAAGCTGCCGGGATGAAGCTGGGTGATGATTTTGACAAGCGTGTGCTTGCGGAAATTGAACGTCCGGTAGTAAAGGCCAGAAAGCTGACGCTTTATTCACGTTTTATGCCTCTGTTTAAGGCTGCGGCTATGATGTTGTTGCTTTTTACATTAGGAGGAGTAGTGAAACATGCGACAGAAGAGGGAGGCGCTTCAGGTATTGTATATGTGCATGATCAGTTTGAAAACCGTCAGGAGACTCCGCAGGTTGCCTACGAAGGTGATTCGGTGAAGACGCTGATTCGGGAAACATCTTCCAAACCCAGACTGGAAGAAAACAGTAACAGATAGAACATTTTCATTTGCTTTTATATAAATAGTTAGTGCTTATTAAAACTTAAAACAACAACGAGGCTGTGAAGTTTCAATTCTCTCAAAATTAAATTACTAACTAAATAAAAAAGGATTACCGCGTGAGCAGTAGTCCTTTTTTATTTGGAATATTTCACTATTTTTGCCGCAAAATTTGGATAAGAACACATGTTTATAGTCATTGGAGTTATGTTGGGGGGGATGTTGATAGGCTTTCTCCTTCGCCGTCAGGAGTTTTCGTGGATTGGTAAAGTCATTACCTTGTTAATTTGGGCATTGTTGTTTTTGCTGGGAATAGAAGTAGGAGGTAATCGCCGGATTGTAGAGGGACTTGCCACTTTGGGGGTAGAGGCTTTTGTGATTACATTAGCTTGTGTGTTGGGCAGCTGTATTTTAGCTTGGGGATTATGGTATTTGCTGTATAAAAAGAAAGGAGAAAAGGCATGAAAGGAAGTTTGATTATTATCGGCTTTTTTATTTTGGGCACATTGTGTGGCTTTTTTCATCTGATTCCTTTTGATATAAGTAAAAGCAATATCAGTTTTTATGCCTTGTGTGCCCTGATGTTCAGTGTAGGATTGAGTGTGGGGCATGACCCGCAGACCTTGAAGAATTTTCGTTCGCTGAATCCACGCTTGATATTTCTTCCGGTAGCTACTATATTGGGGACTGTTTCTGCTGCAGCTTTGGTAAGCTTGATTCTTCCGCATCGTAGTGCTCCTGATTGTATGGCTGTAGGAGCAGGGTTCGGATATTATTCCCTTTCCAGTATTTTTATTACGCAGTATAAGGGGCCGGAACTGGGTACCATTGCTTTGCTTTCCAACATTATGCGTGAAATTATTACTTTGCTTTGTGCTCCTCTGTTGGTGCGCTGGTTTGGTAATCTGGCTCCTATATCGGCTGGAGGAGCGACTACTATGGATACTACGTTGCCCATCATTACCCGTTGCTCAGGACAGCAATTTGTGGTAGTTTCCATATTCCATGGTTTTGTGACGGATTTCAGTGTGCCGTTCTTGGTCACTTTCTTTTGTTCTATTTGATGAGTCGTTTTTTTAAGAATAAAATACGGCCCTCGACGAAGAAATTAACCATCTTACGTCGAGGGCCGTATTGTTATGAACGAGATAGAAGATTAATCTTGGTAGTAGACTCTCTTTACACGGTTTGATACGCTGGTCAGGATTTCATACGGAATTGTTTCCAGTATATCGGAGAGTACTGTTACCGGGAGATCATCGCCGAAGATAATGGCTTTGTCACCTTCCTTACAATCAATATCCGTTACATCAATCATACATACATCCATACAGATATTTCCTACGTAGGGGGCTTTCTGTCCGTTCACCTGACAGTAAGCATGTCCGTTACCCAGATGGCGATTTAATCCGTCGGCATATCCGATGGGGATGGCCGCAATGCGTGAATCCCGTGTCAGTACACCTTTACGGCTGTAGCCTACAGTTTCATTTGCTGGTACCTCGTGGATTTGCAGGATGGTTGTTTTCAGGGTAGTGACATTGTGCAGCATCTTGTTGGTAAACGGATCTATCCCATATAATCCGATTCCCAGGCGGACCATGTCGAATTGTGCACCCGGATAGCGCTCAATACCTGCCGTATTACAGATATGACGAATAATCTTGTGCTTGAAACCTTCCTGAAGCGTGGTCGAGGCAGCTTCGAACGTTTCTATCTGATGGCGTGTGAAGGCATCAAAACGTTCTGCATCACTGCCTACCAAGTGAGAGAATACAGAACGGGGGATGACTGCGCTCTGTTTCTGCAGGCGCTGTACGAGTTGCGGGATTTCGCTTGGAGCAAATCCTAACCGGTGCATACCTGTATCAATCTTGATATGAATCGGGAAATTGCTGACTCCTTCACGTTCCGCGGCTTTGATAAGTTCTTCCAGTAGGTGGAAACTGTATACTTCCGGTTCCAGGCGATAATCAAACATTGTTTTGAAAGCCGTGATTTCCGGGTTCATGATGATGATGGAACTGTTAATACCTGCTTTACGCAAGTCTGCTCCTTCATCGGCCACAGCTACTGCCAAATAATCTACTCGCTGGTCTTCCAGTGTCTTGGCAATTTCAAATGAGCCGGCCCCATAAGCTGAGGCTTTTACCATACAAACGATTTTAGTCTCCGGTTTCAGTTTGTTACGGTAGTAGTTCAGGTTGTCTACCAGTGCATTCAGGTTGATTTCCAAGATGGTTTCGTGTACCTTCAGTTCCAACGCATCCGTAATGTCATCGAAGTGGAATACACGTGCCCCTTTTATCAGAATATCTTCGTTATGCAGCTGGTTCAGCAAACCGGAATTCAAAAGTTCGGAAGTGTTGGTAAAGAAGTCTTTCTGTATTTCAAACCGGTTGGCTGCAGCAGAAATTTCTTCGCCTACTCCGATAATATGGTCTACTTTCCGGCTATGAACCAGGTCGGCTACTTGTCTGTATAATAGTTTGCTTGTTTGTCCGCTTTCCAGCATGTCCGACAGGATGAGTGTACGCTTCCGGTTCTTGTCTTCCGAGCGTCTCATCATAAAATCGAGTGCGATATCGAGCGAGGCAAAGTCTGAATTATAACTGTCATTAATTAATGTACAACCGTTTTTACCCTCTTTTACCTCCAGACGCATGGCTATGGGTTCCAGATGAAGCATGCGTTCAGCAATTGTTTCAGGGGGTACCATGAGGTAAAGTGCTACGGCCAGACAGTTGAGTGAGTTTTCAATGGACGCATCGTCAATGAATGGGATACGGTATTCCTTGAAGAATCCTAAGTAGCGGTATTTGATGGTGGTTCCCGTATCGTCTTTCAGGATTTTCTCAATGAAAAGCGGGCGTTCGGAATCTTTGGTCGACCAGGCAATTTCACGGGCTGTGAACAGTGATTTGGTCACACAGCTGGTGATAAGTTCGTTGTCACCGTTGTACACAATCACGTCGCAGTCCTTGAACAACTGCAGTTTCTCCATACACTTGTCTTGTACGGAAGAGAAGTTTTCTTGATGTGCTCCTCCGATGTTGGTTAGAATACCGATGGTGGGTTGGATAATAGGGCGTAATGCTTCCATCTCACCCATTTCGGAAATACCGGCTTCAAAAATTCCTAATTCCGTGTGTTCATTCATCAGCCATACGGAAAGAGGCACTCCAATTTGTGAGTTATAGCTTCTTGGAGAACGGGTAATGGTACGGTCCGGACTTAGTATCTGGTATAACCATTCTTTTACCACAGTCTTTCCATTACTTCCCGTGATACCAATGACCGGCACCTGAAATTGTTCTCTGTGTTTGGATGCCAGACGTTGTAAGCTTTTCAGCGGGTTGGGTACAATCAGGAAATTAGCATCAGTATATGATGAGGCCGCTTCGGGTATTTCGTTGACAACGAAATTACGTACCCCTTTCTGGTAAAGATCCGGGATATATTTATGTCCGTCATTGCGTTTTGTCTTTAAGGCAAAGAACAGTGTCTCTTCCGGAAAACACAATGACCGGCTGTCAGTTAGAATCCAGTCGATTGTAGAGGGGGTAGTTCCTATGCGTTGAGCTCCTAAAATGGAGGCTATTTCTTCAATTGTGCTTGACATAACTTTATTTCCTTTTGAACATCTAAGTACGGTAATTTTTCTTTTAAGTCCTCTATCTTTAACAGTATTTGACTTAAAAAGGTTTGGTAGGCTTCTGATTCAGGATTAAAAGGACGGTGAGCCAGTCCCTGACGTATTTTGTTCCATTCTTTCAGGAAGGAGAGAGTAGAAGGTGTAAAATAGCAATCGTAGAAACATTCCCAGATATATTGAATGGCAAGCGGACTGGGATGCATCATATCGTCAGCATAGAAGCGATAATCACGTAGCTCATCTATCATAATCTCATAAGAAGGAAAATAGTGGCAGAAATCTATTTGACGACAAATCTGGTCAATTGCGATGAGCAAATTCGCCTTACTGAGTTGGTTGCCATGCAAGCCGTCTTTGAGGTGACGTATCGGGCTGACAGTAAAGAGACATTGCAGATTCGGACGTATCGCTTTCAGCTCCTGTAATAAAGGTAAATATATGGCAGTTATTTCATCGGCGCTGACCATCTTACGTTCAAATAACCGGGAAGAAAGCTTATGACAGTTGCCTACAATTTCCCCATTTTCTTTCCAGGTATAGACGAAAGATGAGCCCCATGTAAAAATAATCCAGTCGGCTTGATGCAGATTTTCATGCCCTTGTGTGATGCGTTGATTGATTTTCTGCAGACAATCTTCCGCTTCATGAGATGAAAAGGTACTGTGGTGCATCAGACTGTACCATTCTCCTTGCTCCTCACGTAAATCTTCTTTCCGATAGAGAGCCTTTTTCAACAAGCATTGTATGGAAGTCGCTATTGACATGGGGTTATATAACACCCCGAAAGGGTTCACATCGCAATTGAATTTATGTTCGGCCAGTAAGTTTCCGATATGTTCGGAAAAACAGGAACCCCATATCATCAGCCGGTCGGTATGCTGAATTTTAGGGCCTTTGGCGGGTAGTTCAACTTTGGTTCTGAATTCCATGGCAAGAGAAAATTTACTGCAAATGTAAGTACATTATATATATTTATGCTATTTTTGTGCGATTAAAGTTAATGAGGAACAGGATGGAACAGACGACTTCATACGATTTGCTAAATAAGATAGATAGCCCAGAGGATTTACGGAAACTTTCTGTCGAAGCGTTGCCAGAGGTCTGTAATCAGCTTAGAAATAAGATTATAGATGAATTGTCTTGTAATCCGGGACATTTTGGTTCCAGTTTGGGGGTGATAGAGCTGACTGTGGCTCTTCATTATGTGTACCAGACTCCTTACGACCGTATCGTTTGGGATGTAGGACATCAGGCATACGGACATAAGATTCTGACTGGCCGTCGTGACCGTTTCTGTACCAATCGTAAGTTGAATGGTATTTGTCCTTTCCCTTCTCCTTCAGAAAGTGAATATGATACTTTTACGTGTGGACATGCGTCGAATTCTATTTCGGCTGCATTGGGTATGGCAGTGGCAGCCGCGCGGAAAGGAGAAGATAACCGTCATGTGGTGGCCGTTATTGGCGACGGTTCCATGAGTGGCGGTCTGGCTTTTGAAGGATTGAACAACGCTTCTTCTACTCCTAATAATCTGCTGATTATCCTGAACGATAACAATATGGCCATCGATCGCAGTGTGGGTGGAATGAAGCAGTATTTATTGAATCTGCATACCTCCGAGGGATATAACCGTTTGAGAAATGCCTTGTCGAGAAAGCTTTATCGCTGGGGAATCTTGAACGATGAACGGCGTAAGAGCCTGATACGTTTCAACAACAGCCTGAAGTCCATGCTGATGCAGCAGCAGAACATCTTTGAGGGACTGAATATCCGTTATTTCGGTCCGGTGGATGGACACGATGTCACTGCCTTGACAAAGGTTCTGAAAGAAATAAAGGACATGAAGGGCCCTAAACTGCTGCACATACACACTCGTAAAGGAAAGGGCTTTAAACCAGCTGAAGAAGCAGCTACTTTGTGGCATGCACCCGGTATTTTTGATAAGGAAACGGGAGAACGTATCGTCTCGGATACAAGTGGCATGCCGCCGTTGTTTCAGGACGTATTTGGAAATACGCTGTTGGAATTAGCCCGCAAGAATGAGAAAATCGTGGGGGTAACTCCCGCCATGCCTTCCGGATGTTCCATGAACATTATGATGAAGGAAATGCCTGACCGTGTGTTTGACGTAGGAATTGCGGAAGGACATGCCGTCACTTTTTCTGGAGGAATGGCGAAAGACGGGCTTTTGCCTTTCTGTAATGTGTATTCTTCGTTTATGCAGCGTGCATACGATAATATAATTCATGATGTAGCCATTCAGAAGTTGAATGTGGTACTTTGTCTGGACCGCGCCGGATTGGTGGGTGAAGACGGACCTACGCATCATGGAGCCTTTGATATGGCTTATTTGCGGCCGATACCGAATTTGACAATTGCTTCTCCGTACGATGAACATGAGTTGCGAAAGTTGATGTACACGGCCCAGTTGCCGGATAAAGGACCTTTTGCCATCCGTTATCCTCGTGGACGGGGTGTACTGACAGATTGGGAGTGTCCGCTGGAGGCTGTAGAAGTAGGGAAGGGACGTAAGCTGAAAGACGGTAATGACTTGGCGGTAATTACGATTGGCCCGATAGGGAATAAAGCTGCAGCAGCCATTGCTTCTGCAGAAAAAGAGCTGGGATGTAGCATCGCACATTACGACCTGCGTTTCTTGAAACCGTTGGATGAAGATTTGTTGCATGAAGTAGGACAGAAATTTACACGGGTGCTGACCATCGAAGACGGAGTACGCAATGGCGGTATGGGAAGTGCCGTACTTGAATTCTTGTGTGACCATGGTTACAAACCGTGTGTGACGCGGCTGGGACTTCCCGATACTTTTGTGCAACACGGACCAGTCAATGATTTGTATGCCATTTGCGGTCTGGATGAAAAGGGGATATTTAGTTCAATTACACAGATAATGAATTTATGAAAATTATTATAGCTGGTGCAGGTGCCGTAGGAACTCACTTGGCCAAACTGTTGTCGGGCGAAAAGCAGGATATTATCCTGATGGATGAGGACGAGAGCAAGTTGAGTGCCATGGGAAACAACCTGGACCTTATGACTGTCAATCTTTCGCCCACTTCGATTAATGGATTAAAAGAAGCCGGAGTCGCAGGGGCCGATTTGTTTATCGGGGTTATGCCTGATGAAAGCCGTAATATGACGGCCTGTATGTTGGCTACAAGTTTAGGAGCCAAGAAAACCGTGGCTCGTATTGACAACTATGAATACCTGCTGCCCAAGCATAAGGAATTTTTTGCTAAGCTGGGAGTTCATTCATTGATTTATCCGGAGATGCTGGCGGCCCGCGACATTGTGGATGCCGTAAAAATGAGCTGGATTCGTCAGTGGTGGGAATTTGCAGGAGGAGCATTGGTCCTGTTAGGAACCAAAATGCGCGAAAAGGCAGAAATCCTGAACGTTCCTTTGCATGAGCTGGGAGGAAGAAACATCCCTTTCCACATTGTAGCCATTAAGAGAGGCAACGAAACAATCATTCCACGTGGAGATGATGTGATAAAGTTGAATGACATTGTCTATTTTACCACGACGAAAAAGTATATCCCTTATATTCGTAAGATTTCCGGAAAAGAAAATGAAGCAGATGTCCGTAACGTGATGATTATGGGAGGAAGCCGCATTGCCGTACGTACCGTGCAATACATGCCCGATTACATGAAAGCCAAAATCATTGAGAGCAATATTGCCCGTTGCAATCGTCTGACAGAGCTGGTAGACGATGGAGTGATGGTCATCAACGGCGACGGTCGTGACATGCAGTTGCTGATGGAAGAAGGAATAAAAAATACCGAAGCTTTTGTTGCTTTAACCGGTAATTCCGAAACCAATATTCTGGCTTGCTTGGCAGCTAAGCGAATGGGCGTAACCAAGACAGTGGCCGAAGTGGAGAATGTGGATTACATCAGTATGGCCGAAAGTCTGGATATTGGTACGGTAATCAATAAGAAGTTTATTGCTGCCAGTCATATTTACCAGATGATGCTGGATGCCGATGTCTCGAATGTGAAATGTCTGACTTTTGCCAATGCCGATGTGGCAGAATTTACAGTCAAACCAGGAGCAAAGATTACCAAGCAGGCAGTAAAAGATTTGGGATTGCCTAAAGGTGCGACAATCGGAGGATTGATTCGTAACGGTGAAGGTATTCTGGTAACCGGTAATACGATGATACAGGAGAATGACCATGTCGTTGTTTTCTGTTTAGGAATGATGATTAAAAAACTGGAAAAATATTTTTAGCCGTAAATAATTGAACACTGAGGGTAGACGATTGAGTCTGATAGCGTTATTTAAGAGAAAAAGACTATGGAATTGCGCTATCAGACTCAATCGTTTTTTATGATGCTGGCCTGCATGTTCTTTTTTGTGGGATGCGGCTCTTATCAGGTAGAAGGAGAGGATGAACCGACTGACACGTCCGGTCCGTACGGAATTGATGTCACCTTATCCAATGCCCAGCTTTTTACTCCGTTGTATCCTCTTCATCTTTATTTCTTTGATGCACAAGGCACTGTTACTTGGAATGAGGAGGTGTTGACTCAATCAGAATGGCCCGTCCTTTCCATGCCGGAAGGAGAATATGTATTTTCTGTTTTATCAGGTCTGTCGTCTGGAGATTATCTCCCTCCGATGTCTTTAAATTCCAAACAGTTCTTGACTTTTTCTGAGGGAAATCATGCAAAAACTCCTTTGGTAATAGGAAAGAATGTCATTAGATTACAGAAGGATATAAAAGTTTCCGTCTCTCTTTCTTATGCCGTGGCGGCTTTGTATCTTTCCTTTGGAGGTCTTCCTGCCGAAGCTGTTTCGGTAGAAGCCCGTATTTCTCCTGTCAGTTCTGGAATAACATTGGAAGGAACTTTAAGCAATGATGGCACATTTGCTTCTGTGCCCTGTGAAAAAATAAAAGGAGTGTGGAAGGCCGGACCTGTATATGTATTCCCTTCGGAAGGTTTGCAGACCCATCTTTCTTTGAATGTTCAAACCGCTTCTGAGGAAACGGTATATGGCTGTTTCTTTAATTATCCGTTGGAGGCCGGAAAGCCTTATCGTTTTGTCAGTACGGGCGATGGGGAAATATCTTTGGAAGGAAACAACCAGATAGCCGGCTGGACACCGGAAGTGTCGGAAGAGTTTCCCTTTGAGAATATGACAGAAGAAGGAGAGTGGGAAGAACCGGATGCTCCTGATGGAGGAGAAGGTACGGAAGGCAACGAGGACGAAGATGACGGGCAAAATACAGAGGAGGATACCGACGTGATTGTTTCCGAGGTATTGCCCGAGTCAGAAACCATTTGGGGACCTTTTTTCGTGTGGAAAGTAGAATCTCTTTCGGAGAATGAGGTGATGGCTACACTCGTCTCTCCCCGTCAGTGGCTGTTGAAAAAAGCGGAAGCCATATCTGTTTGCGAGGCCTATGAGGAAGATGGAATATCGGGCTGGAGAACTTTTACTACAGAAGAAGCCAAAGAATTCCGCGACCAGTATGATGATACGATTGTCGCACTTAGCGATATGTTGGCGGAAAATGGATTGGATCGTTTCAATAAGTATGATTGCCGCTATTTGTGCAATGACTTTAATTCCACCTTTTGCTTCTATAATACTCAAATTGTGAAATCCGGAGAAACCGTAGACTATGCCTTGCGCTTGGTGAAAAAAGTACGCGTAGAAAAAGCAAAATAAAAGATGAAAAATCCCGCCACAGAAATCTCATAGGAGAGTATCTTGTGGCGGGATTCTTATTGTTTTAAATCAGATGCTGTGCTTCCAGTTCCTTGGCTACATTTTCCAGCTCCTCATACCATTCAGCACCGAATTTGCGAATCAACGGCTCTTTCAGAAATTTATAAACCGGCAGGTTTTCTTTCTTTCCCAACAAAACTGCGGCCTTACATACATCCCATCGGTGGTAGTTGACTGCCTTATACGGACCGTAATCTCCTATGCGTATCGGATACAGGTGGCAGGAAATCGGTTTGTAGAAGTTGCATTTTCCTTCCCGGTATGCTTTTTCGATGGCACAATAACAATAGCCTTTCTCATCGTAGCAAGTAAATACGCAGTCCTTTCCGTTGACGATAGAAGTAACCAGATCACCTTCTTCGTCTGTGTAGACCACGCCCTGGCGGTTGATTACCTCCTGAGCTTCCGGAGCCAGATCGTCCCAGATTACGGGTAGCACTTCCTCCAGTTTCTCCACTTCTTCCAGTTCTACAGGTGCGCCTGCATCCCCTTCAATACAGCATTCTCCTTTGCAGGCGTGCAAGTCACATAGAAATTTCTCCCGGAATACATCCAGGCTTACTATTACGTCGTCAATCTGTACCATAAGTTTCTGTTTAGTGCGGCAAAGATAGCGAAAGGTGAGAGAAGTACGAACGAAAAACTTGTTTTTCAGTTCTACTTCCGAACCGCATCCTATCTTGGAGAAGTCAAAGATACGAAAATCGGTGAATAACACAGGGATAACTTCTGCTGAAAATAAATGGCCACACTTGAAAAAAGCACTACCTTTGCAGTCCGAAAAAATAGAATGATTCATATATGCTGTTACCCTATTTACATAAAGACCTGATAGAAGCCGGTTGCGATGAGGCCGGTCGTGGTTGTCTGGCAGGAGCCGTCTATGCTGCAGCCGTCATTCTTCCTCCCGGATTTCAGAATGAAATGCTCAATGACTCCAAGAAACTGACAGAGAAACAGCGTTATGAATTGCGTACCGTAATCGAGAAAGAAGCTACAGCCTGGGCTGTAGGGGTAGTGACACCCGAGGAAATAGATAAGATTAATATCTTGAATGCTTCCTTTCTGGCCATGCACAGAGCCGTATCTCAGTTGCAGGTCACTCCTCAGCATCTGCTGATTGACGGGAACCGCTTCAATCCTTATCCGGGAATTCCGCATACCACTATAGTGAAAGGAGACGGGAAGTATCTTTCCATAGCCGCTGCTTCCATTCTGGCAAAGACCTACCGTGATGATTACATGAACCGTCTGCATGAGGAATATCCCATGTACGACTGGAAGGGTAACAAAGGTTATCCCACCAAAAAACACCGGGCTGCCATTGCTGCCTACGGCACGACTCCTTATCACCGTATGAGCTTTAATTTGCTGGGCGACGGTCAGCTTTCCCTTGATTTTTGAAGTGTGGAAAAATAAAACAGCCTGTTAATAACCGGAGAAAGTTATTAACAAGCTGTTGAAAACTCTGTTCGTTTTTACACTGTACCCTGAATGGACAGGAAGAAAAAGATTCCTGTTCCCATCATCAGTATGCCAATCAAGGCATAAAACCAGCGTGCCTGTTTCCGCCCTACGTTTCTCACAATGAACTGTGTGTTCTGTGCTGTGAAAAACCAGTTCCAGTTGCAGATGGCCGCCAGTACAGACAAAAGTCCGACCAGGACAAATAGCCCTTGTATAAAATAGTGTATTCCCATTTTTATGCGTTATTCTCGTCGAAGCGGACTGTGCGTGTACCATCTTCTTTTTCTTCAATGTACACGTTCACTGCATTGCCCGGAAGCAGTTCCTCAATCAGTTCCGGCCATTCAATGAAACAGAGAGCGCCACTGTAGAAATAATCTTCATATCCCATGTTGTACACTTCTTCCAGCTTCTTGATGCGGTAGAAGTCAAAATGGTAAATCAGTTCTCCGTTTTCATCTGAGCGGTATTCGTTGACAATGGCAAATGTCGGTGAGTTGATGACATCCGTTACGCCCAATTCTTCACATACGGCCTTGATGAATGTAGTCTTTCCGGCTCCCATCTTACCATAAAAGGCAAAGACCGTGTTGTCTCCCATCGCTGCGATGAATTCTTTGGCAGCTTCATGGATATTGTCCAGTGAGTTGATTTTTATTTCCATAATACTGTGATTTTAACTTGATTCCGATATTCCTAATGAGCCGTTTTCTTGCGTAGCATGCAAATTAACTTAGCTCCTACATAAATTAAAATTGAGATAAATATGATTGCTGCCCCTGAAGGCACCCGAAGCTGGTAGGAAAGTAGCAGTCCCCCCAAGCAGCCTATGTAACCAATGCCGACAGACAGCCAGATAATGCGTTTAAAACTATAAGTAAAGAGATTGGCCGTCATCTGCGGAAGCGTGAGCAGAGAGATAGCCAGTACGATACCCACCATGCGTAAGCAGGCTACGATGGTCAGGGCGATGAAAGCCATGAGCGTATATTCGAAAGCAGCCACAGGAATACGCTGTGAACGGGCAAATTCCCGGTCAAAAGCAATGGCTGTGATAGGCCTTAGAAACAACGTAAAGAATAGAATAAGTGCCACACTCAAGATAGCCAGCAGTGTAATGTCACTTCGGTTGATGGTCAGGATGTTACCGAAGAGGAAGGACGACAGGTCGGGCGTGAATCCGGGAGCCAAGAAGCTGAAGATGATACCTACTGCCATACCAAATGTCCAGAATACCGCAATGGCAGAATCTTCCCGCATGTCACTGCGCTTGCTGAGCCATTCTACTCCGAAAGCTGACAACACAGAGAATATGGCCGCACTTAAAATCGGGGAGATACCTGCATATAAGCCGATACCGATTCCTCCGAAAGAGGCATGCGTAATTCCTCCACTGATAAACACCAGTCGGCGGGTAACGATATACGTGCCTATAATTCCACAGGCAATGCTGGCAAACAGACTTCCCAGCAGGGCATGTTGGAAAAACGTATAATGAAATAGTTCTAATACATTCATTGGTGAATAGCAGCTTAGTGAAAACGACGTTCTCCGACAATCAGAAACAATTCATCTTTCAGCTCGTCAGGAATTTCTATTCCGCGGAGTTGCAGGCTGCGGCACCAGCCGGCTACTTCTTCCTCCTTCATGGTGTACATGATTTCCCGGAACTCATTGATTTCCTCTTCCGTGTAGTTGTCCGACGGATGTCCCTTGAAGCGGTCCAGCTCCTCATCGTCGTAATATTCTATTTGTTTGCTGACAGCTGCCAGCAGACTCTCTTTTTCACAAATCTCATGCTGTCCGCAGCATTCTTCGTCTACGGTTTTTATTTCGGGGGCTTCTTTCAGTTCCCCTCGTTCTATTTTTTTCTGGATAGAGCGGTTATAAAAGAATCCGGCTATCAATCCGAAAATGACTACTCCAATTAAAATAATGACAAGAATCCACATAATGAATCAGATTAAAGTTGGGTGATACGAAAACCTGCCGTCAGTAAATCTTCCCAGAACCGGGGATAAGACTTGGATACGACGTGCGGATTGCGGATGTGTAATGCACTGTTACAGAGTGCAGCTGGTGCGAAAGCCATGGCCATGCGATGATCCTCATACGTGTCGATGGCAGGCGATTCATCCGGAGCACATCGGGTACCGTTCCATGAAAGTACGGAACCTTCACTTTCTTCCAGTACATAACCTAATTTACGCATTTCGGCAATTAAGGCAGCCATCCGGTCGGTTTCCTTGATTTTCAGACTTTGCAGTCCGGAGAAACGGAAGGGGATTCCCAACATGGCACAAGTCACCACGAAAGTTTGTGCCAGGTCTGGCTGGTTCACAAAATTGTATTCCATCCGGTCGGTATGCGTATGTGTTTTTTTCAATGTCACACTGTTTCCTTCTCTTTGCGTGCAGACACCCAACTGCTCAAACAGCTCAGCCACTTTAGCATCCCCTTGCGGACTCTGTGCAAACAGTCCGGGAAGCGTTACGACAGCTTCATGCTTGGATAATGCCACAATCTCATACCAGTAGGAAGCCGCACTCCAGTCATTTCCACGTAGTAAGGAACAGGATGATAAGGCTGTGGAGCCACCTGCAAGGTATGGTCGGATGTCCATTCGGCTTTTGCGCCAAAATCTTTCATTACTTTCAGCGTCAGGTTGATGTAAGGGCGTGAAATAATTTCTCCTTCCAGTTCCAGGTTCAAGCCGTGTGCCAGCATCGGTCCTATCATCAGCAAGGCTGAGATATATTGCGAACTGACATTTCCCGGAAGACAGAGTGAATGTCTTTCCAGTGCCTTTCCCGTAATCTTTAACGGGGGATAACCTTCATTTTCCGTGTATTCAATCTGCGCCCCCAGACTTCTCAAGGCATCCACTAAAATCTTGATAGGGCGTTGTCTCATCCGCTCGGTTCCGGTCAGTACATGTGTACCGGGAGTTACGGACAAATAAGCCGTCAGAAAACGCATGGCCGTACCGGCAGCCATGATGTCAATCGTTTCCGGCATGTGTGTCAATGCTTCTATCATTACGCGCGTATCATCGCAGTCCGACAGGTTCTCCGGACGGCATGTACTGCCCGCCAGTGCATTGATGATAAGTGCCCTGTTGCAGATACTTTTAGAAGAAGGCAACTGAATACAAGTCTGTATGTCAGCCGGTGGGGTGATTTCTATACACTTCATGGTTTAATCAAATCTTTGTGACGCAAAGATACATAAAATTTTCATTCTGCTTTATGTGCATGACTGGCTATATACTCTCCCGGTTTCATTCCGAATTGTTTCTGGAAACACTTGCTGAAATAAGACGGATTATTGAATCCCACCATGTAGCTTACCTCATTGATGCGGTACTGGTTTTCCAGCAAGAGGGAAGCCGCTTTCTTCAGGCGGATAATTTGAATCATTTCATTCGGTGTCGTATTGGCCAGTCCTTTGATTTTCACAAACAATCCGGAACGGCTGATACACAATTTCTCCGCCAAGAAGTCGACTGACAGTTCTTCGTTGTTCAGGTTCTCTTCAATCAGGTGGTTCATTTTCTCCAGGAACACTTTATCACTCTGATTGGCCGCAATGGAGTTGATGGAAACCGTCGGCATTTGTGAGAACTTTTGTCGTAACTGCAAACGCAGTTCTAACAGGTTCTTGATGCATGCCTCCAGATATTGCAATGAGAACGGTTTCTCAATATAGGCATCTGCCCCACAATTCATACTCGTAATCTTGGCTTCCGTATCGGTCTTTGCCGTAAGCAGGATAAACGGAATGTGACTGGTCAGCTGGTTGTTTCGTACCGCTTTACACAAATCAATTCCATTCATGTTCGGCATCATCCAGTCGCTGATAATCAGGGCCACTTCCTGTTCCTTCAGCTTGTTGAGCGCATCCACCCCATCTACAGCCGTCACAATGGTATAGCTGGTCTGAAAGTGAGAAGAGAGGAAGTGTAGCATATCTTCGTTATCATCTACAATCAGCATGATGGGGAGTACCTTCTGCGACATGGAAGCTGTGGCATTCTGCTCTGGGATAATATCTTCCGGAAGCGGATTGCCTGCCTGATTTTCTTCCTCTTCAGCTGATAGGTTTTCCTGTTTTTGAGGGAGAGTAATCATGAATGAAGAACCATGTCCGGGCTGGGAAGTTACCTTGATCTGTCCATGATGTGCTTCTACAATCCCTTTTACGATGCTGAGCCCGATACCGGTTCCCGGTTTGTTCTCTGAAGCCTGATAGAAAGGTTTGAAAATCTTTTTCAGTTCCTCTTCATTCATTCCTTTTCCATTGTCTTTTACTTCTATGGAGAAGGTCTGTTTTTCGGGATGTTCCTGAAAACGGACCTCAATCCTGCTTCCTGTATATTTGTTGGCGTTGGTCAGCAGATTACTCAGTACTTTGGTAATCGCTTCTTTATCCACATCCGCATGAAAATGTTCATTGGGATAAGTCACGGAGAAGTTGACTCCATTTTGCTGAAGCGTTGGTGAAAAACGTTCACATACAGCCTGCATCAAATCTTTGATGGATTGCGAAGTGAACTTCATCCGCATTTCCTTCTGTTCCACTTTCCGGAAATCCAGCAGCTGGTTTACCAGGTACAGCAGCCGTTGGCTGTTACGGTCAATAATCTCCAGTTCCTGCCGTTCGTTGGCAGGGATATGGGTCGATTGCATGATTTTCTCCAGCGGTCCGATAATGAGTGATACCGGTGTGCGTATCTCGTGCGCAATCATGGTGAAGAAATTAATTTTAGCTTCGTGGATTTCTATTTCCTTTTTACTGTTCAGTTCGTCAATGGCTTTGGCATGCTTCTTCTCACTGCGGTGTATGACGTAGCGTAGCAAAAGACCTAGGGCAAGCAGGAACAGCAGTACATAGCCAATCTTGAAAGGCAGAGACAGATAGAAAGGCGGGTGTACAATGATGCGGATGGAAGTACCTTCTTCGTTCCATATATTGTCATTGTTGGAGGCTTTCACTCTAAAGGTGTACGTACCTGCCGGAAGGTTGGTATAGGTGGTGCTGTGCTGTGAACCTACATAGTTCCAGCCTTTGTCAAATCCTTCTAAGATGTAGGCATACTGGTTCTTCTGTGGAGTGCAATAGCTTAATGCCGCATAATTCAGGGTGATGACATTGTCTTTATAGGAAAGATGAATTTCTTTCAGATGGTCAATGGCTTCCGGTAATATGCCGTCTTTTTGTGTATTAATTTTTTGATTGAAAATCTCCAGTCCGGTTAATACCACGTTGGGTTTCTGTGTATTGAGTTTCAGCAGATGCGGATAGAACGTATTGAAACCATTGATACTTCCGATATAGAACTCACCGTTGCGTGTTTTTAACGCAGAGGCCATAATGAATGCTTCGCTTTGCAGCCCGTCACTTTTGGTGAAAATCTGGGTCTCTTGTGTGCCCGGAATATATTTCACCAGTCCTTTGGCAGTGGTAAGCCACAAGCAGTCTTCTCCTTCCAGAATGGCATTGATACATTCATTAGGCACTTTAAGAGGTTGGTATTCAAATGTATCTTTAAGCGGATTATATAGGTATAGCCCTTCGCTGGTTGCTGCCCAAATCTGATTCTCCCTGTTGATGCACAAATGGTTGATGTTTAGACTTCCAAGGCCTTGTTGCTGGCTATATATTTTCTCTTTATTCTTTTGGGGAGAATATCGGAATATTCCTCTTCCCTGGGTTGCAATCCAAAGGTCACCCTTGGCATCTTCCGTAATTTCAATAATTAATGCATCCAGATATTTGATGAAAGTAAATCGCTGGTTTTGGGGATTATATAGACTGATGCCGTTCATTGATCCGGTCCAGATTTGTCCTTTACTGTCTTTAAAAATAGAATAGATGCTGTTTTCATCCAGTCCGTCGGTGGTATTATAGTTCTTGATTCTTCCTGTTTGTGTATTTAGCACCTGTATCCCGTCGCTGTATGAACCTATCCATAACTCTTTTCCTACTGTACAAAGTGCGTGCAGGTTATTTTTTTTCAAATCTTTCCTTCCATTGAAATCTACAAATTGCAGGGTAGAAGGATTGAAGCAGCTTAGTCCCGAGTCATCAGATGCAATCCAGATATTTCCGTTTTCTCCTTCACAGAAACGGCTGATAATTCGACTGTTAAAGTAAGGGATGTCATCAGAGCCGGAATAGCCGTTGAATTGTCCGCAGTAGGGTGGAAGGTAGTTTACCCCATTATAATAAGTTCCAATCCAAATTCCTCCTTCCTTGTCTTTCAGCATCGGATAGATAAATTTGTCGGAGAGTGATTTTTCATTGTCTCCGTAATTATCATAGAGAAAACTTTCGTGGGTAACAGTATTGAATATCGTAAGTCCGTCATCAGAACCTATAAACAGAAGTTCTGGAGAATATTCAAGAATGGAATGGATGTGTAATATACCTTCCCCTTTTTCACCTGTTAGGTATTTTTCCACTTGCCTTGTGTGTGGATTCAGTTTCCATAATCCTTTTTCCCACGTTCCTATCCAGATATTGTGTGCACTATCTTCCCATAATGCCATGGAATAGATTTTCTCTGTTTCTTCTTCAATGGAATAAGGCTCGAATGTATTGTTTACCTTATTCAGCCTGCATAGCCGGTAAGGCCCTGACAGCCAGATATTGTTTTGTTCGTCATTGAGGATACGGATAATAATGTTGTCGTTTTGTGGTATTTTAAATTGTGTGAGCTTGTCTGTTTGTGTATTATATAGGAAAATACCTTGTTTGTGTGTAGCAATCCATATATTCCCTTCTTTATCTTGAATGATGTGTGTAATCCAGGAAGTGATTGAGGTTTTGTCGTTTGTTTGTTTTGTAAATGGCGTAAATGTGTCTTTAACCTGATTGTAAATGAATACCCCATTTTCCGTTCCTAACCATAATTCATTGCTGTTGGTTTCACAGATGGTGTTGATGGAATTTGCGTGTAAACCTGAATAAAGCGGGTTGCTTTTTTGATAGAAAGTAAACTGGTTCCCGTCAAATCGGCTTAACCCATTGTCCGTACCAATCCAGATAAATCCCTTTTGGTCTTGGAGTAAAGCTGAAATATTGTTCGCTGAAATTCCATTTTCAATATTATAGTGGCGAAAATGAAATTGTGTAGGTAGTATGGCATATCCATACAAGTGGATTGACAGGTAGATTATTAAGCAATAGAAGGCCTTCATACGTATTGTTTTTCTTTTTAAATCTTTACAAAGATGATTAAAACATACGAATAAAACATATAAAATAGTATAGAAAAATAATGTAAAAATCTAATTAAAGATTCTGGAGCATTGTTTTGAACTCTTCGGTATATTCTTCAGAAGTCTTCATCCTGTTCTGTGAAACACCTTGGTGTATTCTCTGTTTCACAGTGCGGGATTTGTATCCCACACTGTGAAATATATATCCCACACTGTGGTTTTTGTATTTCACAGTGTGAAACAGAGAATTTGTTTCCATATTTCCTTCTTTATCTAAGGATGTGTGGAAGAATTATTACTATGATATCATTCTTACAAAGTGCTGATGCTGTTCAGCTGTCAGTATAATAATGGCGGCAGGAAGAATGAGTGTCTGCATGATAGATGCTAAAATAGTCCTGAAACATATCAAAAAAATCTAATGTAATTGTATAACTAGTTGGATTATAGAGTGTTATCATGTTTTAGATATACGTAGGATACCGACTATTTTGGTAGTGGAATGGATGATATTTTTATCACTCCAATCTTTAAACTTCTACATTTGCAACAAACGAATAAAGAACCCAATTTATATAATATGAAGAACAAGCTTTTGATATTGATGAGTGGTGTCGCTGTGCTGGGAATCACTTCCTGCACAAAACCGGCCTATCAGCAACCGGATGCTCCTATTCAGGAAGTTCCGTTTACCCAAGTACATATTAATGATGGTTTTTGGTTGCCCCGTATTGAAACAAACCGTACGGTTTCTATTCCTTCCGCTTTCAAGGAATGTGAGAAGAACGGTCGTTTCGATAATTTCGCTATTGCAGGCGGTTTAAAAAAAGGGGAACATCGTGGTGATTTTTCTTTTGATGATACTGACCCGTATAAGGTAATAGAAGGAGCGTCTTATTCATTGGCGGTGAAGTATGACCCTCAGCTTGATCATTATCTGGATAGCGTAATCAATATCATTGCAGCAGCTCAGGAACCGGACGGATACCTGACTACCTGTGTGACAAATAAGTGCTATCGACTTTCTGGTTGGTGGGGACGTTCCAAATGGGAAAAACTGAACAGTCATGAGTTGTATAACAGTGGTCACATGTATGAGGCTGCCGTAGCACATTATCGGGCTACGGGCAAGCGTACATTCCTTGATGTGGCTATCAAGAATGCCGACCTGGTTTGCAAGGTGTTCGGACCGGGTGAAGGACAGAAACATGTGCCGTCAGGCCATCCTATCGTGGAAATGGCATTGTGTAAATTATATAAGGTAACGGGTGACAAGAAATACCTTGACATGGCCCGTTATTTTGTGGAAGAAACCGGACGTGGAACAGACGGACACAAATTGAGCGAATACAGCCAGGACCACAAGCCTATTCTTCAGCAGGATGAAATTGTAGGTCATGCGGTACGTGCCGGATACCTCTATTCTGGTGTAGCCGATGTGGCAGCCCTGACAAACGATACGGCTTATTTTCATGCGTTGACCCGTTTGTGGGATAACCTGGTGAGCAAGAAACTGTATATCACCGGAGGTATGGGGTCCAGAGCGCAGGGAGAAGGTTTCGGCCCGAATTATGAATTGCAGAATCATACCGCCTATTGTGAGACCTGTGCAGCCATTGCCAATGTGTACTGGAACTATCGTATGTTCTTAGCTACGGGTGATTCCAAGTATGTGGATGTGTTGGAACGTGCCTTGTATAACGGTGTGATTTCGGGCGTTTCTTTGAGTGGTGATAAATTTTTCTATGATAACCCGCTGGAGTCTATGGGCGAACACGAACGCCAGCGCTGGTTTGGTTGTGCTTGCTGTCCTGGTAATGTAACCCGTTTTGTGGCTTCCGTGCCAAGCTATGCGTATGCTACCCAACAGAATGACATTTATGTGAACCTCTATATCCAGGGTAAGGCAGAAATGCAGACTGCAGACAATAAGGTAACATTGGAACAGACTACCGAATATCCATGGAATGGAAAGGTAACCATCAAGGTTACTCCTGAAAAAGAAGGTGAATTTGCTATTCGTCTCCGTATTCCGGGATGGACTAAAGCAACTCCTGTAGCTTCCGATTTGTATGCCTATACCGATGCGGCCAAGAAATATACATTGAAGGTGAATGGCTCGGCTACACGTGGTGCGGAAGGTGACGGCTACGAAACTATTGTACGTACATGGAAGGCAGGTGACGTAATTGAACTGGAAATGCCGATGGATGTTCGCCGTATCAAAGCCAACGATAAAGTAGAAGAAGACCGTGGAATGGTAGCATTGGAACGTGGACCGATTATGTTCTGCTTGGAAGGAAAAGATCAGCCTGACAGTATCGTATTCAATAAATTTATTCCGAGTGATACTCCGATTGAAGCTTCTTACGATGCCAATCTGTTGAATGGGGTAATGGTATTGAAAGGTACTGCGAAGGAAGTTGAAAAGGACGGCACGGTAAAAGATGTAGCATTCAAGGCTATCCCTTATTCTACATGGAACAACCGCGGAGCCGATCAGATGGAAGTCTGGATTCCGGAATCAAAAGAATATGCGACTCCAACTCCCGAACCGACCATTGCTTCAAAGGCAAAGACATTTACTATTCAGGCTGCAATTCAAAAAGATGCGCCTGAGTCGGCTGCTGTGATGTCCTACGCGTGGGGTGTGAACGACCAGTGGGAACCGAAACGTTCTTCTGATACTTCCAAACCTTATTTCTACTGGTGGTTGAAGAATGGTACGATGGAGTCTCTGGCATACGAGTTCGATAAGCCTTACACTGTATCGAAAGTGGAAGTCTACTGGCTGGATTTTGACCATTACGACGGTGATTTCCGTGTGCCGCAAAGTTGGACATTGTATTACAAGTCAGGAAACAGCTGGAAAGAAGTAGAAACGAGTGATAAATATGGGGTAGAAAAGGACAAATACAATGTAGTAAACTTCAAGCCAGTCCAGACTACCGGATTGAAAATCTCGGCACAGCTTCAGAAAGGAGCTTCGGGAGGTATTATTGAATGGAAAGTAGAGTGATTTATTAACCCTTAAATATAAACAAGATGAATACACAGTTAAATCGCATGTTGTTTAGTCGTGCATTTGTAAAAGTGTCGGCATGTGTAGTGCTTTCTGCAGGTTGTTTACCTATGGCAACCTATGCGGAATCTGTTGGAGCACCGGTTGTGGAGACTGTCTTGCAACAAAAGGCTATCTCTGGTAAGGTGGTTGATTCAAAAGGTGAGTCCATTATTGGTGCGAATATTATGGAAAAAGGTACCACCAATGGTACGATTACCGATTTTGATGGAAAATTTAGTCTGAATGTTTCTGCGAAAGCGATACTTCAGGTTAGTTACATTGGTTATAAAAGTCAGGAGATACCTGTTAGTCAGTTGAAAGCGGGTGCTGTTATTACTTTACGTGAAGATACGGAGGTGATGGACGAAGTAGTAGTAATTGGTTACGGTACGCAACGTAAGGGCGATGTAACCAGTGCGATTGCTTCTGTAAAAGCAGAAGACTTTACTGTGGGTAAAGTGGGTGATGCTGCCGATTTGATTAAAGGTAAGGTGGCCGGTTTGAGCATTGCGAAAGGATCCGGTGATCCGAATGCCACTTCTGCCATCCGTTTGCGTGGCGTAATTTCCGTAAATGGTAGTACAACTCCTTTAATTTTGATAGATGGAGTGGAAGGAGATTTAAGTACAGTCGCTCCTGAAAATATTGAGGCTATTGATGTGTTGAAGGATGCCTCTGCCGCAGCTATTTACGGTACACGAGGTGCAAATGGTGTGATTTTGATTACTACAAAAACCGGTAAGCGTGAAGCACATACTACTGCTTCTTATTCGGGTTATGTTTCAGCTTCTCAGTTCGGAAAGAAACTGGATTTTATGACTGGTGAAGATGTCCGTGCCGGAAAAACAAACTTTACGGATAAAGGATATGATACCGACTGGTTGGATGCCATCAGCCGTACCGGTTTTACCCACAATCATAACTTTAACATTACAGGAGGTACTAAACAAACCACTTATTCTGCAGATTTTACTTATCGTAAAGAAGACGGTGTGATTATGAATACGTATGCAGAAGATATCCGTATGCGTTTTGATGTTTCTCACTGGATGTTCAACGATATGTTGAAGGTCAATTTGAATATGGTGAAGAAATGGCATAAGAATAGTGCTACAAATGCTACTGCTACAGACCAGTCAAATATTTACCGTCAGGCAATTGCTCGTAACCCGACCGCTCCAATTTATAATGAAGATGGTTCCTATAATGAAGACTTCGGGGTTAGTTATTATTACAATCCTGTAGGAATGTTGGAGGAACGTTTGGGAAATTATACTTACGAGGAAACTCGTGCTACCGGTAACATTACATTTGAACCTATAAAAGGTTGGCAGACAAACTTAATGCTTGCTACAAGTCGTTTCGGTGCTCACGATAAAGGATATAATACGTCCGATTATTATGGTAATAAATTGAGCGAATGGACGGGATATGCTTATCATACTAATAGTGAAAGTGTTCAGAATAATTTGGAAGTCACTTCTAAATACGATTTGAATGTGGGCAAGCATCGTATGAATGCTATGGTTGGTTACAGTTACCAGTATTACAAGTATGAACAAAATTATGCCAACAACTATAATTTCCCTACAGATTTTTATCAATGGAATAACCTGGGTATTGGTCAGGCATTGAAAGATGGAAAAGCAGGAATGGGTAGTAGTGCGGAAGATAATACTTTGATTGGTTTCTTTGCCCGTGTAAGTTATGCGTATGATAACCGTTATAATCTGCTGGTAAGTGTGCGCCGGGAAGGGTCTTCTAAATTTGGAGCAGACAATAAATGGGGTACATTCCCTTCTGCTTCTTTAGGTTGGACCATCAGCAATGAAGAATTCATGGAAGGTCTTACTTGGTTGAATAACTTGAAACTGCGTGCCGGTTTCGGTATTACCGGTGTAATCCCCGGAAGTTCATATATGTCTTTAACAACATATAATTATGGAAGTTCTTATTACTATGATAACGCTTCCGGTGAGTGGTTGCCTGGTCTTTCTGTAGCTTCAAATCCTAACCCAGATTTGAAATGGGAAAAATCAACAGAATTTAATGTTGGTTTGAACTGGAGTGTGTTGGATGACCGTTTGGGTGGTTCTATTGATGTATACAACAAGAAAACAACAGATTTGCTGTTCTACTATAGTGTGCCTACTCCTCCCAACTTGTATAATACAACTTTTGCTAATGGCGGTTCTGTACGTAATAGAGGTTTTGAAATTGCGGTTAATGCAGTGCCTGTACGTACTAAAGATTTTGAATGGAAAACGGTTGTTACTTTATCACATAATGAAAGTAAACTGTTGAGCTTGTCTAATGAATTGTATGAAACAGAATCTTATAAGAATGTAGGTGGCTTGGGAGAGCCTATTAATACTACTACACACCGTATGGAAGAAGGACGTCCACTCGGAGAATTCTGGGGATTGAAATCTGTTGGTGTGTCTGAGAATGGTTTGTTCTTAATTGAGAAACCTGATGGAGAGGTCGTTGAGTTCACAACTGCATATGCTACAGATGATGCTTACAAGCAATATTTAGGTAATGGATTGCCAAAATTCTATCTGGGATGGAATAACACCTTTACATATAAGAACTGGGATTTAAGCATGCAGTTTACTAGTCAGTTAGGCTTCAAGATATTGAATGAACCAAGAGCATACTACGAAAACAATTCAATTGCTTATAACCGTTTGAAGTCAGTAGAGGATGCTCCTTACGGCGGACAATATACATTGTCATCTTCACAAGCACAGACTTTTGTTAGTTATTATCTGGAAGATGGTGACTTCCTGAAACTGACTAATCTTACTATTGGGTATACCTTCCCGATTAAGAAGACTAATAAATATATCAAGGGAGTACGTGCTTATTTGTCTGGTGACAATCTGTTCTGTATAACCGGTTATTCTGGATTGGATCCGGAGTTGTCAAACTGGTATCCTACTTATGCAGGTATTGATGCGCGTGATAAATACCCATCTATTCGTTCGTTTACCTTCGGTTTAAACTTAACTTTCTAATATTGAAGTGATATGAAATCAAATCTATATAAATCTTTATTGGGCTCTGTGATAGGTGCAAGTATGTTCTCTTTGAACAGTTGTACTGATTTGAGCGAGACAATTTACAGTCAGATTGCGTCAGAAAAGTACGAATTTACTGAAAATGATGCATCGAGTATGTTTGCTCCTGTTTACTCTTCTTTACGTAGTGTATATTGGGCATGGTATGGTTATGCAGATTTGGATATTTGTACAGATTTATGGTGTATCCCTCTTCGTATCGGAGTAGGATGGGGAGACCTATATATTAATTTCCATAAGCATGATTTTCATCAAGAACTATATCATTTAAGTGGATTATGGTCTAATGCTTATGCCGGAATTAATGCTTGTAATAGACTTCTGGCTGACGAGGCTGTTCAATCTGCTGAATCGTCTGTTGCTCAGCTGCGTGCTTATCGTGCTTTATACTATTATCTGTTATTTGATGCCTTCCGTAATATTCCTTTGGATACTCAATTTGAGCATGAGGATGGTTGGCAACCTGAACAGGCTACACCTCAGCAGATGTGGGATTTTATTATGGGAGAATTGGAAGATGTACAAGAATTGTGTGGGACAGAATCTACAATGAATGAACTTAGCAATTATGCTGTGCGTATGATAAAAGCTAAAATGTATCTAAATCATAATGCATGGTTTAATGATCATTCTGATGATTCTTATTACAAGAAATGTATTGACGAATTAAATGTTATCATTTCTTCTGGTAAGTTCTCACTGGCACCAGCATATTCAGATAACTTTAAAGAAGATATATCTGATTGTCCTGAAATTATTTTTGGTATTCCGTTTGAATATCTGTATGCTTCAGGAAACTATTTTGCAAATCTTTGGATGAATGAAGCTGGACGTGCTACATTCGGATTTACAGGATGGGCTACAGGTGGTGGTGGCGCTTTAGGTCAGTTCCTTGATACATATGATGAAGATGATACTCGATTTACTGATACTTGGATTGGGGGGCCTCAGGTTGACCAATATGGAGAACCTATTCTTGTAGATGGCGCTCGTTTGGATTATACATGGGATCTTCGTAGTATAGATAATCCGGGATGTTATCCGATGGAAGGCTATCGAATGATTAAATATGAGATTAAGGAGGGTGACTGGGGTACATCTTATGACGATGTTCCTTTCTTCCGTTATGCTGATGTATTACTGATGAAAGCTGAATGTCTGTTGCGCTTAGGTGGATACAATGGTGAAACCGAGCAAGATGCAGCTGATTTGGTAACTAAAGTACGTGAACGTGCTTTTAAATCTACTAATCCAGATAAAGCAGAGCGTACGGTGGCTCAGTTGAAAGGTGGTAGTGTATATAAATATGGACATTATGAAAACACTGCTAAACAAGATGAAACCGATAATTGGGTGACGACCAATGAAGGTGGTGATGACATTATTTTGGGTGGATTGTTGGATGAATTGGCTTGGGAGTTTGTGGCAGAGCATCATCGTCGCCAGGACTTGATTCGTTTCCGTATGACAAACGGACAGAATGTGTTCAATGGCAAATCTTGGTTCTGTAAAGATCGTAAAGAAGATGTGAATGATAATCATTGCAATATCTTCCCAATCCCCAAAAGCGCAAGAGATGGTAATATTAACCTGAAACAAAATGATGGTTATCAGCAATAATGAATAGGACTATTATTTTTATAGAAGTAACAGTTTAATAAAAAGATTTGTCATGAAAAAGAATATATTATTAGCATTTTGCTGCTGTTCGTTGCTTGCATTTACAGCATGTAGTGACGATTACAATGATGCTACTTCAAAACATGTTTATGGGGAAAATGAAAACCCTTATTTAAAGATTGACACAGAAGCTCAGATTTCTGCTACTGGTGCCTTGGAAGTAAATGGAGAACATTCATATACAGTAAAGCTTTCGGACTATGCTGCAAAGTTTGAAGAAAAGATGGGTATGAGTGTAGATGCTGTGATTGATGGATTGAGCACAGGCGAGACCGTTTTCTATCCGATTAATACGACTCGTAATCAGTGGTTAAAGACGCCATATAACAAGGACGATGCTGGTTGGTATTTCAACTCGGCGAACCAGCCTTGTGCGCAGGATGATGAGGCTTGTAAAGCATCTGTTGTATTGGATAAGACCAATAAAGAGCTGGTTTTCGAGTTAACGGAAGGTGGAATTACCGCTGGTACAGTGTTGGCATTAGAAGTTGGATTTGCTAAAAACGGCCCGGATTATGATAATTATGTACGCTTTACGTTGAATGCCAGTGTGACGGACCCCAGTGTTGCTGTTGCTACTGTAGAGCTTCCTAATACAGATTATACGGCAGATGATATTTTGTTGACCTCAATTGAAGAAAATATTGCTGCTGTGTTTGAAATGACATTGGACGAATTTATTACAGCATTTGACGAGGGTACAATTAAGTTTTATGCGGCAGACCCAACAACTGGTGTATGGGATACAGAAAGTGCTTATACAGGTGAGCAACCTGCAGGATATTGGTTTGATGAAGCTGGTAAGGTATGTGCTTACCCTGGTGTAGTATGTGCTAATTTTAAACCTGACTCTGATGAGGTAAGTAAGAGTTGTGTAAAATTATGTTGCATGCCAGAAACGCCAGTTGGTAAACAATATAATTGTAGTTTTGGATTTATTGATACTACTGATGCAACCAAATTCTTCCGTTTCGTTGTTACTTGTAATATTACAGAATAGTATAATTAGGGAAAGATGGATATTTTAGAAGAATATCCATTCCCTTAAACAAAAACGTCCTGATAGAATTGTCAGGACGTTTTTATTTATCGATTTAGTAATGAGAAGTTAAGTCTTTATGTGTTTTAAATCTGTGAAATATCTGGATAGATCTGTAACTATGTGTTTATTGCTTTGGTTCTGCTTGCTGTGGAGTTGTAGCGATAAGGTTCCTCAAAAAGAGGAGGATAAAAACATTTTACAGGTTATGTCTGAAGATAATATTGAGGACTTTGATAAATATTACAAGCCGGCTGAGTTTGAAGGGATGGATATGCTCCGAAGTGATGCCAAATGGTCATGGTTCCGCTCCAAACAAAGTGAGCATTTCTTCGTATTCTGGGAAGCTGGTTTTGGTGATGACCCTAATGCGGAAACAGTTCCTGCCAATTTGAGAGTAGATATAGATGACCTTTTGGAAAAGGCTGAGCAGTTCTATAAGACCAATATAGAAAAGTTGAAGTTTGCGGAAACCGGACAGGGCAAATCGTTCCTGGACCGCTACAAGATGGAAATTTATCTGTTGTATCAGGAAGAATGGCTTGCCACTGGATCCGGATATGATAATACCATCGGGGCCTTGTGGGTAAATCCGAGTACATGCCAGCCTGTAGGCTCTACTATTGCGCATGAAATCGGGCATAGTTTCCAGTATCAGGTGTATTGCGATAAGTTATGTCAGGGAGGAACTGATGATCTTAAGTCGGGTTTCCGCTATGGGTATGAAGGAAGCAATGGCGGAAATGGCTTCTGGGAACAGTGTGCGCAGTGGCAGTCGTTCCAGGATGATGGTCATGATTAATTATTCGCTGGAGGGAACGGCCTACGGAGGTGATTATGACCAGCAGATTGGTGCGCTATGGGCGGCTCCTAATCGCATACAGGATGAAAAGTTGAACTGCGTGGCACATGAATTAGGACATAGTTTTCAGGCACAGATTTCGTGTGATGGAGAGGGAGAGGCCTGGGGTGGTTCCGGTTTTTTCGAAATGGCATCGCAGTGGATGTTATGGCAGGTGAATCCGGACTGGCAGACGGATGAACGCTATCACTGGGAAGCTTTTACAAAGTTGACGCACAAGGCTTATCTGCACTTGGAGAATATTTATCATTCACCGTATATTCTGGAATATTGGGGAATGAAACGAGGACGCCCGATTATTGCAGAACTTTTCCGGCAGGGCAAGAGAGGGGAAGACCCGGTGATGACTTACAAGCGCATGACGGGATTGTCGCAGGAAGCTTTCTGTGATGAGATGTTTGATGCCTGCCGGCATTTGATTAACTGGGATTTTGACAGGGTGTGGAAGAATACGCGTCCTTATGCGAACAAGTACACTTGCAAGTTGACAGCCCAATCGGATGGATGGTATCAGGTGGCCGCCGAAAATTGTCCGGAGAATTATGGATTTAATGCCATTCCGCTGAGGGTACCTGAACCGGGAACAAAGGTGGAGTTGCAGTTTGAAGGAGTAAATGGAAAGCAAGGCGGATATGTATCGGTACATCCGGAAAAGGCCGGTTGGCGATATGGGTTTGTAGCCGTCAAAGCCGATGGGAAGAGTATATATGGTGAAATGTCTGCCGATAAAAAAGGAAAACTCACTTTTAAGGTGCCTGAAAACGAGAAGTTAGTATATTTGTGGTTGGTAGTGATGGGGGCACCAGAGGAGCATTGGATGAATCCTTCACCGGAAAGTGGGGAAAAAGATGCACAGTGGCCTTATCGCATCAGACTGAAAGGAACGGATTTAAAGAACTAATTTTATTGGGGTATGTTTGCAAAAGAAACGTATGTCGCTCGCAGGCGGCAGTTGAAGGAGAGTGTAGGCTCCGGCTTATTGCTCTTTTTAGGGAATGACGAGTGTGGAATGAATTATGAAGACAACACGTATAATTATCGGCAGGATTCTTCATTCCTCTATTTCTGGGGATTGTCATACGCTGGTCTGGCGGCTGTAATTGATATTGACGAGGACCGTGAAATCATTTTTGGTGATGAACTGACCATTGACCATATCGTGTGGATGGGAACGCAGCCAACTTTACACGAGAAGGCACAGCGAGTAGGAGTGACGGAAACCTTGCCACTGGCTGAACTGAAGAAGTACGTAGAGAAGGTGGTGTCACAGAAGCGTACGGTGCATTATCTTCCGCCTTATCGGGCAGAACATCGCCTGAAGCTGATGGACCTGTTAGGGGTAAAGCCGGGAGCAGAGATGCCTTCTATTCCGTTTATCAAAGGGATTGTGAACCTGCGAAATTATAAGACGGAAGAAGAGATTGCAGAGATTGAACGTGCATGTGATATGACGGCTGAAATGCATCTGGAGGCAATGCGTGTGCTGCGTGTCGGGATGAAGGAACATGAGGTGGCTGCGGCATTGGAAGCAGTGGCTCAGGCGCATGGATGTAACTTGTCTTTCCCGACCATTGCTACGGTATGCGGACAGACTCTTCATAATCATTATCATGGGCATACGGTAAAGGAAGGAGATATGTTGCTGGTGGATGCCGGAGCTGAGACGGCCATGGGGTATGCAGGTGATATGTCTTCTACTATCTGTGCGGGAAAGAAATTTACCAGTCGGCAGAAGGATATTTATGATATTCAGGTGGCTGCGCATCAGGCAGCGGTGAATGCTTTGAAGCCCGGGGTATATTTCCGTGATGTGTATGACTTGTCCTGTCGGGTAATTTGTGAAGGCTTGAAAGGGCTGGGACTGATGAAAGGAAATCCGGCAGATGCGGTAGAACAGGGGGCACATGCCATGTTCTTCCCTTGTGGACTGGGACACATGATGGGACTGGATGTGCATGACATGGAAAACCTCGGGGAGGTATGGGTTGGCTATGACGGACAGCCTAAAAGTACGCAGTTCGGGCGTAAGTCGTTGCGCCTGGCTCGTAAGCTGGAACCGGGTTTTGTGTTGACCATTGAGCCGGGTATTTATTTTATTCCGGAACTGATGGATTACTGGAAAGCAGAGCATCGTTTTACCGATTTCATCAATTATGAGAAACTGGAAAGTTATCGGGACTTTACGGGGCTGCGTAATGAGGAGGATTACCTGATTACGGCTACCAGAGCACGAAGACTGGGTAAGAAGATTCCTTTGACAACGGAAGAAGTGGAGGCAATGAGATGACGAACGATAGTAAAGCGATTGCGTGTGCCTGTGTGGCGGTGTTGAGCTGGTCGACGGTGGCCACGGCTTTCAAGATGGCCTTGCGTTATCTGACGCATTTCGAGATGTTGTGGGTAGCCAGCCTGACTTCACTGGTGATATTTGCGGTGTTGCTGACTGCACAGCGGAAATGGAGATTGCTTGGGAATCTGACAGGGAAACAATGGTTGTATTATGCCGGATTGGGACTGCTGAATCCGGTGGCTTATTACTTGGTGCTGTTCAAGGCATATGACTTACTTCCTGCGCAGGTGGCGCAGCCTATTAACTATGCCTGGCCGATTGTGCTGCTGATTTTATTGGCTTTGTTTGCCGGACAACCTATACCTAAGAAGAAATACATCGGTATGTTTGTTTCTTTGGCGGGAGTCGCATTGATTTCAATCGGTACCGGATTTAACGGAGAGATGAGTGTATCGACCGAGGGGTTTCTATTGGCGGCACTGAGTGCCGTGTTGTGGGCTACTTACTGGATGCTGAATAACCGAAATAAGGTACAGACGGATGGTAGTGTGGTTTTGTTTTTGACTTTCTTATTTGGTTCGGTTTATTTGTCAGTGGGAGCTTTGTTCTGTGGGTTGAACTTGAGCTCGCTGACCGGTGTGTTGTCGGGCATGTACGTCGGAGGATTTGAAATGGGAATTCCTTTTATTTTCTTTGGACTGGCCATGCGGAAAACTTCCAATCCGGCATTGATAAACCAGTTGTGTTACCTGTCGCCCTTCATGTCATTGTTCTTCATTTCTGTCGTGCTGGGCGAGCAGATTGTGTTTACTACTTACATCGGACTGGTGATGATTGTGCTGGGTATCGTCTTCAATCAGTATTTCGTAAAAAGTTCCAATCAGGCAAAAATCGTCCAATAGGATGAAAAAATAGTATAGAATCGCCTCTCCTGGGTGCAGGAGGGGCGATTTTGGGATAATATTGTTATCGTTTCAGACTTCAATGGTAGAGAGTTATCCGTTTATCTTTTTTCTTTGCAATTGGAAAAATATTCTATGATATGAAAAATACATCGTTAATCGTAAGTGCTGTTTTATGGCTTTGCAGCTGTCTTTCCATGATGGCAGCCGGAAATAAAGTATATGTGGTGCAGTCGCCCGACAAGCAGGTGAAAGTGGAAATCTCTGCGGGTACGGACGGACTTATTTATTCTGTATATCATAAAGACTCTCTTATTGTTGTTGATAGTAAATTAGGGTTAATTCAAGAAGGAAAGACACCTGCTCTGGCGGGTGGGGCGAAAGTGATTTCTGCCAAAATTAAAAAGATTTTTCAGGACATTGATGCACCTTTTTATCGCTTCAAGTCGTTTCAGGCAGTTTGCAATGAAATGAACTTGAAGCTGAAAGGTGAGTATGGAGTGTATTTCCGTGTCTACAACGAAGGAGTGGCTTATCGTTTTTATACCTCTTCCAAAGAGGATTTGATTATCAAGAATGAAATTGCGGAATTCCGGTTTGCCGGTAATTATACAGCTTATTTGCCGTACTCTACGAATAAGGAAAAACCGATGGCAATGGCTTTTCAAAATACGTATGAGGTGAAACCGTTGTCAGAGGCTCCACAGGAACTGGCTTTTTTGCCGGTAACAGTGGATTGCAAGCAGGCGAAGGTGACACTGCTGGAGTCGGACTTGGAAGCTTATCCGGGAATGTTTGTGCAGCCGGATGGAAAGCAGGCATTGAAAGGTGTGTTTGCTCCTTATCCGAAAAAGACGGATTTCTATCCATGGCGCAAGCAGGAGTATGTGACGGAAGCGGAGAATTACATTGCACGCGTAAAAGGAAACCGTATGTATCCGTGGCGTATCTTAGCTATAACAGAAAAGGATACAGAAATGCCGGTGAATAATCTGGTATATGCGCTGGCTTCTCCTAATCGCATTGGAGACTGTTCCTGGGTAAAGCCGGGTAAGGTCGCCTGGGACTGGTGGAATGACTGGAACCTGAAAGGTGTATCTTTCAAGGCGGGCATCAACATGGATACATATAAGTATTATATTGATTTTGCTTCCCGGAACGGGTTGGAATATGTCGTATTGGATGAAGGTTGGTATGACCCGAAGAGCGGGGATATGCTGACAGTGATTCCTGAACTGGATTTGCCGGAATTGATTCGATATGGAAAGAGTAAGGGAGTGGAGCTGGTACTCTGGACGGTGTTCAATGTGCTGGATTCACAGTTGGATGAGGCTTGCCGGAAGTATGCTGAAATGGGAATCAAAGGCTTTAAGGTGGATTTCCTTGACCGGGATGACCAGACTGCGGTGGAAATGATTTATCGTATTGCAGCAAAGGCGGCAGAATATAAACTGATATTGGATTATCACGGTATCTATAAGCCAACCGGTTTGAATCGTACCTATCCGAATGTGGTAAATTATGAAAGCGTGTTCGGTATGGAAGAGATGAAATGGAGTGAGGTGGAGAAGAATATGCCGCTTTATGATGTGACTTTCCCGTACATCCGTTTGATGGCTGGCTATGTGGACTATACACCGGGGGCTATGCGAAATTTGTCGAAACGTGATTTCCAGCCGATGTATTCTAGTCCGGCCAGCATGGGGACACGCTGTCATCAGTTGGCTGCTTATATTGTGCACGATTCTCCGTTTACGATGCTGTGTGATGCACCAACAAATTATTTGAAAGAGCAGGAATGTGTGGATTTCATCAGCTCAATTCCGGTGGAGACAGATTCTACCTTTATTTATTCGGGCAAACTGGGTGAATCGATTGTGACAGTTCGCAAAAAAGATATTAACTGGTATATTGGAGGGATGACAAACTGGGATGAGCGTGAGGTGACACTGGATTTTTCTTTCTTGGGTGAAGGAGAGAAGTACCAATGTACTTTGTTCAAGGACGGTGTCAATGCGTCTCGCCAGGCAGAAGATTATGTGAAGGAAACTTTTGTGGTAGATGCACATACGAAACTGCCTATCCATTTAGCTTCTGGAGGAGGTTTTGCCTTGAAACTGGAACGTACTTTTGTAACGGAAGTGAAACTTTCGGCTGTGCCTGCGGGAAAAGGAATCCCTTCTTTCTATAAAAAATACCTGGAAGTAGACGGATTATATATTGTGTCATCTGATAAGGTACGTGATGAGGCTTTGGAAAAGGCGTATGAGATTGTATCGCTGATGCTGGCGAAGCGTCCGGATGTTAAACAGTACATGGTGAGCAAAGGATGTCATGTGATGATTATCGGGGAGCACGAAGAGGTGTGTGATTTGCCGGAATATGCGCATATCTGTAACACACCGGAGAATATCGCTTTCTGGAATAAGCGTGCCAGAGGTTTTGGCGGTGCTCCGGAAGATGACTTTTCGGCCAGCTGTGGAGAAGAGAATGTGTTGGCTTTCCCGAGTGACAAGTATGTGGGAGAAAATATCCTAATTCATGAGTTTGCACATTTGTTCCATACCATTGGTATTGTAGGTGTAGAGCCTGATTTCAACGACCGTTTGGAGAAGTGCAGACAAAATGCCATTGCCAAGGGATTGTGGAAGGATACGTATGCTATTTCAAATAAAGAAGAGTATTTTGCAGAATGTGTGCAGTCGTTCTTCAACTGTAACCGCTATTCGGAGACTCCGAATAAAGTACACAATGCCATGAACCGTCGTACGAAACTGAAATCGTATGATCCTGACATGTATCAGTTGCTGAAAGAGTATTTCTATGAAATTGAAATTCCTATATTGAATGAAGTGCACCCATAATAAAAGGAGGAAAAGAATGAAAAAACATGTATTGACAAGTTTGTTGTTGGGTACAGTTTTGAGTACCGCTTATTCACAAAAGGTGGAATGGAATACTCCGGGTGCGGGAAATCCGTTTATTCCAGGGTATTTTGCAGACCCTACGGTAAAGAAGTTCGGAGATACATATTATGTCTATGCTACGACTGATGGTAGTGGGGCAGGGTTTGGCCCTTCGCAGGTATGGTGTAGCAAGGATTTTGTGAACTGGACCATCATGCCGATGAACTGGCCGGACAGCCACTGGATTTGGGCACCGGATGTAATGCAGCATACCGATGGCACATATCGTATGTTCTACTGTCAGCCTTGCAATGTATATGAAGGAGTTGCAGATACACCGCGTGGACCATGGAAGAATGTACTGGGAGAAAGTGAAGCCGTATTGGTTCCCGACCGTTTTGTGAAGAATGCCATTACGCTGGATGGCCAGACGTTTGTAGACGATGACGGCTCGGTATATTTGTATTGGGGTACATGGGGTATCTATAAAGGTTTTGGCTGCGGGGCTGGAAAGATGACGTCTGATATGAAAGGTTTTGTGGAAACAAAGTTGATTCCTAATACGGAAGTAAAAGATTTCTTTGAGGCGCCGTTTGTGATGAAACGAAACGGTATCTATTATTTTATGTATTCTTCCGATTCGTGTCATGACAGCACCTATCATGTGCAGTACGCTACGAGCACGGTAGGACCGCTTGGACCTTATACATATAGAGGTACAATCCTGAAGACGTCCGCCGACGGTACAGTGCACGGACCGGGTCATCACAGCATTTTGCAGGAAGGAGATAATTATTATATCGTATACCATCGTCATGATAATCCTCATTCCAACCGTGGATTTCATCGTCAGGTTTGTATTGACAAGCTGAAATTTAATGCTGATGGTTCCATCGCTCCTATAGAAGGAACACACAGCGGAGTGGGGGCTTTTGCCAAGAGTGTATTGAAATCGAAAAACTTGGCCTATCGGAAACCGGTCAAAGCTTCTTCGTATTATGATGCCAACTTTGTGCCTGAATATGCGGTAGACGATAATAATGGTACGTTGTGGCGTCCGAAGACAATGGGGCAGGAGTGGATTGAGATTGACTTGCAGAAGGTTGAGAATATCCGTACGGTGTGGACACAATTTGAATATGGCACGTCGTATTATCAGTATGTAATTGAGACTTCAGTAGACGGAAAGAAGTGGGATGTTTTTGCGGATAAGCGTTCCAATTATCTGGCTGGAAGTCCGATGGTAGATTTCGGTGATGTGAAAGCACGGTATGTACGATTAACCACAACGGGAACACAGAAAAATGGTTTTGCCGGTGCTTTGTGGAATATTAAAGTGTTCGGCGAGTTTGAAACGGCATCTCCTCAGTTGTGGATGGGACTCTCGGGCTTGGACTGGAACGGTACGGAGTGGAGAAACGACGGCGGTATGCTGGGCGGTGTCTTCCAATTGAAATCCGGACAAGTTTCCCGTAAGCGTATTGACGGACAGGAGGCCATTGTGTTGGCCCCAGGTACATGCTTGGAATTTATGTCTCCGGTTATTAATCCAAAAGAGGAGCATACAACTACAGTCTGGGTGTATGAAAATAACCGCTGGGTTTCCCAATCGGCAGACAAGTATGTACAGCGAGGAAAGGTAGTTATTCAGTCACAGGACAAGGAACTGACATTGACAAATTTCCGTTATTATAACTGGAAACAGGAAGAAGCAGAAAAGGCTTACGATGCAATTGTAGGTTTGGTACGTGTAGAGGCTTCTGATAAGATGAAAAGAGGATTGCTGGTATCTCTGGATGCAGATGATTTTGCAGTAGGTGATACGGTAGGATATATTCCGAATAAGGGAGTTGTAGAAGGTTATTTTGAGACTCAAAAGGCTCCGGTAATTGTAGAAGAACAGCAGGGTAAGAAGGCTTTCCGTTTTGAAGGCGAGCAGTTCTTCCGTTCCAGCTTTACCTTGCCGGCTACTCTTCGTGACAATGCTCCTTATACGTTGGAAGCCTGGGTGCTGAATCCGGAAATGGCTGAGAATGAATGCGTGGCCGATTTTACCAGTTCGCACGATGAAATGGAAAAAATCATGCTGGTGAATGGCACAGAACCTCGTTGCGGGATGCTGAACCATTATGGCTGGTACGAAGATGTCGGTTATAAGGAGGCTAAGTCACTGGAAGGAAAATGGCAACATATTTATGTCGTTTTTGACGGACGTATCGAGAAGGTATATATAAACGGGCAGTTAATCAGTTCAAAAGATATTCAGCTGCTGATTAAACCGATACAATTTGTAACTTTGGGACAGAATGCAGAAGGTAACTGGCCTTTTAGCGGCTATCTGCATGCGTTGAAGATCTGGGATGAGGCACTTCCCTTGAAAGATAAATGAGAATAATAACCTATAAAATATGAGTAACACCATGAAAAAATTTGTGATTTCTGCTCTGCTTTTTTCGTTGATAGGAGGTGGGGCATACGCGCAGAAGAAGGCTTCTGCACACGGCTATCCGATTGATCCGGTTCCGTTTACTTCGGTAAAACTGACGGATTCTTTCTGGGGACAGCGTTTGAAAGCCAGCCGTGAAGTAACTATTCCATTGGCTTTTAGCAAATGTGAAGAAACCGGACGCTACAAGAACTTTGAAATGGCAGCTCATCCGAGTGAAAATAATAAGGTGACAGGCTATTCATTTGATGATACGGATGTGTATAAGACTATTGAAGGAGCCAGCTATCTGCTTCAGACTTATCCGGATAAGAAGCTGAAAAAGTACATTGACAGTGTGCTGGTAATTGTGGCTGCTGCGCAGGAGCCTGACGGCTATTTGTACACTTCACGTACTATGAATCCTAAGCATCCACATGAATGGGCTGGTAGTAAACGCTGGGAGAAGGTGGAAGAACTGAGCCATGAGTTCTATAACTTAGGTCACATGGTAGAAGGTGCTATTGCACACTATCAGGCTACGGGACAACGGAATTTTCTGGATATAGCCATTCGTTATGCAGACTGTGTCTGCCGGGAGATTGGTGACAAACCGGGACAGCAGGTACGTGTGCCAGGTCACCAGATTGCAGAAATGGCATTGGCTAAACTATATCTGGTAACGGGTGACCAGAAATACCTGGATCAGGCTAAATTCTTCCTGGATAAGCGCGGCTATACTTCTCGTCGGGATGAATACAGTCAGGCTCACAAACCGGTAATTGAACAGGATGAGGCAGTAGGACATGCAGTACGTGCAGCGTACATGTATTCTGGTATGGCCGATGTGGCTGCCTTGACAGGTGATACAGCTTATATTCATGCCATCGACCGTATCTGGGATAACATTGTTTCTAAGAAATTGTATATCACCGGAGGTATTGGTGCGACAAACAACGGGGAAGCTTTCGGAAAGAATTATGAACTTCCTAATATGTCGGCTTACTGTGAAACTTGTGCGGCTATCGGTAATGTATATATGAATTACCGTTTGTTCCTCTTGCACGGAGAGTCCAAGTATTACGATGTGCTGGAACGTACTTTGTACAATGGATTGATTTCAGGTGTATCTTTGGATGGTGGCGGTTTCTTCTATCCGAATCCGTTGGAGTCTATGGGACAGCACCAGCGTCAGCCTTGGTTCGGTTGTGCTTGTTGTCCGTCTAATATCTGCCGTTTCATTCCTTCTGTTCCGGGATATGTTTATGCAGTAAAAGGAAAAGATGTATACGTAAACTTGTTCATTGCCAATAATGCTACTTTGCAGGTAAACGGAAAGAAGGTTACACTTTCACAAACCACATCTTATCCATGGAACGGGGATATTACATTGGCAGTAGACCGTAACTCAGCCGGACAGTTTGCCATGAAGATTCGTATTCCGGGATGGGTACGCAATCAGGTAGTTCCGAGTGACTTGTATACTTATACCGATGGTGTACGTCCGAAATACAGTGTGAAGGTGAACGGTGAAGAAGTGACATCAGATTTGCAGAAAGGTTACCTGACCATCGATCGTAAATGGAAAAAGGGAGATAAGGTAGAAGTTCACTTCGATATGAACGTGCGTACGGTAAGAGCGAATGGAAAGGTGGAAGCTGACCGTGGCCGGGTTTCTATAGAACGTGGTCCGATTGTGTATTGTGCAGAATGGCCGGACAATGATTTTGATGTATTGAGTGTATTGATGAACCGCGCTCCGAAGTTTGAAGTCGTAGAAAAACCGGATTTGTTGTATGGTATCAATCAGATTAAGACTCAGGCTCAGACATTGGAATACGATGAGTCGGGCCGTCTGGTCGCAAAAGATCATACACTGACCATGATTCCATATTATGCATGGGCACATCGTGGAGCGGGAAATATGGCTGTGTGGTTGCCGAATGAAGTAAGTGCTACTCGTCCGGTTGCTATCCCTACACTGGCATCGAAGAGTAAGGTAGATGCTTCACATAAAGTAAAATCACTGTCTTCTATTTCTGACGGACTGGTGCCGAAGGATGAAAATGACCGTACGATTCCGTATTATCACTGGTGGCCGAAAGAAGGTACTACAGAGTGGATTTCATACGAATTCCCGGAAGAAATGGAAGTTTCCAGCTCTACAGTGTATTGGTATGATGATGCTCCTTGGGGAGGTTGCCGTGTACCGAAGTCTTGGAAAATCTATTATAAGGATGCTTCTGGCAATTGGACTCCAGTTCAGAATATTACAGCGTATGGGGTACAGAAGGGCAATCCGAATACCGTAGACTTTGAACCGGTGAAGACAAAGGCCGTGAAACTGGAGGTGGTACAGCCGGATAAGAATTCTTCTGGATTGTATGAGTGGGAAGTGAAATAACCATGATAATTAATAGATAATAATGCAACCGGATTCGGGACTTTGGGTTTTCTTTGGTATGACTGAAGAGAACCTGAGGTCCCGAATTCTCTAATATCATAGAATCGAATGGAAAATAATATGTTTAAATCAGGTGTTTTGCTATTTGCATTAGGAAGTATGTCTTGTATCTCACTTTGGGCACAAGGCACAGTAGAAGATTACAACCGTGCGTATGCGCTGCGCGAGAAATACAATGCCAAGCACGTGCTGTATGCAGGTGTGGTTCCGCATTGGGTAGATCAGACTTCTGCTTTCTGGTATGTACGGCAGACAGAAAAGGGAAAGGAATATGTGAAGGTAGATGCTGCATCGAAAAAACGTACGGCATTGTTTGACCAGCAGAAAATGGCGGCTGCTTTGACAGAAAAAGCAGGACGTGAGATAAATGCCTATAACCTTCCGCTTCAGAATTGCCAGTTAAATATTTCATTGGATACGTTACGCTTCCAACTGGACGGGAAGTTCTGGGCTTACAGCATCAAAAATAACCGTTTGTTGGATGAAGGAGCCATACCTCCTCGTGGAAAGGAACGCCACTGGATGGAAGTGGACGATGAGAAAGAAGGGCGCCCGGTTACCTCACCGGATGGTAAGTGGACTGCTTTTATCAAAAATGACAACGTATATGTTCGCGAAGTGGCTACAGGCAAAGAAAAGCAGCTGAGTCAGGATGGAACGTTGAGTAATTACTATTCTTCGTATATCCAGTGGTCGCCCGATTCCAAATCGGTGGTATCTTGCCGGATTCGCCCGGTAGAAAAACGTTACGTATATTATGTGGAATCTTCTCCTGCCGATCAGGCACAACCCAAATTGCATAAGCAGGAATATGCAAAACCTGGAGACGAACTGCGTTTCAAGGTGCCTTGTATTTTCGAAGTAGAATCCGGCCGTCGTTTGATTCCTTCTACGGAGCTGTTCAGCCATCAGTATGAATTGTCTGGTCCGATGTGGAATGCGGATAGTAAGGCCATTACTTTCGAATACAATGAACGCGGGCATAAAGTATATCGCGTGTTGGAAATGTCGGCAGTGGATGGCAGTGTACGTACGTTGATTGAAGAAAAGGAAGAAAAATACGTGAACTATCCTCGCATTTACCGTAACTACTTGAGTGATGGCAAGCGGATTATCTGGTCAAGTGAGCGGGATAATTACAACCATCTGTATCTCTACGACCGGGCTACCGGAAAACCTTTGAATCAGATTACGAAAGGTGAGTGGTATGTTCGTGGAGTGCAGCATGTGGATGAGGCCAATGAAGTGATTTACTTTTCGGCCAATGGTATGAAAAAAGGCGAGGACCCGTACTTGATTCATTATTATAAAATCAACTTTGATGGAAGTAACCTGGTGGAACTGACTCCGGAAGAGGGAATGCACCAATGCTGGTATTCATCCGACTATAAGTATCTGGTAGATGTGTATAGCAAAGTAGATCAGGCTCCGATTGCTGTGCTTCGTGATGCAAAGAACGGAAAAATCCGTATGCAGCTGGATAAAGCCGATATTTCTGCTTTGCTGGCCAATGGCTGGAAAGCCCCGGAAGTATTTTCTGCCAAAGGACGTGATGGAAAAACGGATATGTGGGGAGTGATTTATCGCCCGTCTAACTTTGATCCGTCGAAGAAATATCCGGTAATTGAATACATTTATTCCGGACCGGGCGACCAGTATGTGCCGAAGACTTTCTCTTCTTATAACTGGTGGATGACATCGCTGGCTGAACTGGGATTCATTGTGGTACAGGTAGATGGTATGACGACCTCTTTCCGCTCAAAAGAATTTGAAGAAGTTTGTTACAAGAACCTGAAAGATGCCGGATTGCCCGACCATATAGCCTGGATTAAAGCCGCTGCGCAGAAATATCCTTATATGGATATTGACCGGGTAGGAATTTTCGGTTGCTCTGCCGGAGGACAGGAGTCTACCGGGGCCGTGTTGTTCCATCCGGAATTCTACAAGGCTGCCTATTCGGCATGTGGATGTCACGACAACCGTATGGACAAAATCTGGTGGAATGAACTTTGGATGGGATATCCGGTAGATGAATCCTACAGTGCTTGTTCCAATGTAGACAATGCTCATCTGCTGAGTCGTCCGTTGATGCTGGTGGTAGGCGAACTGGACGATAATGTAGATCCGGCTTCTACCATGCAGGTGGCCAATGCTTTGATAAAAGCCAATAAAGATTTTGAACTGGTGGTTATCCCGGGAGCTCACCACACGATGGGAGAGGACTTTGGCGAACACAAGCGTTATGACTTCTTTGTCCGCCATTTGATGGGAGTCACTCCTCCCTCATGGGATAAAGTGAAGACAGGAAAATAACTTGTGGCAGGTCAATGGGTCATTCATTTTTGTGAATCAGGTTCGGAGGAATCGTTATGAAAAGGAATGGCCCATTTCTTTTTTAAAAGAAAAGATTATTTTTGTCATTGATATGATAAAATAAAGTTGTACGCCTTAAAATTAAGTCTAATGATAGAACCTGTTTATTCTGCTGCTGAAAATCGTTACGAATGTGGTATGCAGTATCGCCGTGCCGGTCGTAGTGGAGTGATGCTGCCCGCTATTTCTTTAGGATTATGGCATAATTTTGGTGATGTAGATACACTTTCACTTAGCCGGAAAAAATTGCACTATGCGTTTGATCATGGAATTACACATTTTGACTTGGCTAATAATTACGGACCTTCTTATGGCTCAGCCGAAGAAACCTTTGGGCAGATTATGAAGTCATCGTTCGCTCCCTATCGGGATGAGTTGTTTATTTCCACGAAGGCAGGTCATGACATGTGGCCAGGCCCGTATGGCAACTGGGGTTCCAGAAAACATCTGATGGCCAGCCTGGACCAGAGCTTGAAGCGGATGAATCTGGATTATGTGGATGTATTTTATTCTCATCGGTATGACCCGGAAACGCCGTTGGAAGAAACTCTTCAGGCATTGGTTGATATTGTGCGTAAGGGAAAGGCTTTGTATGTCGGCTTGTCTAAATACCCGTTGGATGCCTATCTGTTTGCATCTCGTTATCTGAAAGAACGGGATGTGCCTTGCCTACTGTATCAGGGACGGTATAGCATGCTGGTACGCGAACCGGAATCTCAGGGGATATTGAATGCTGTGAAGGAGAATGGAAGTGGGTTTGTGGCTTTTTCTCCTTTGGCACAAGGCTTGCTGACTAACCGTTATCTGAACGGTATTCCGGATAATTCTCGTATAGCAAGGGGTGGTTTCCTGAAAAAAGAGGCGCTTACGCCGGAGGTGTTGAGTAAGATACAAGCATTGAATGAACGGGCGGCTATGCGCGGACAGTCACTGGCCGAAATGGCTCTGGCCTGGTTGTTGAAAAACGAAACTGTGATTTCCGTGATTGTAGGGGCCAGTTCGGTAGAACAGCTGGGAGATAGTTTGAAAACGTTGAATCATCTTTCATTTGAAGAAGAGGAACTTCATGCAATCGAAAAAATTCTGATGTAGCCGGCTAACTTCATGTGTGTAAGGTGAAAAGAGAAATGAAAAAAGTGAACTGTCTGTTTGTTAAAACAATATAATTATAGGCAGCTCACTTTTTTTGCTATGAACATTCATATAAATTTGTTCCCCTGAAACACACTTGTTTTTATATATGGATGAAATAATCATTATTATCGGGTTGATAGTACTGAACGGTATTTTCGCCATGTCCGAGGTGGCATTAATATCAGCCCGAAAATCCCGGTTGTCGACAGATGTAAAAAAAGGGAATAAATCTGCTCGCGTAGCATTGAAACTGGCAGGGGACCCAGATCGTTTTCTTTCTACAGTTCAAATTGGTATTACATTAATTGGTATTTTGACCGGTATCTATTCGGGAAATAAAATTGCGGTCGACCTGACGAATCTGCTTATCTCATGGGGAGTTGCTTCTTCTTATGCTTTTGGACTGGCACAGGGAATAATTGTAGTGATAGTGACTTATCTTACTATTATTTTTGGTGAGCTGGTGCCTAAACGTATTGGTATGAGCATGGCCGAGAGAATGGCTAAGCTGGTGGCACGGCCTATGAATGTGCTGGCAAAAGTGGCTTTACCCTTTGTCTGGCTGTTATCTAAGAGTACGGAAGCAATCTTTAATCTGTTGGGCATCAAGGATACCGACAGTAAAGTGACAGAAGAGGAAATCAAGTCTATTATTAAAGAAGGAGCAGACGATGGAGAAGTACAGCCTGTAGAACAGGACATTGTACAGCGTGTATTCTTGTTGGGCGATTTGAAAGTAGGCTCCATTATGACGCATAAGAGTGACATTGTGGCACTTGAGAGTGGAATGACGGCGGCTGAAGTGAAAGCTGTGCTGGTGAATGAATTGTATGAGTTTTATCCGGTGACGGAAGATGGTGACTTGGATAAGGTGAAAGGGGTAGTAAACCTGAAGGATTTGGTGTTACATCTTTCTGAAGAGAATTTCAATTTGCCGGCTCTGACGCATGAGGCTACATTCTTTCATGAAAACATGAATGTGTATAAGGCTTTGGAGCAGATGAAGGCCCAGAAGATAAGTCGTGCCCTGGTTTGTGATGAGTTTGGAGCTTGCGTGGGAATTATCACCTTGCGTGACATTCTGGAAGGCTTAGTTGGTTCTATGGATGATGCTGGGGAAGAACCGGATATTATCAAGCGAATCAATAAAGATGGCTGGCTGGTAGACGGCCAGTGTCCGTTGTATGATTTCTTGTGCTACTTTAATCGTCAGGACCTTTTGGAAGATGTAGACTATCATACGGTAGGAGGTTTAATTCTGCAGCATTTACAGCATATTCCACAAAGTGGAGAAACACTGGAGTGGAATAATTTTGTGCTGGAAGTGGTGGATATGGATGGTGCGCGAATTGATAAAGTCCTGGTTACCATTCCTTCCGTAGAAAATGAAGAAGAATGTGAATTTTAGAATGGAAAAAGTTTGATTTATTTTAAAGGAGTTTTTCAGGATTAGGTCTTGAAAAGCTCCTTTAAATTTATAATTATGGATAGAAAATGGTTTGAAAGTTCTTTTATTTTATATCCGGATTTTTCTTTACTCTGATTTTTGATATACGTACGATAATTTTTTAAATTTGGCACACGATAAACCATAGACTTTGTAGTCGGGAAATCTAACTATGTTCAACTTATTCATAAATAATGCAAGCATAAAATGATGCGAAAGTTATTTTTTATACTATTTATATTATTAATATTGACGACAATAAAATCCAATGCACAATATTTTCAGAATCTTAGTGTAGGCAATGGGCTATCTCAGCCTTCTGTAATGGCTATAGGACAGGATACTTTGGGGCGAATGTGGTTCGGTACAAGAGAAGGTTTAAATGTCTATGACGGAGGTAAGATTAAATATTACAAGGGTGAGGTAGATAATGGGAAAGATGGGAAATTATGGATTGGTAATAGTATATCTTCCATTGTATCAGAAAATCTTGTAGATGGCAATAAAGTGTATTTTATTTCTGATTTCTTTTTGTATGCTTATGATGTGCAAACCGAACTGTTTTGTAAGATAGATAATAGAGGGAAGGTAACGGCTATGACTGCATATAAAGGAAATATTTTGTATGCACAGAGGAACAACATATTTTTGTATGATCTCAAAACTCATAAAAAAAGCATTTATAAAATTTTACCTGAATCTACCTCTGTTAATGTAATTGAAGTTGACAGAGACAATATGTATGTAGGTACGACTGATGGTATAATTATTTCTCCTTTTGGCGCACTTTGGGAGGAGCAGTACCTTTTACCGGGAGAAGATATCTATAGAATATATGAAGATTCAAAACATAATTTGTGGATAGGAACGAGAATGAATGGACTTTATCGGAGAGTGAATGATAGAATAGAGAAAATTCCACTTTGTCCGAATGGCATAAACGGTATAATTGACCCGCAGATTCGTGAATTTGTTGAAGACGATGATGGGAATATATGGTTTGGCACTTTTATGGGTTTACAGAAATATGATATAAAAAACCATACTTATGCAGCCGTAAATATTCCGCAGTATGCGGGTGGGCTTAATCATCCTTCTATTTTTTCGCTTTTCAAAGATAGGCAAGGAAATATTTGGGCTGGAAGTTATTTTGGGGGCGTAAATTATTTCAACCCAACAAGAAATAGTGTAATTCATTACGATTATCAGGCAAAGGATTTGTCTAGTCTTTATTATTCATACATTGGTGAAATGATAATGGACAAAAGAGGGAATTTGTGGATAAGTACGGATGGAGGAGGAGTCAGTTGTATAGATCGTGGGTGGAGAACTGTGGAGCAATTTACTGCCACGCCTCTTTCACGTCATGGGCTTCCTCATAATAATGTGAAAAGTATGTGCTATGATATGGATAATGATATGCTATATATAGGTACACATCTTGGAGGCTTGTCTCGATATGACATTAAGAAGAAGACTTTCTATAATTATTCTACGGATTACAAATCTCCCGTTATGCCGGGAAGAATTATACACCATGTCAAAAAGTGGAAAAATAAAATTGTTGTTTCCTCAAGAGAGGGAGTGTTTTTGCTCGATACTCGGTCAAACAGATTTACTCATTTACCAGATTGTTTTGGTGAAGCAATGATTTTTGATATAGATAAGAACGGAACTTTTTATACTACATCTGGAAATAATATAAAAGCAATTTCTCTTGATACTCCTCATAAACAGGAAATAATATCACTTCATGCTTTAGGAGAGGTGTCGCATATTCTTTCAGTAGATAAAAAACTTTATATTTGTACTTTAGGCAGTGGAATGATTGTTTATGATACCTCTTTGAAGACAATTAATACCTATACATCATATAATAGTAATCTTCCCAGTAATTATTGTTATTCTTCCCGATTGACCTTAAATGGTAAATTGATACTTATAGGAGATAGAGGAATAACTATGTTTGATACGGATAAAAAGACGTTTGCGAGTATAAAGCAAGATTATTTAAAAGCTCCTATTATATATGGATGTGGCATCTGTATTTCTAAGGAAAATATAATTTACGTTGGCGATACAAAGGGGATAACACGTGTTGAAGAGTCTGATTTTTTATCTCCGTTACAACATAAACAACCGATTTATTTTTCTAATATTAATGTAAATAACGCTATAATACATCCATCGGAGGAAGGAAAAATCCTGAAAAAATCTTTGGCATTCACAGATAGAATAGATTTAGCTTCATCGCAAAATAATATAATTATAGAGTTTGCTAGTTCTGATTATATAAACAGGCATGTACAACAGATTTTTGAATATAAATTAGAAGGGTTTGATAAGACTTGGATTTCGACTACAGTTCCTTTTGCGAGATATACGAATCTTTCTCCTGGAAATTATACATTGTGTGTTAGAATGGCAGATGGTGATGCACAGGATATGGCTGTACTTAATATCTGTATTTCGTTGCCGTGGTATAACACATGGTATGCATGGGTTTTGTATATCATTATATTTATTACCATCGTTTGGATGATAATACGTTATAGAAAAGAGAAAAATGATTTATTTCTTTCACTTGAAAAAGAGAGATTTGAAAAGCAGCATATAGAAGAACTTAATCATGAAAAATTGGTGTTTTTTACCAATGTAAGTCATGAGTTTCGTACTCCACTTACCTTAATAATAAGTCACATAGAATCTCTTCTTCAGATGCCCAATCTACAACCAATGGTGTATAACCGGGTTTTGAAGCTTAAGAGAAGTGCTCAATATATGAATAACTTGATTTCTGAGCTTTTGGATTTTAGAAAGTTTACACAAAATAAATATACGCTGAATATGTCGCAGAAAGATATCTGCCTTTTTATGAAAGAGATATTTTATGTATTTAGTGATTATGCACATAGTAAAGGACTTAAATATGAGTTTTTCTCCAATCAGGAAGTAATATTATGCTGGTTTGACTCAAAGCAGTTAGAGAAAGTGTTTCTTAATTTGTTGTCGAATGCTTTTAAATATACGGAGAGAGGTAGTATTGAGATTAAAATATGCGTGGAAGGTGAGAATGTGGCTATTTCAATACATGATACTGGAAAAGGTATAGCAATGGGTGATTTTAATCGTATTTTTGATCGTTTTTATCAGATTGAAGGATCTTCTGAGTCTGCTACATCTCCAGGTACTGGAATTGGCTTGGCTCTTACGAAGAGTATTGTAGAGAAACATCATGGAGAAATTTGCTTAGATAGTCAGTTGGGAAAGGGTAGTGTATTTACTGTAAAACTTCCACTTGGTGATGCAAGATATATTCATGATGAGCATGTTCATTTTGCGGATCGGGAGAAGGAGTCAGATTTGAAGGAGACAGATGAGGATAGTAGAGTTGGAATATGTGCCGTTGCTAACGAAGAAAGTTTCCAAAGCGAAGAAGGAGAGTCAAAAAAATATACGGTTTTAGTTGTGGAAGATAATGACGAGCTTATTCAAGTGTTATGTGAGCTTTTTTCACCTTTTTATCAGGTAATAATGGCAAGTAATGGCAAGGAAGGATTAGATAAAGCATATGAATATAAGCCTGATTTAATTATTTCGGATATTATGATGCCTGAGATGTCCGGAACGGAAATGTGTCTGAAAATAAAGAACAATATTGACTTGTGTCATATTCCTATTATACTTCTTACTGCATTAAATAGTGTAGAACAGAATATTGAAGGCCTTAATAGAGGAGCGGATGATTACATCTCGAAGCCTTTTAATCCGAGAATCCTACTTGCAAGAGCAAATAACTTGGTTCGAAATAGATTGTTAATACACAACCAGATACGTAAAAATCCAATAACGGAAGTTGATCTGACTAGTATTAATTTGCTTGATCAGGAGATTTTGAAGAAAACTTCTGAGGCTATTGAGGCACATATGGATGATACGGAATTTGATATACCGGAACTTTGTAAAGAGATTGGGGTAGGACGTTCTGTTCTGTATTCAAAATTTAAGGCCTTAACTGGTATGACTCCTAATAATTTTATTCTAAATTACAGGCTTAAGTTTGCTGCTACTATGTTACAGAAGTATCCGGATATACCAGTTTCAGAAGTGGGTGATAAGTGTGGGTTTAGTTCGCCTGTCTATTTTAGTAGGTGTTTTAAAAATCAGTATGGAGTAACCCCTCAAAATTATAGGAAAAGTTCTAGAAATAATTCTATGGAAAAAGGCGTCTAATTTTTAGACGCCTTTTTCCATAGAAATTATTTTTACCATCCAGGGTTTTGTCCTTTAGCCAAATCAGGATTTTTTTCGCATTCAGACAATGGGAATGGCCATAAGTAATCTCTTTCTGTCACAACACGTGTGTAATAAGCATTGTATAAGGCTATTCCATATACGGGGCCATTTAAAGTTTCAAGAAGTTTCCATCTTTTCATATCGCTAAAGCTATGTCCTTCAGCAGCAAGTTCTATTGTACGTTCGTGGCGCAAACGTTCAAAAACTTCCTCTTTTGTATTGGCTGCCATTTGTGGGGTACCGTTGTTGATTTCAGGCATATTTACTCCTTTTCTTGTACGTACTTTATTGATGTACTTCACTGCATTGTCTTTGTCAAAGCCAGATTCTGAGAAGATATAGCACTCTGCCAGCATTAGATATACATCTGCCAGGCGAATAAGTGGGAAGTTAATAGGGGTATCTGCACGGTTGTTTATTGCTCCATCCATATCATATTCTGCTACAAATTTCCGGAATGGATAGTATTCATAGTTTCCGTTGACACGTATGAATCCATTGGTCTCGTTGCAGATTCCGACTTCTTTTGTCATGACAAATTCTGTATCTTTAGCTTTATTGCTGACCCAACCTTTGAATTGAGTGTATGGAAGAATCACCGTTGACGCCATTCTTGGGTCACGATTTTCATACATGCTTAATAATTCAGCTCTGTGTGTTGTGTATTCTTTTACACTTTTATTGTCTTCGGTAAGTTTGGAGTAGAAGACTTCTTCTCGCATTGGGTATTCTTTTTTCTTTGTTTCTGTATTTTCAACAGCATCATTATAGGTTGGATATCCATTCCAGCCGTATGAGGCTTTTGCTTCTGTCCAGCTGAAAGGTGATCCATCTTTCCATTCATAAGAATCTACAAGATTGACCGAGGCCATTACATTGTTCCAGCAGCTACCAAATGCAGCTCTTGTTCCCATGTAGAAAGTGGTTGGCATACCGAAGTCCTGTCCAATTCCACCAATATTCTGTATGGCAAAAATCATTTCACTACTTTCGTCACCACCAGGTTTGAACAGGTCTGAATAAGGGTTCTCACCTTCTTCGTAGAGTTTATACACTCCTGCATATTGAGAATTTTCTGTTTCACCAATAAGTTCTCTGAAGCATTTCTTGGCTTCATCATATTCCTCAGCATAAAGAAGTACTTTCCCTTTTAGTGCAAGGGCAGCTCCGGATGTGGCTCTTCCTTTGTTGGTGCTATCCCATTCGACAGGCAGTTTCTTTATTCCTTCTTCAAGGTCTGTCAGGATAAATTGTCTTACAGTTTCAATGTCACTTTTGGGTTTGAGCATGCTCATAAACTCATCTTCTACAATGGTAGTTTCATCGTAGATAGGAACTCCTCCCCAAAAATCCATAAGAGTGAAATAATATAATGCACGCATGAACTTGGCTTCTGCCTTATACCGCTCTTTTAACTCTTCTGTCATATCACATTTGTCTACATTCTGTAAGACGATGTTGGCGCGAGAAATTCCTTCATAAAGTTTCTGGAATTTGTTTGTAACAAATCCTTCGCTACTAGTATAGGTGCCTCTTGCGATGGTGGCATATGAAGCTGGGTCGTAACCGCTGCCAACACCTCCTAAGCAATCAAAACCAAATTGTCGGCCAAAGACGTCTTCGTCTGTCATCAGGCTATAAACTCCCATCATGGCTTGGTCAGCATGGGCTTGAGTCTGGAAGAAAGTAGTAGAATTTAATTGATCTTCCGGAAAAACATCCAAATCATAACATCCTGTGGTGAATGCCATTGAAGCAGCTAAAACTGCAATTAATTTATATTTTTTCATAATGGTAAATCATAAATGGTTATAAAAACTATGTTAGAAAGATACGTTAATACCTACTACCACATTTTTCATGGTCGGATATCCCAGTGTTCCTCCTAATTCAGGGTCAAATCCTCTAAAAGAAGTAAAGGTGAAGAAGTTTTCCAAACTTCCGTAAACACGGATACGTTCGAGAGAGGTTTTGGATACAATTGATTTAGGTAAGGTATATCCTAACTGAATATTACGTATTTTTAAGAATGAAAGATCTTGCAGATAAAAATCGCTCATCTGTTTGTTTTTGTTATTTGAATATTCAAGTAGTCTTGGATATTCGGCAGATGTAGTTCTTCCTTCATACCATCTTCCTTCTACAACTTCTTTATTCATCTGATAACCATAACGTACAGAAGCCGTGTTGGCTAAATCATTTTGCCAGTAGATTTTTGCTCCAGCCTGACCTTGGAAAAGAACAGAGAAATCAAGCCCTTTGTAAGATGCATTTAAATTAAGTCCGAACTGGAACTTAGGATTAGGACCGTCGCTCACAATTTCTCTATCATCCAAGTTAATCAGTCCGTCTCCATTGGTATCTTTGTATAAGAAGTCTCCTTTTTCTGGCTTACCTGAAGAGAATATTTGATTTTCTGCAATGTTGTTACCATATAATTGTTTTGCGTTGTCTATAATCTGTTGAACAAGTTGCAGGTCTTCATCTGTTTGGATGATGCGGTCAACTCTCAAAAGATATTGTGAGTTGATGGAATGGCCTTCCCAGATAACGTTTGCGCCGTCAATACTCATACCACCTTTGTCTCTTCCTTTAAATTTATTGACAATATTTTTTACATAAGTGAAGTTTCCATTGATGCCGTATGAGAAGTCACCAATCTTATCTTGCCATCCTAAAGTAAATTCAACTCCTTGGTTAGTTACAATAGCACTGTTTTGTTTGGGAATATCGGTTGAACCATGTACCAAAGGAGCTGGTAGTTCGATAAGGATATCTTTGGTACGTTTGTGGAAGTAATCAATTGTTCCAGTAAAACGGTTATTGAAGAACCCAAAGTCAACTCCGACATTTGTCATATAAGTTGATTCCCAGGTAAGTGCCCTGTTGGCCAATTTGGTTTGAACAAGTCCTTGCACTAGCAGGTTGTTTAGTGAATAGTTACTGTTATCAATTGCGTAAGTAGCAAGCGCATCGTAGTTGCCTACAGAATTGTTCCCTAATGAACCGTATGAAAGGCGAAGTTTTAAATTGCTAAGTCCTTTTTCTAATGCTCCTTTCATAAATTCTTCCTGATCGATTCTCCATGCAAAAGAACCTGAGGGGAAATACCCTGTTCTTTTATTAGAGAGGAAGCGTGAAGACTGGTCAGCGCGAAGGTTTAATTCGAGCAGATATTTGTTGTTCCAGTCAAGGTTTACACGTCCGAAGAAAGATCGCATAGCCCATTCAGTACTTGATCCAGATGCACTGGCGTCTCCTGTGGCTCCATTTATCACGTTTAGACTATAGTCGATTAAGTCATACTTGGTCGCTTGGAAGTTATGTTGGTAATATCTTTCCTGGCTGGCACCAATCATTGCATTCAGCCCTAACTGATCATTGATGAAACGGTTTTCATATCTGGCTACTACATCATTGAAATAGCGTTGTGTTTTTCCGTCGTAGTTCATGATGCTTGATTTACCTTCTGTGGTACGTGTAATCAGTTCGTCTCTGAAGTTCCATTGTTCCAGGATGACAGGCTTACGTTTTCTTTCTTCATCTACAACATCATATGAATAAGAACCTGTGATGCTGAATCCTTTGAATGGTTTTAATGTAGCTACAAAACGAGTTCTCAAATTGTGTTTTGCAATGTTACCGGCTACTTGGTTAAGGCGTACTAGTGGGTTATTGACAGCGCTCTGTGCATCGTCTTCTGGATTATTCATCGCACCAAATCTTCCGTCGGGTGCTTGAAATACCATGCCTGGAGTAGTGGCAGAAGCGTATGTGAATACGTCATCTACAGAGGTTGATGTGCTTGAGGTATCTGTATATTTGGCCGCAGGATCCATGTTTGATACATACCCATTTACGTATGCTCCTAAAGTTAGCCAAGGTTTGATATCTGCTGTAATGTTGAGTCGACCGCTATATTTTTCAAACCCTGTATTATCCATGACTCCCGGATTGTTCTGATAACCAAATGAAGAATAGAATCTTATTTTCTCACTTCCTCCACTCATTGAAATTACATGATTGTGTGATACAGAGTTGTTGAATGTATCATCAATCCAGTTTGAATTTGGATAGCGCAAGGCATCTTTCCCTTCATTGTCTCTCCATTCTTGAATGGTCTGTGCAGAGAACTTTTCGGCCATTCCTGAGTTTCTATATCCTTCATTGATATATTCCATGTAATCTGCATAATTGGAAACAGGATCCATAGAACTTGGAATAGAAGGAGAGGTAAATGATACATAACCGTTATAGTCAAGTTTAATTTTACCTGACTTACCTTGTTTGGTGGTTATTAAGATGACACCATTGGCAGCACGTGAACCGTAGATGGCAGAAGATGCTGCGTCTTTCAATACTGTCATTGTTTCAATATCCTGAGGATTGACGGTATTGATACTGGCTTCAGCTCCATCTATGATTACAAGAGGAGAAGAATCATTAAGTGTTCCTTGACCGCGTACTTTGATGGAGGCGTCATCATTTCCTGGCTGGTTGCTTGACATCTGGACACTGACACCGGCTGCAAGTCCTGACAATGCATGAGATACGTTTGTGATAGGACGGCTTTCTGTTAATTCACTTACATTGATGGTAGAGAGAGAACCTGACAGGTTTACTTTTTTCTGAGTACCATAACCTACTACTACTACTTCTTCCAGTGTTTCCGTATCTTCTTTAAGATTTACAGTAATGTTGTTGGTAGTAGAAGTAACTTTTACTTCTTGTGTATTAAATCCAATATAGGAAACCTGAAGAATACACTCCGAAGGAACATTTAGGGTAAAATTTCCGTCAATGTCGGTAATCGTTCCGTTAGTTGTTCCTTTCACAATTACGTTAGCTCCAATAATAGGCTCACCTGCCGCATCAAGAACTTTACCATTAATTGCTTTTTGCTGTAAAATACTTTCAATTGCATCTGCATGTGGTGACGATGATTCGTTGGCTGCGGTAGCTATGCCTGATGCAAAAAAAGCTAAAGAAACTCCTGCCAAAATTCTGGTCATGGAGATTTTGTAGTTCCTAGCACTTTTCATAAGTATAAGTTTAAGTTTGTGAATTATTGACATAGCAAAGATTGTTAGAATCTGTAAATTCTATTATACGAATTGTCCGATATATATGTAAAAAAAATCCGGAGATTTTTTTAGGAATATTTTTATGTCAATATAATTGTTAGAATAGGTGGTGCGTATCTTATTAATTTATAGGTGATTATATGAAATTACTGATTGCGCAGCTTTTAATAACTCGAAGAAACTGTTTTTTCTTGTATAAAATAGTGCTGGAAGTGATCTATACAATTTGTGTATCTACTATGTACAATATTGATACCTTGTTATATGATTAAGCCTTAATATTGCATTGTTAATTAATAATACTAATATCATGAAAACAAAAAGTTTTTTTTCTTTAATTGTCTTCGTTTTTCTTTCATGTATTAAAGTGGCTGCTTATACTGAGAGAAATTTTCTTCAACATGTGGCGGCTCAGGAAAGTCTTGCGGAGTGCCTTGTCTTAAATCAAAAATGGGTTCAGTATCCTTCTTATAAAGATCGGGAAGGATGGAGTCGGTTTTTAGGGGAATATAAAGATGAAATTATTAAAAATGGAGAGTCGCTTTTAGGGTACACTTGGAAAGTGGTAAAGGCAACAGACTATCTGGAGTTTGAAAGAAGTGGAAATCGGGAGATTATGGAACGGCCTTTTGATGACAACAATCAAGCTATCGTGAGGCTTATGCTTGCTGAACTGGCAGAAGGGAGGGGACGTTTTATAGACCAGCTTATTAATGGAGTCTTTCATACTTGTGAAATGACATCTTGGGCATTGTCAGCCCATTTGGTGACTCAGCCTACACACCGTGCATTGCCTACACCCATTTATCCTTTGATTGATTTAACAGCTGGGGATTTGGGAAGTCTTTTATCATGGGTATATTATTTTATGCATGAAGAATTTGACAAGATAGATCCGGAAATTTCCCGACGCTTATACAGAGAACTGGATGAAAGAATAATGAAACCTTATTTGAATAATGATAGTTTTTGGTGGCTGGCTGCGAATTATAAAGGGCAAATGGTGAATAACTGGAATCCATGGTGCAATAGTAATTGTTTGATGACATTTATGCTGCTGGAGAATGATGTAGACCGTCTTTCTAAAGCTGTTTCCCGTAGTATGCAATCGGTGGATAAGTTCCTTAATTATGTTCACTCTGACGGAGCATGTGAAGAAGGACCTTCTTATTGGGGGCATGCTTCAGGAAAATGTCTCGATTATCTTGTTTTGTTGAATCGGATAACTGGTGGTAAAATCTCAATATTTGACAATCCGCAGATTAAAGCAATGGGAGAGTATATTGCAAGAAGTTATGTAGGGAATGGATGGGTTGTTAATTTTGCGGATGCTTCTGCCAAAGGAGGTGGAGACCCTTATCTTATATACCGATATGGAAAAGCTGTAAAGAGTGACATCTTGAAGCAGTTTGCTTCAATGCAAAATAAGGGAAGCAAGATTTCTTTTAGAGGTCGTGATCTGTTCCGTATTTTAGAAGCTTTTTTAGTGGAGGATGAATTATGTGCGTATCAAGAAGCCTATACAGGTGTTTCTTATACCTGGTATCCTGAGACGGAATTTTGCTATGTAAGAAATAAGAAGGCCTTTTTTGCCGCAAAAGGAGGATATAATGATGAAAGCCATAATCATAATGATGCGGGCAGTTTCTCTTTGTGGGTAAATAATATGCCGGTTATTATTGATGCGGGAGTTGGTACTTACACAAGACAGACGTTTAGTAGTGAAAGATACACGATTTGGACTATGCAAAGTAATTATCATAATTTGCCGATGATAAACGGGGTTCCTCAAAAGTATGGACGCCAGTATAAGGCTACGGAAGTTAAAGCTACGAAGAATAGTTTCTCTGCGAACATAGCTACAGCTTATCCTGATGAAGCTGGAGTGAAGAAATGGATTCGTTCTTATACAATGAAGTCTGACGCTCTTATGATAAGTGACCGGTTTGAACTGAATGAGATAAAGAAAGAAAATGTGATTAATTTCTTGTCATGGGGAGACATAATCATAAAAGATGGTGTAATTGAGATTTCTGTCAATGGGGTTAAAGGTACGTTGAAATATGATACTAAGATGTTTAAAGTAAAAAAGGAATGTGTAAAACTTACGGATAAAAAATTGTCGTCTGTATGGGGAGCGGAGGTCTATAGGTTGTCTTTTATTGCTAAAGAAAAAGAGCAAAAGGGTTGTTATACTTTTACAATCTCTTTTTAAGTTAAACTTAATGCGTGAAAATATTTATGGGTATTTTAAAATTGTTATTAAATTGTTGTGTAGCAGCAACTGTTTGTGGGTTGGGAAGCTGTATGAAAAAAGCAGAATCAACTGAAAAATCCTGGGTTGAGCAGGCTGTTGAAAATGCTAGGTGTCAGATTGGATTGGAGATTGATACAATTGAGGCGAGTGGCAAGGTTTTGAATCCTGTGACTTTGAACGAGAACGAGCAAGTTTATTATTGTGGGTTCTCAGACTGGAGAAGTGGTTTTTTCCCAGGAAGTGTGTGGTATTTGTATGAACTTACGGATGATAATACGCTTCTTTCTGTTGCACAAAAGTATACGGAGGCGTTGGATGAGGCTAAAAAACTTACTTGGCATCATGATATAGGGTTTATTGTGAATTGTAGTTATGGTAATGGGCTTAGGTTATCAGGAAAGGCCGAATATAAAGATGTGATGATAGAAGCAGCTAACTCTTTATGTACCCGTTTCCGGGAAAAACCTGGAACTATACAAAGTTGGAATGTTTCTGGAAATAGTTGGCAGGCTCAAAGAGGCTGGGAATGTCCGGTTATAATTGATAACATGATGAACCTGGAATTGTTGTTTGAAGCAACAAAACTGTCTGGTGATTCTACTTATTATAAGATTGCCGTAGCGCATGCTGACAGAACATTGAAGGAACAGTTTCGTCCAGATGGAAGTTGTTATCATGTCATAGATTACAGTCTTTCAGACGGGAGCGTAAGACACCGTCATACAGCACAAGGATACTCTCATGAATCTGTTTGGTCACGTGGACAAGCGTGGGCTATATATGGTTTTACAATGTGTTATCGTTATACGGGCGATAAAAAATATTTACAGCAGGCCATAAAGACTTTTAATTTCATGAAGAACCATAAAAAGATGCCTGAGGACCTTGTTCCTTATTGGGACATGGAAGCACCTAAAATACCTGATGAGCCTAGAGATGTTTCTTCTGCAGCTGTTATAGCTTCTGCTTTGTACGAGATTTGCACATTGGGAGTGCCTGAGGCGATTTCCTATGAGGAATATGCTGACCATATTATGGCAAGCCTTGCTTCAGAGCGTTACACAGCAAGATTAGGTGAGAATGGGCGATTTATTCTGATGCATTCAGTGGGAAGTATTCCTCATAACAGCGAAATAGATGTTCCTTTGAATTATGCAGATTATTATTATCTGGAAGCATTGAAACGAAAAGTAGACATAGAAAAAAGTAAAAACCTTGCATTAAAATAAATGACTATGATGAAAATTAAAAGTGTGCTTTTAGTAGCACTTATGTTAGTATCTGTTCATGTTGTCGCAAAAAATGATAAAGAGTCACAGGCTAGTGACCGGGAAGTTTGGACCGAACTATGTTATAAGATAGCGCAGCCTATACTTGAAAATATGAGTAAAGGTGAATTGCAGAAGAACATGAATCTGGAGCTTAGTCCGACTTGGGATGGAAGAGACAAACGAGTGGCTTATATGGAAGCCTTTGGACGCCTGATGGCTGGTATTTCACCATGGCTTGCTTTGCCAGATGATGAAAGTAAAGAAGGTAGAATGAGAAAACAACTCCGTGACTGGGCTATATCATCGTATAAAAATGCGGTAAATCCTGATAGCCCGGACTGCTTGTTGTGGGAAGGGCCCACTCAGATATTGGTAGATGCGGCTTATATTGCAGAAAGTTTTATGCGCGCACCTGAAGCAACTTGGAATAGACTGGACCCGATAACTAAGCAAAGATATATCGATAGGTTTATCGGGTTGAGAGTGATACGGCCGGCGTATAATAACTGGTTGCTTTTTAGAGCCATGACTGAGGCCTTTCTTTTGTCTATAGGCGAAAAGGCTGATATGTATGCACTAACTGTAGCCGTCAATAAGATAAATGAATGGTATCTGAGTGATGGCTGGTATAGTGATGGACCGGAATTTGCTTTGGATTATTATAACTCTTATGTAATACATCCGATGTATGTGGAAGTATTAGAGGTTTGTGAGGCTAATAAATTTTCAACTCCAGTTTCTGTTTCTTTAGGGGTTAAAAGAATGCAGCGCTTTAATACTTTCATAGAAAGACTTATTTCTCCTGAAGGCACCTATCCGGCATTTGGCCGATCTGTGGTGTATCGTATGGGGGCATTTCAATCAATGGCGCTTGCCGCATGGAAATATGGTTTGCCAGAGGACCTGAAAAATGGACAAATCCGAAGTGCACTTACCGCAGTAATGAAAAATATGTTTTCTGTTGAGGGTAATTTTGATAACGAGAATTTCTTGAAACTTGGATTTGTGGGACACCAGCCTAATTTGGCTAATTATTATACGAATAATGGAAGTCTTTATATGACTTCTTTAGTCTATTTGCCATTGGGACTTCCTGCTAATCATCCATTTTGGTCTGATCCAGCTGAAGATTGGACTTCGAGAAAAGCATGGAAAGGTGAAAGATTTCCGATTGATGGACACATTTCCCTAAGAAGATAATATCTTTAAATAAAAAACTCTTTGGTTTTGTAGAAAAGTCAAAGAGTTTTTTTATTAAATGTGATGGTCGTTTGTATAGTTTCTTCCTTTGAACTATATGTTTCCGCCGTTCGAACCGTACGTTTTGCGTTGCGGAGCCGTAGGTTTTTCGTAACGGAAACGTAAAAAGTTCCTTTTCGTTCGTGTAAAAATTCCGTTCCTTTTTCCGTATTCCATTCGCAGCTTCAGGCTTTGCTGCTATTTTTTTCAGTCTTTCGTGAAACTTTCCCTGCATCCATTCGCGCACACGTACGCGCACGCACGAATTATATAATGTAGGGTATTTCACACGGATTTCCACATTGCAATAAAAAACATGCTTTATAGCATAAAGTAAATCAGCGAGTTAGACAAGAACCTGAAAAAACTTTGCAAAAAAGTGTGCTGTAAAAGTTGCGTGAATGAAAAAAGTGCGTACCTTTGCAACCGCTTTCGAGAGGGAGAGCCGCTGAAGATGACAGACTGAGTGAAGCTTTAGGCTACGGGAGAGAGTGCCGAATGCTGCACCGAGTATCTTACCTTGCGG
>ERZ859937.30-NODE-30-length-74812-cov-22.406544_pt1 | contig 74812 bp, 55 predicted proteins | sample MGYA00509985_ERZ859937 | MGnify/ENA primary metagenome ERZ859937 (study PRJEB30046, sample SAMN00715169) | human gut metagenome | study: EMG produced TPA metagenomics assembly of the A metagenome-wide association study of gut microbiota in type 2... | reverse complement strand
AAATACGAAAGTAGGAGATAAACACCTATGATTAGTGTTTACCTCCTACTCGATTAAACATAGATATTCACATCTCTACCTCTCACTTTGGAGCGCTGCTCCATGACAATATTTGCATTTTCTATCGCTCAAAACTACGAGTTGGACGCACAAGGAATTCCTTGGCTCGAAATTTGTGAGTTTTGAGCGATTTGTGTTATATGGCTTGTACTCAGTAAGTTATGGTGTTTGCTGCTTCGGCATACAATTCTTAGCGAAGCAAAAATGCTCCATTTTGTTTCAACGGGACTCCTTTTGCCTTCTAACTGTAGTCCTTTTAGAAGGCAAAAGGGCTACAGTTGCATAGCAAAAGGACTACATTTGGAAGTGAAAGAAGTTCAGAATTAGGAGTAGGGTGGTGTCGGGCACAGCAAAAGCCACTAAAAAAGCTCTCTCCAATCTCTAGATTTGATTTTTTATTTGTAACACTTTTTTACTGTCTGTACAATATTTGCATGAAGCCCCACCCCCTTGCCCCTCCCCCGTAGGGAGGGGAGTGGTATGATTTGTAAGCTTGTGTAGGAGGAGGGTGTGTCAAAATAGGAGTTAGAGGAAGTTAAGAAGAAGTTAATCCATCTACGATGGATGGAAGTTAACAGACAAATGCTTTATTTTCAGCAATTTATACATATGTCCGCTAACTTCTATTAACTACGGGCAAAGCCCAAACTTCCTCTAACTTCTATTTTGACACACCCTCCTTCTGAACTGTTGCGGTGTCATACCCGTGTGTTGCTTGAAGTAGCGGCAGAAGAACGAGAGGTCGCTGAAGTGATAGTCCCACGCTATTTGTTTGATTGATTTCTCCTCAGTGGTGAGCGATTGCTTTATCTGCAGCACCACATACTGATTGATAATGGTCTTGATGGTGTGGCTGGTCATGCGTTGTGTCACCATGTTGAGATATTTTGGTGAGATGTGCAGCAGTTCGGCGTAGTAGCTAACGTCGCGCGACTCGCGGTAGCGGTGCTCCAGTTCGCGCATAAATCGGTTGAAGAGTTCCTTGGTGCGTGGCGTGCCGTTCTCCGTAGTGCGCTTTATCGGGTTGCGATACAGATAGTCGTAAAATCCGAGGAAGAAAGCCTTCAGCTGCAGCATCACCAGTTGGTCGAGACAGGTGCAGCCCTCCTGCTCGAAGTACAGACGCAGCAGCGCCAGCATATTGCTCACGATGCTTGTCAGCGTAGCCGACTCGGTGCGGCAACGGTCGGCCTTCAGTTCGGAGTATACGGTATGCTCCAGTTGCAGACTGGCTTCGCGCAGCAGCGACGCGGCATAGCGCAGCGTCTCCGCCTTGAATTCTTCGCTCTTCTGCGTTATCGACACCACGTCGCCCGGAAACAGCGTTATCACCGAGCCGGGCTTCAGCTGCCATTCCGTGAAGTTCACCCTGATGTCAGCCTCGCCATCCCTGCACAGCACAATCATTCCGTAGTCGATAACTATGTACTCGCCCAGCCATTCGTCCAGGCTGCGCGTCTTGAGCGAAGCCTTGCGGTTGGGGCGCATTTCTATATCCTTAAGTTCCATATCTACAGTATTCTTCTATAAGCTTGCGTTCTGATTTGTGCTGCAAATATCGCTATTTTAAATGACAAAACGGCATAGTTGTTCCGAAATGTCCCACTCCTGTGGATATTTAATAAATAATCGGCGTGGCGGAAATGCGTAACTTTGCAATCGCAAAATCAATGTGTTTTTATTTTTAAGCATCATCGTAATAATGAAGAAAAGATTATTATGCGGTGTCTGCGTGTGCCTGCTTTCGGTTGGAAGCGGCATGGCTCAGGCACAGCGCAGCATGACAGTTGACCAACTATTCAGTCTGATTGAGAGCGGCAGCAATGTGCTCACGGCGCAGAAGACGGGCGTCGACGTAGCCAGCCGTGCCGTAGAGGAGGCCAAGAGCAAGCGCCTGCCCGACATCAACGCGTCGCTCACGGCAAGCTACAACGGCAACGTGCTCATGACCGACCGCGACTTCTCCAACGCCAAAGGCTTTACACAGCCCCACTTCGGCAATTCCTTTGCGCTTGAGGCGCAGCAGGTGGTGTATGCAGGCGGAGCCATAAACAGCGGTATCCGACTTGCCGAACTGCAGAAACAACGCAGCGAGAACGCCGTACAGATGACCCGCAACCAGATGCATTTCATCGCTCTTGGACAGTATCTGGAGCTGATGAAGCTCAACAACGGCATCAAGGTGTACGCCAGCAACATCACTCTCACCGCCAAACTCATCGATGACATCAAGTCAAGGCAGAAGCAGGGCATGGCACTGAAGAACGACGTGACACGATATGAGCTGCAGATGGAGTCGCTCAGACTCGGCAAGCGACGCCTGGAGGACCAGAAGAGCATCACAAACCATCAGCTTTGCAACACGCTCGGACTCGCCGACGTCATCATCGTGCCCGACATGAATCTTGAAGCCATAGACGACAACCTCGATTCGGAACAATTGCTGCAAACCGAAGCAGCCAATCTTTCGCCCGTTTTGCAGCAGTCGGCCATCGACGTGAAGATGGCTGAACAGCAGCTGAAGCTAAGCAAGAGCGAACTCCTGCCCAAGATAGCCGTCGTGGCAGCCGACAACTTTACAGGACCTTTTACTTACGACATTCCGCCAATCGACAAGAACTTCAACATCTGGTACATAGGTGTCGGCGTGATTCACCGACAACGCCACCGTGCAGCAGCACATCACACCCGTCAACACCCGTGTGGGCGGATTTATCAAGGAGATACGATTCAGCGAATATCAGCCCGTACACAAGGGCGACACTCTCGTGATAATCGAGGACAGCGAGTTCCGCCTCCAGCTGGCTCAGGCTGAGGCCAACCTGCAGCGCGAAATGGCAGGCGGCGAAGCCACAACTTCGGGCATCGGCGTGACACGACAGAACATGAGCGTGTCGGATGCCGGCATAGACGAGGCTCGTGTACGGCTCGACAACGCACGCCAGGACGACCAACGCTACGCCCAACTGCTCAAAGCCGATGCCGTGACACAGCAGCAGTACGACCAGATTCACACCAACTATCTCGCTGCCAAGGCACGCTACGAGCAGGTGGTACGCAGCCGTGCCACACTGAATCGTGCCGAGCAGGAGCAGGGCCATCGTCTGTCGCAGAACAAGGCTGCCATCGACGTGGCACAGGCGCAGATCAAGCTCGCCCGACTCAACCTCTCGTACACCGTCATCACGGCCACTGCCGACGGCGTGGTGGGCAAGAAGAACATACACGTGGGCCAGCTCGTGCAGCCCGGTCAGGCTATGGTCGACATCGTTGACAATTCCGAACTGTGGGTAGTGGCAAACTATCGCGAGACCCAACTGCCCGGTATCAGCCTCGGAGCGAAGGTGAGCATCAATGCCGATGCTGTGCCCGACGTAGAATTCGAGGGCACCGTGGAGCGCATCAGCGATGCTACGGGTTCGGCTTTCTCCGTGATTCCGCAGGACAATGCTACGGGCAATTTCGTCAAGGTGGAGCAGCGCATACCGGTGCGCATACACCTTGAAGGCGACAAGTCGAAGCTCGCCAAGTTGCGCGCAGGCATGAACGTTGAATGTACTGTCAGCAAGTAGCCTCTATGGACAACAACACTAATAACAAGCATGCAGCTGGCGGACCTCCCATGACGTTCGCCATGCCCATGTATCACGACTTTGTGCCCAAGTGGATAAGGCCGTGGATATACGTCGTTCTGGCGTTCTGCTTCCAGCTGTCCAACGGCATGTATCTGGGCGCCATGAACAATATAGTGGGCGAGTGGGGCATAATGCGCGAGGACGTGCAGATGTGTCTGTACGCCACGCTCATCGGTATGGCGCTCTACTTCCCCGTACTCTTCCGCATGAAGTTCCGCTTCAGCAACAAGCTGCTGCTCATGACGGCTGCCGCTGTGATTGTGGTGTGCAATCTGCTGGCTACATTCAAGATGCCGCTGCCGCTGCTGTGGGCACTGTGTGTGGTGTGCGGAATGGCTAAAATACAAGGCACCTTCGAGTGTATGTCCACCATACAGCTGTGGATGACGCCCAAGCGCGACTTCGGCGTCTTCTTCCCTATACTGCACATCATTATGCTCTGCTCCATTGAGTTGGCGGGCTATCTCGCCGCATGGTTTGCCTTCGACATGCACTGGACCTACATGCACTGGTTCGTCATGGCGCTGATGCTCGTCGTGCTGCTTGTGCAGGCTCTTCTGACACGCCCTTTCCACGCCATGCCGCAAATCATTCCGCTCAAGGGCATCGACTGGATGGGTGCGCTGCTGTGGTGTGTGCTGTGGCTGCAGGTGGCATGGCTGCTCAACTATGGCGACTGGCTCGACTGGTGGCACTCGTCCGACTTCCGCCTTGTCACGGGCACTATGCTCATCACGCTCGCCGTGTGTCTGCAACGCATGATGCACCATCCCAAGCCGTACATCGAACCAGCCATGTGGACCTATCACAATGTGGTGCCCGTCATACTGCTCATCGGAGTGGTGGAGGCGCTCTTCTCGTGCGAGCATGTGCTCGAAATGGTGTACTACGAGGAGGTGATGCACTACGCCGACCATACCTACGAGGCGCTCAACCAGTGGTCTTTGCCGGGCATCGTGGCAGGATGTCTGTTCTCGATAGGCTGGCTCAAGCTGATGCGATGGAACGTGTACAAGCTGATAGCGCTGGCGCTGGTGGCGTTCTGCATCTATGCCGGCGGATTCTACGTGCTTGTCGACTCCAACATCAGCATCGAACAGCTGCGCATACCAATCGTTTGGCGCGGCTTCAGCTACGCCGTTCTGTGCATCTCGTTCATGTGGTGTCTGCACGCCATCATGTCGTTCGAACACTTCTTCCAGGCGTTGTCGGTGTTCAACGTGCTGCACATGTTTGTCGGCGGACTCGTTGGTGCGGCGCTGCACGGACGTGGCATGAAATACTATGTGGCTGACGGATTTGCCCGTTGTTCGGGTTATGTCGACAGCGTGCGGCTGAGTGCCAGGGCTGTCGACGTTCCGCAGATGATGAATGGTATTGTGGAGGGATTTCTGGCGCAAAGCGTCAAGATACTGTTCGGATGGACTCTGATAGCCGGACTCTTCTTTGCCGCCCTCATGCTGTTGTGGGACATCCCGATGGTACGCCATCAGGTGAAGCATATTCCGGCATGGCCCGTAGTGGGAATGAGAGTGTTGCGCGGTGTGCAGCGACAGCGACGGCTGAAGCGGCTGCGCCACTTGCGGCGGAGTTTGAGAGTTGAGAGTTGAGGGTTGAGAGTTATGATTACCTTTTTTGATAATAAATAGCAAAAGACTTTGTATAACAAATCATTTCATAACTCTCAACTTTCAACTCTCAATTCTCAACTAAAAAATTCTTTCAAAATATTGATTCTTCCGTTTCGGACGTGAACAACTCCAATGCCTTTATTCCCATGATGGAGTTGCCCTTTGAATTGAGTCGTGGGCTCCATACCGCAATAGAGTAGCGTGAGGGATAGAGTGCTGCAATGCCTCCACCCACGCCACTCTTGCCGGGGAGCCCGACAAGGAACGCGAAGTCGCCTGCCTCATCGTAGAAGCCACAGGTCTGCATTATGGCATTGATACGCTTCACTCTTGATACGGTGAGATTGACACCGGCGTGCGAGAACGGTTCGTTGCTCTTGGCAAAAGCCAAGAAAGCGTGCGAAAGGTCTTCGCAACTCATCTCTACCGAACACATCGTACAATAGAATTGCAGAACGTCGTGAACGTTGTTCTGCAAGTTGCCGTGATGCTTCAGCAGATAGGCTATGGAAGCATTCAGATAGCAGCAACTCATCTCCGAACGCGTCACTTCCTCGGAGTAGTTGATGTTGGGATTGCCGGCGAGAGTGCGTACAAACTCAATGAAGAATTCTTTCGGGTTGTCGATATGCGTCAGAATAACGTCGGCAGTGACCAAGGCACCGGCATTGATGAAAGGATTGCGAGGCTTGCCGTGCTCGTATTCCAATTGTACAAGCGAATTGAAAGCCGAGCCAGACGGCTCCTTACCTATTCTTGTCCATAGCTCTTTGCCCAAAATGCTTAAGGCTATGGCAAGCGAGAAAACTTTGGCTATACTCTGTATGGAGAACTTCACATCAGATTCGCCAAGACGATAGGTTCGGCCGTCGAGCATTCGTAGACAGAGTCCAAACTGGTCGGGATTGACATTTGCCAATGCCGGAATGTAATCGGCTTGTTTGCCTTCGTGAGCGTATATCTCAATCTCTTTTCTTATCTTCTCTAATAAAGGTTGGTAGTCCATATTTCCAGTATTATTTTGTTAGGTAACGTTTATTGTTTGGAGCGCAGTTCCCAATATCCGAACCTGCAACGCAGACAGTCTTTGCGCTCGCAATAGCGGGCGTGCAGTTGTATGAGCGACTGGGTGTCGGCGGCGTTGTCGGCTATTATGCCACACTCTTGCCATAGGCGTATGTGGGTGTTGTCTTCGGGCGGTAGCGATTGGAGCAAATCGTTGGCGCGTGCCATGAGCAGTTCGTCCTTGCGATGGCGACCGTAGGCGTAGAGCATGGGCACTATGGCGTTGATAATGAGCAGGTCGATGGATGCCGACGAGAGATGCTTGGCATTAGAGCGCGACTCATTGCCGAAGGTGTAGTGGGTGCGCCAGTAGGGACTTACTTCGGCTTGCAACGCTTCGCGCATATCGCTTAGCGAGGCACAGGTGACGATACGGCTCAGGTCGGCATGGCGCGAGCAGTATAGCTGGGCGAGTTGCGAAAGACGTATATAGGGAAAGTTCTGCGGACGCAGACGCAGGAAACGCCACGTCTGACGCGGCATGGCTGTGAGCGAGAACTTATGGGCGAGATATTCCCACTCGCTTTTGAGACGCACGAAGTAGGGGTCGGCAGTGGCAGCAGTACGCTGACGGTCGTTCATCTGGCTGGTGTCGAGCAGACCGGCAAAGCCTATGAACAGTGCCTCGACCTGAAACGGGTCGTCGCGATGGTGTGCCACCTGCATGAAGGGCAACTGTGCCGCCCATTGCTCGAACGCCTCGCTGTTGACACCGAAGCCGAAGCTGCGTGCTATGGTGGCGAAGAAAGCCTGTTCCCACGACCCGCCCGACGCCCGGACACGCTGCTCTATGGCGGCACACTTGTCGGCAAGACGTTCGGCACCGAGCGCACTCATCCATGAGTGGACGGTGAGCCGTGGCAGCTGCATCACCGTGTTGCGGCATGGCGGATAGCGGTCGGCTGCAAGCAGACGGCGATAGTTCTGCATGATATACGGTGGAACGTGCAGCTCCATTTGCGGCGGACGCGAGCCGGCGGCAGTAACAACGTCGGCATCTATCACCGATGCCACGTGCAGCACTACATTGTTATAAGCCGGATCCTGGTCGTGCGAGTGCATGAACCAGTCGGCAGAGCGCTCGTGTATCTCCACGTTGCCCACCCACATGGTGCCGTCGATGCGCAGCTTGGCGTTGAAGAAGTCGGGCCCCGAATGCGTGTTGTGCAGTCCGGGGTCGATTATTTCCACCGCTCTTCCGTCGGTGGTGCGCAGTTCGTGAAGCGGCAATATGCGGTGCTTCCATATATAGTGCAGTAGTTGTTCCATATAGGTTAGTTTTTATACTTTTAATCGAACAGCGACGGTTCAACGGCGTTGCTGCCCGTCATTGGGCGTCCGAGATGCTGATAGGCGAGGGGTGTGACCATGCGTCCGCGCTGCGTTCGCTTGATGAATCCCTCCATGATGAGATACGGCTCGTACACTTCCTCTACGGTGCCGGTGTCCTCGCCGATGGCGGTGGCTATGGTGCTGACGCCAACGGGACCTCCGCGAAACTTGTCGATGATGGTCAGCAGTATCTTGTTGTCAATCTCGTCAAGACCATACTGGTCGATGTTGAGCGCCGAGAGCGACAGCCGTGCTATGTCGCGGTCGATGCGTCCGTTGCCCTTCACCTGCGCAAAGTCGCGCACACGGCGCAGCAGGGCGTTGGCTATACGGGGCGTTCCGCGCGAGCGTCGGGCTATCTCTATGGCAGCATCGTCGTCGATAGGCACCCGCATTATGGCTGCCGAGCGCTTTATAATCTTCTGCAGCATCTCGGGGCCGTAATATTCCAGGTGCAGATTGATGCCGAATCGGGCGCGCAACGGGGCTGTAAGCAGACCGCTACGAGTGGTAGCTCCGACGAGTGTAAAGGGATTCAAGTCGATCTGAATTGAGCGTGCCGACGGACCCTTGTCTATCATTATGTCGATGCGATAGTCTTCCATTGCCGAGTAGAGATACTCCTCGACGACGGGCGACAGACGATGTATCTCGTCTATGAAGAGCACGTCGCGCGGCTCGAGCGATGTGAGTATGCCCGCAAGGTCGCCCGGCTTGTCGAGCACGGGTCCGCTTGTTATCTTGAATCCCACGCCGAGTTCGTTGGCAATGATGTTGCTAAGTGTGGTCTTGCCCAGTCCCGGAGGGCCGTGCAAGAGAGTGTGGTCGAGCGGTTCGCCACGATATTTGGCAGCCTCAACGAACACTTCCAGGTTCTCTACAACCTTCTGCTGTCCGCTGAAGTCGCCGAATCGCAGCGGTCGGAGGGCGTTCTCAAAGTCCTTCTCGCCCTTATGCGCCTGCTCCTCGCGTATATCGAAATCTTCTTCCATTATGCTTTTTACTGTTATTATAAATTAAGCTTGGTAATATATGGCGTTCTCGCCATCCGAGCGTTTGCATAGACCTGCATCAGCAAACATTCCTTCAAAGTTGAGGTCTTCATCCAACTCTGGCCAATGAATACCATAACGACTAAGAAAGAAGTTCTGACGCTGCTCTTGTGTAGCATTGGCAAGATTACGCCATTGCTTGAATGGATAGCCTGCTTTCCATCCATTAGTGGTCTCAGCCCAAACATGAGCATCGTCCACCCATACCTTGTTGATTCTGTATTGGTCGTTGGAGTAGAACATAAAGCGGAATCCGAAAAATATAAATATATGTTGGCATATTGTTTCTTTTCTACAAATTTACGAGTTATTTCCGTAAGCAGCAAGGTTACATATATAAAAATTCACCTCAACCTCAGTATTCTGCCTATAATCAACCGCTTGTATTGCCGCTTGAAATCGTCGGGCAGGAACGCTAAGTGTCGGTTTGCAGCTTGAGAATATAGCTTACTCGAAGTATATTAAACAAAACTCGGAAAAAAAACATACTGTTTCTTTGCGCAATTCGTGCAAAACCGCTACTTTTGTTTTTATATATTAACCTTTCAATCCAACTTACTATTATGCTCGTAAAGACTTATTCTGCTGCTGTGAACGGCCTTGATGTGACCACTGTGACTGTTGAAGTGAACATTGTACCCGGTGTGATGTACCGCATGACGGGACTCGGCGACATGGCTGTAAGGGAAGGTCGCGACCGCATAGCATCTGCCGTTCAGTTCAACGGATATAAGTTTCCGCACGGCGACATCACCATAAACCTTGCTCCTGCCGACCTCCGAAAGGAGGGAAGCTCATTCGACCTGCCGCTTGCCATAGGCATTTTGGCGGCAAGCGGAGCCATAACAAGCGACGTGCTCGACCAGTTTATGATGGTGGGAGAATTGGGTCTGGACGGAAACCTGCAACCTATAAAGGGTGCGTTGCCTATAGCCATAAAGGCACGTAAGGAGAAACTGAAGGGACTGATTGTGCCGAAGCAGAACGAACGCGAAGCTGCTGTGGTCAACAACCTCGAAGTTTACGGCATGGAAAACATCCTTGACGTGATAAAACTGCTTACCGGTGCATCGGTGTTTGAGCCTACTATTGTTGACACACGACGCGAATTTTACGAGCAGCAATACAAATACGACCTCGACTTTGCCGACGTTCGCGGCCAGGAGAACGTGAAGCGTGCCCTGGAAGTGGCTGCGGCTGGCGGACACAATCTGATAATGGTGGGACCACCGGGCTCGGGCAAGTCGATGATGGCAAAGCGTCTGCCCTCCATACTGCCTCCGTTGTCGCTTGCCGAGAGTCTGGAGACAACGCAGATACACAGCGTTGCAGGCAAGCTGAAGCGCGGAACGTCGCTCATATCGCAACGTCCGTTCCGCTCGCCACATCATACTATCAGCGAGGTGGCGCTCGTCGGCGGTGGAGTGAACCCTCAGCCGGGCGAGATTTCATTGGCTCACAACGGCGTCCTTTTTGCCGACGAATTGCCGGAATTCAACAAGCAGACCCTCGAAGTGCTGCGCCAGCCGCTCGAAGACCATAAGATAACCATCTCACGATCAAAATACACTGTTGAATTTCCATGTTCCTTTATGTTCATCGCTTCGATGAACCCTTGCCCTTGTGGCTACTACAACGACCCAACGCACAAATGTTGCTGCACGCCGGGACAAATCCAGCGCTACATGAACAAGATTTCGGGCCCGCTGCTCGACCGCATTGACATTCAATGCGAGATCACTCCCGTGCCGTTCAAGGACATATCGAAGGCCGAACCGGGCGAGCCCAGTGCCGCAATACGCGAACGTGTAATCAAGGCGCGCGACATTCAGACTGCACGCTTCAAAGACTACCGTGGCGTTCATTGCAATGCTCAGATGACAGAGCGTATGATTCACGAGTTTGCCGAGCCCGATGATGCTTCCATCGCTCTTCTGCGCACCGCCATGGAGAAGTTCTCGCTGTCGGCACGCGCCTACAATCGTATTCTGAAAGTAGCTCGCACCATTGCCGATCTTGCCGGTTCGGAGCGCGTGGAGGTGCAGCACATAAGCGAAGCTATAGGATATAGAAACCTCGACCGTGGCGATTGGGCTGAGCGAAGGTTGTATTAAAAGTAAAAAAGTAAAAGGGTAAAAAAGTAAAAGGGAATCTATAAACTTTAAGACAAACCAAAACAACAATTAAACATGAACAATCAAATAGAAATATACCGTTCGCAAGACGGCAGCGTACAACTTAATGTGAAGTTGGAGAATGAGACAGTTTGGCTTACACAAAGTCAGATGGCAGATTTGTTTGGAGTAGATAGAACTTCAATAGTACGTCATATTCGTAATATCTATAAATCGGAAGAACTCGAAGAAAATTCAACTTGTGCAAAAAATGCACAGGTTCGAATAGAGGGACAAAGACAGATAGTTCGAGAAATACCATATTACAATCTTGATATGATTATTTCCGTAGGATATAGAGTAAATAGCAAGAATGCAACATCGTTTCGTCGTTGGGCAACCTCCGTTCTCAAGCAATACCTCATCAAAGGCTACGTCATAAACCAGCAGCTCAAGCTCGACCGCTACAACGAGCTTAAAGATGTAGTGCGGCTTATGGCACGCGCAGTAGGTATGCAGCAGAAAGTCACGACAGAGGAATATGACGGATTGTTTAATGTTATCAGCGATTATGTTTACGCCCTCGACACTCTCGACCATTACGATTATCAGTCGCTGTCAATACAGCAGACAACCAAGAATGAGCCGTTCCGTGCTACTTATGATAATGCAATGGAGGCCATCAACGCCTTAAAGGATAAGTTCGGAGGTTCACAATGGTTTGCCAACGAGAAGGACGACTCGTTCAAAAGCAGCATCGGACAGATATACCAGACCTTCGGTGGCGAAGAACTCTATCCTTCTGTCGAGGAGAAAGCAGCCATGCTGCTATATCTCGTTGTAAAGAACCATTCGTTCAGCGACGGAAACAAGCGCATTGCTGCAATGCTCTTCCTGTGGTTTCTCAATAACAACCGTGTGCTGTATGCCGAAGACGGACACAAACGCATTGCCGACAACACCCTCGTTGCACTTACTCTGATGATTGCAGAGAGCCGCACTGAGGAGAAGGATGTAATGGTGAAGGTTGTTGTGAACTTGATAAACAAGGAGAACCAATAAAGCATTTTTTTTTGTAACTTTGCACCCTATATTGTGCAAAGTCGCAATTTCTGAGTGATATATCAATTCACTTTACATATAAAAAACAATGTCAAATTCCTCTGAGAATCTCTACCAGCTTGACGGTAGAGTGCCGTTGGGAAAAGCTCTCCCGTTCGGTCTACAGCACGTGCTGGCCATGTTTGTCAGCAACATCACTCCAATCATGATTCTTGCCGCTGCCGTCGGACTCGACAGCGCAGTCAGTGCCGCGCTCATACAGAACTGTATGGTGATTGCCGGTATCGGTACTCTGGTGCAGCTCTTCCCCGTATGGCGCATTGGTTCGCGTCTACCTATCGTGATGGGCATCTCGTTCACGTTCCTCTCGCTTGCCATCGGCATTGCCGGAACATACGGTATGGGCACGCTTATAGGTGCCGTCATCGTCGGCGGTCTTGTTGAGGGACTGCTCGGACTCTTCGTCAAGTACTGGATCAAGCTCATCCCGCATGTCGTTTCGGCTACTGTCGTTACGGCTATCGGCTTCTCGCTTCTGCCCATCGGAGCCAACTCGTTTGCAGGAGGTATGGGTGCGCCCGACTTCGGCAGCATGAACAACTGGATTGTGGGCACCGTAACGCTTCTTGCCTGCCTGCTTTGCCAGGTGTTTGCCAAGGGTTTCCTGCGCTCGCTTTCGGTTCTTGTGGGCCTCATCGTGGGCTATGTGCTCGCCTGCTTCATGGGAATGGTCAACTTCGACAGCCTCAGCGGACATTCCATTATCGCCCTGCCGCGCTTACTCCCCTTCACTCCCGAGTTCAACATCGGTGCCATCCTCTCTGTAGTAGCCGTATATCTTGTGTCGGCAACTGAGACTATCGGCGACACTTCAGCACTCTGCAACAGCGCCTTGAAGCGCGACCCGGAGACCAAGGAGATGGGTTCTGCCATCTGCTGCGACGGTTTCGTCAGCTCAGTATCGGGTCTGTTCGGCTGTACTCCAATCACATCATTCAGCCAGAACGTAGGTCTGGCAGCCATATCGGGTGTCGTCAACCGCTTCACTATCGGCGTAGGTGCTGTGGTGATGATTATCGGCGGCGTGTTCCCCGCTATCGGTGCAGCCCTCACCACAATCCCACAGGCTGTGCTCGGCGGCTGTACTATCATGATGTTCGGAAGCATTCTGTTTGCCGGATTTGGTATGATGGCACGTGCAGGATTCTCACAGCGCAACATGGTCATTGTTAGTTTGTCGCTGAGTGTAGGTCTTGGCTTCACCCAAGCCACCGGAATGTTTGCCATATTCCCCGAAATCGTGCGCACCGTATTTGCTGAGAACTGCGTAGCAGTAGTGTTCCTGCTTGCCGTAATCCTCAATCTTGTATTGCCTAAGAAGGTGATGGGCGAGTAAGCCAATCGCTTTAAGGACAAAAAAATAACGGGGTCGTTGCCTCTTCGGCGACGACCCCGTCTCTATATAGCTGCATTTTGTTCTGTTTCAACAACAGGACGTATAAAAGCAATTACTTCGATAGGAAATTATCTATTTCAGCAGCTATTTTCTTTCCGCTTGCCATAGCTCGTACTACAAGCGATGCTCCATTTGCTGCATCGCCGGCTACGAATACGTTAGAGGCAAACTTGGGTTGTTCGGGTTTGAGGAATCCCATTGCGAGCAACACCATTTCACACTTTATTATCTCTGGCTTGCCCACTGGCTCCATCAGCGGACGTCCGCCGTCGGGATTGGGTTTCCATGTTATTTCTTGTACACGCACTCCGGTAAGCTTGCCGTTCTTGTCGCCGAGGAACTCTAATGAGTTAATGTTCCAGCGGCGTGTGCAACCCTCCTCGTGCGACGATGTAGTCTTGAGTGTACGAGGCCAGTTGGGCCAAGGATTCTTCGGGTCGTCGGGTCCGTCAACGGGTCGCGGCATAATCTCTATTTGAGTTACCGACTTACATCCCTGGCGGTGTGCCGTTCCGATGCAGTCTGATCCGGTGTCGCCACCGCCTATTACGAGCACGTCTTTACCCTTGGCGTTGACCAGTTCTTCCTTCTTGAACTCCATACCTGCCAACACTCTGTTTTGCTGTGAGAGCATTTCGAGAGCGAAGTGTACGCCCTTCAGTTCGCGTCCGGGAATCTTGAGGTCGCGTGCAGTAGGCGTTCCGGTTGATACAACGTAAGCGTCGAAGCCCTCGGGCAGATGTTCTACGTCGACTGGTGAGTTGTATTTGAATACGATGCCTTCTTCTTCGAGTAGAGCGATACGACGGTCGATGACAGCCTTGTTGAGCTTGAAGTTAGGAATGCCGTAGCGCAGCAGTCCGCCTGCGCTTTCGTTCTTCTCCATCACTGTTACCGAGTAGCCCATGTGGTTGAGGCGGTTGGCTGCCACGAGTCCGGCAGGTCCAGCACCGATGACGCATACTTTCTTGCCGTTGCGTTCGGGTTGTTCTACACGTACGTAGTCCTCCTGGAATGCGTGTTCGGTAATGGCGCACTCGTCCTCGCGGTTGGTTGTAGGTTCGTGTTCAACGAGATTGAGCACGCAAGCCTTCTCGCACAGCGCCGGACAGATGCGTCCGGTGAACTCGGGAAAGTCGTTGGTTGAGTTGAGCAGGCGATAAGCCAGCTCCCAGTCGCCCTTGTATAGGGCGTCGTTCCACTCGGGTGCCTTGTTGCCCAGGGGGCATGCCCAGTGGCAGAAGGGTACGCCACAGTCCATACAGCGTGATGCCTGCTGACGGCGGTCGTTGCTGTTGAGTGTTTGTTCGACTTCACCAAAGTCGTGAATGCGGTCGTGTATGGGGCGGTAGCCCGCCTCTTTACGGTGTATAGTGAGGAATGCTTTTGGATTGCCCATAATTTAAGTGAAAAGTGAAGAGGGAAGAGTGAAGAATCCAATAGTTTCGTTTCTTACAATTGTATTGCAAGACTATATTGGTTTCGTTTATTATTGGATTACTATATCTTCATTCTTTCCCTTGGTTGTTATTATTTTTGTTCTGTCGTTTTGAAGAAGAGGCAAGTCTGAAGAGCATTCTACTAATGGATTCTTCACTCTTCCCTCTTCGTTCTTCACTTTAATAATCGCGTTGCATGTCTGCAATCTTCTGTTGCAGCTTGCGTACCTGCTCTTCCTGCAGCACACGCTTATATTCGATTGGGACAATCTGTATGAAGTCCTCAACGTAGCGGTTCCAGTCGTCGAGCATGGTGCGTGCGAGTTTCGAACCAGTGTATAGGTAGTGCTGGCGTATGAGTTCGTGCAGCTCCTTGCGGTAGTTGCTGTCGTCGACAAGGTTGATCTCGACCATATCCATATTGCAGAAGTAGTCGAAGTTGTGGTTCTTGTCCCACACGTAAGCCACGCCGCCAGACATACCGGCAGCGAAGTTGCGTCCCGTTTCGCCCAGTACTACTACTCGGCCGCCCGTCATATACTCGCAGCAGTGGTCGCCTGCGCCCTCGATGACGGCTGTGGCACCCGAGTTGCGCACACCGAAGCGTTCGCCAACCTTACCGTTTATGTAGAGTTCGCCGCTTGTTGCGCCATACAGTCCGGTGTTGCCGGCTATGATGTTGTCCTCGGCTGCGAAGTTGCTTCTAATGGGCGGGAGTATTGATATGCGTCCGCCTGAGAGGCCCTTGGCGAAGTAGTCGTTGGCTTCGCCTTCCAGTTTGAAGTCGACACCTTTAACGAGGAATGCGCCGAAGCTCTGTCCTGCCGAGCCCTTGAACTTCACGTTGATGGTCTTGTCGGGCAGTCCTGCCTCGCCATACTTCTGAGCTATCATTCCGCTGAGCATTGCGCCAACGGCACGGTCGGTGTTCTTGATGGTGAAATCGAGCGAAACCTCGTCCTGACGTTCTATTGCGTTCTGCGCTCCACGTATCAGATGCTGGTCCAATACGTCGCCAAGCTCGTGGCGTTGCTGTGCTGTGTGATAGAGCGAGCAGCCGTTGGGCTCCTGGAACAGAAGTCGGTGGAAGTCGAGCAGAGCCGACTTGGGATTCTTCTCGTCCTTCTTGGTGAGGATGAGTTCGGTGTGTCCTACTATCTCGTTGAGGCTGCGATAGCCCATCTGGGCCAAGTATTCGCGCACTTCTTGGGCTACGAAGGTGAAGTAGTTGACCAGATATTCGGCCTTGCCGCGGAACAACTTACGCAGTTCGGGGTTCTGTGTGGCTACGCCCATAGGACATGTGTTGAGGTTGCATTTACGCATCATCACACAACCGAGCACGATCAGCGCTGCAGTACCGAATCCGAACTCCTCTGCACCGAGCAGAGCCATGAGCACAACGTCGCGTCCTGTCTTCAACTGACCGTCCACTTGCAGGCGAACCTGACCGCGCAGACCGTTCTTGACGAGTGTCTGCTGAGTTTCAGACAATCCGATTTCGGGCGAAATACCGGCAAATCGCATGCTCGATGCAGGCGAAGCACCAGTACCACCTTCGGCTCCTGAGATGACGATGAGGTCGGCCTTGGCCTTGGCAACGCCCGCTGCGATGGTGCCTACGCCACTCTCGGCAACGAGCTTCACGCTGATGGCTGCCTTAGGATTGACGTTTTTGAGGTCGAAGATGAGCTGGGCCAGGTCCTCAATAGAGTAGATGTCGTGGTGAGGAGGAGGCGAAATGAGCGAGATTCCGGGAATGGAGTGACGCGTTTTGGCAATCACCTCGTTCACCTTGAAGCCCGGCAGCTGTCCGCCTTCACCCGGCTTGGCACCCTGCGCCACCTTAATCTGTATCTCCTCGGCGTTGACTAGATATTCTGTAGTTACGCCGAAGCGTCCCGAAGCAACCTGCTTGGTCTTGCTCGAAAGCGAAACGCCGTCCACTGTCTCGTGGAAACGCTCGCTCAACTCGCCGCCTTCACCTGTGTTTGAGCGTGCGCCGAGCTTGTTCATGGCAAGAGCCATTGCCTCGTGAGCCTCCTTTGACAGAGCTCCGAACGACATGGCACCCGTCACGAAGTGTTTAACAATGTTCTCGACGGGTTCTACCTCGTCGACTGGTATCGGATTTTGTTTGAAATCGAAGAAGTCGCGGATGAAGATTGGTTCTTCTTTCTCGTCGACAAACTTCGTGAACTCTTTGTATTTAGCGTAATTGCCAGTGCGTGTGGCAAGCTGAAGTGTAGCGATGGTTTCGGGGTTCCAGGCGTGGCGTATGCCGTCTTTGCGCCAGTGGAATTGTCCGAGGTTGGGCAGGAAGTCGAGCTTCTTGCGGTTGTTGAAGGCCTTGTCGTGCATGCTTATTGCATCGCGGGCGATGGTTTCGAGTCCGACGCCGCCTATAGTGCTCACTTCTGTACCGAAGTAAGTCTTCAGCAATGCCTCCGACAGACCTATGCTCTCGAATATCTTGGCTCCGCGATATGAGCGGATGGTTGAGATACCCATCTTTGCCATAATCTTCAACAGACCTTTCTTCACTGCCTTGATGTAGTTGGCTTCGGCTGTCGGATAGTTCTCCTGAATCTTTCCGCGCTTCACAAGGTCGTCGAGTATGGCGTATGTCATGTACGGACAGAGTGCCGAAGCACCGTAGCCCAAGAGCAATGCGGCGTGCATCACCTCGCGAATCTCGCCGCTCTCTACGATAAGGGCGGTCTGCACGCGCTTGCCGACGGAAATCAAGTAATGATGAACGGTGCTCACTGCGAGCAGCGAAGGAATGGCTGCGTGCTCTTCATCGACATCGCGGTCGCTGAGGATGATGTAGTTGTAGCCGTCGTCGACGCTGCGTTCAGCCTCCTTGCAGAGTGCATCGAGCGACTCGCGCAGTCCGTCCTCGCCCTTGCTGCACTCAAACAGCATCGGCAACTTGACGGTGTTGAATCCCTTGTAGCGTATATTGCACAGTATATCGAGCTGAGTGTTGGTCAGAATGGGGTGGGGCAGACGCACCATCTTGCAGTTTGACTCGTCGGGCGAGAGAATACCGGAACCCACGCGACCAATATATTCCGACAAAGACATGACCAATGACTCGCGGATAGAGTCGATGGCAGGGTTGGTAACCTGCGCAAACTGCTGGCGGAAGTAGTTGAAGAACACCTGCGCGTGGCCGCTCAGTACAGCCAGCGGAGTGTCGTTGCCCATTGAGGCGGTAGGTTCCTGGCCATTGGTAGCCATCGGAACGATGGTGCCGTCGACATCTTCCTCGCCGAAACCGAACATAAGTTCCTTGCGTGTGAGGTCGTCGACAGAGTTGTCAACCTTACGTCCGGAGTGCAGTTTCTCAAGTTGTATACGGTTAGTAGACAACCACTGGCGGTAAGGATGGGCGCTTGCGAGGCGCTCCTTAATCTCGCCGTCGTAGTAGATTTTGCCCTCCTGAGTGTCGATAAGGAGAATCTTGCCTGGTTGCAGGCGTCCCTTTTCGGCAATCTCAGTCGGGTCAAAGTCCATGACACCCACTTCGGATGCCACGACCATAGTGTCATTCTTGGTAATAGTATATCGTGCCGGGCGCAGACCGTTGCGGTCGAGCATTCCTCCGGCGTATCTTCCGTCGCTGAACAGCAGTGCGGCAGGGCCGTCCCACGGTTCCATAAGTATAGAGTGATACTCGTAGAAAGCCTTCAAATCCTCAGGTATCGGGTTCTTGTCGTTGAAGCTTTCGGGCACCATTACAGCCATGGCGTGCGGCAGTGAGAGTCCGCTCATCACGAAAAACTCGAATACGTTGTCGAGACTTGCAGAGTCTGACATGTCGGGCTGTATGATAGGGGAGATGCCACGGATGTCGCCCAATGCCTCACTTGAGAGTACACTCTCGCGTGCCTTGAACCAAGAGCGGTTGCCGCGAATGGTGTTTATCTCGCCGTTGTGTGCCAAGAGGCGGAACGGCTGGGCAAGGCTCCATGTGGGGAAGGTGTTGGTAGAGAAGCGCGAGTGAACGAGCGCCAATCCTGAAGTGAAGTAATTGTTGGTGAGGTCGGGGTAGTACTGGCGCACCTGCATTGACGACAGCATACCCTTATAAACTATGTTCCGGCTCGAAAGCGAGCAGATGTAGAAGTCCTTGTTATTGACACGGTTTTCAATGCGCTTACGTATAATATATAATGTGCGCTCGAAGGTGGGCACCTTGTCGTCGGTAACGCCCGTAATGAAAACCTGCTTGATGGCCGGTTCGGTAGCAAGTGCCGACACGCCGAGGCATTCGGGATTGGTAGGCACAGTGCGCAGGTGCATGAGCGTGAGTCCTTCGCGCTCGATTTCTTCAATCATTATTGACAGAATGGCCTGCTGCTGTGGCTCGTCTTTAGGAAGAAAGACGAGACCTGTGCCGTATTTGCCCTTCTCGGGCACCGGAATGCCCTGCAAGAGTATGAATTCGTGAGGAATCTGGAGCATGATTCCCGCACCGTCGCCCGTCTTGTTGTCGGCACCTTCGGCTCCGCGGTGGCGCATATTCTCAAGTACGCGCAGAGCGTTGTCTACTAATTCGTGGCTCTTGTTACCATGAATATTCACTACCATACCCACTCCACATGCATCGTGTTCGTAGGCGGTATTGTAAAGTCCTGAAAATCTCTCGCCAGCCATTGCTTGGCCGGCTTGATGGTCTTGTGTTTTTCCCATCTCAATTGCTTTTAATTAGTAAACCATTGAAAAACCTATCAAAGTGATTGCAAATTTAATGATTTACTTTCAAAAAGCAATATAAAAATCGAAAAAATAATTATTGTTTTTGATTTATAGCAAGAAAGATGTATTATTTTGTAATATTATCGACATGTATAGTGTCGTTTTGTAACATTAATACATATTTATCGCTACGGAATGTAACTTCAGCTGCGTCTGTATTCCGACGGCGACATGCCCACATGTTCCTTGAAATACTTGCCAAGGAACGACTGATTGGAGAAGTTTAGGCTTTGAGCTATCTCCTTGATGCTGCGTTGTGTGTTGCGCAGAAGCATGCGCAGCTCCATCGTAACGTATGCGTCAATCCACTCGTTGGGTGTACGTTTGGACACGTTCTTTATCGTTTCGGAGAGATATTTGGGCGATATGCACAATTGTTCGCTATACCAGCTCACTCTACGCTCGCTGCGGAAGTGGTTCTCGACAAGCAATAAGAATTTAGTGAAAATCTCTTCGGCACGTGTATTGCGCTCGTTGGCACGCGACTGTACCTTATATATAACGTTGCTAACCTCGTAAACCATAGTGAGGAACATCGATTGCATCATCTCGCGACGGAAGTGGTTGTCTGTTTCGTCCATCTTTTGCTTCATGCAGGTCAACGTATGGCGTATGAAGCTGGCTTTTTCTTCGGGCAGACTGAACACGGGGTGGGTGCGTGCAAATAGGAAGAGCTGTGACAGTTCGTGTACGCTCTTGATGGTTTCGTTGAAGAAGTCGTAGCTGATAATGATGCCCATGCCACGGCAGTCGGGCGACACAGTGCAGTCGTAGATGACGCGTCCCTGATTGATGATGATAAGGTCGCCTGCTTTGACGTTATGTTCTACAGAGTCGACAACGTATCGTGCAGAGCCTTTGGTACACAATGCTAAAAGCAGACATTGTATGCGTCGCGGTTCGCGAGGCAATGGCATATTTGCAATCTCGTCAAGAATGAGAATATCATTGTCTATATGGCTGCCTCCGCACATGCGTATGGCGTATTCTACTGTTATGTCTTTTAAGTCAGGTAAGGTCATCTTTGTATGGCTTATAATGTTGATATAGGTGCAAATGTACGAAATATATCTGACATATCGATTGTTTTTTTAGTTATAACTTGTCAATGTATATATGCATAAAACTGTTAAATAGAGATGAATATAAACAACGATACGTTTTTTTTACTAACTTTACGGATGTTTTAAATTATATGCTTATGAAAATCAGACATCTTAAGGTGTCGGCGCTATTGCTCGCTGCCACCTTGCTAACCAGTTCTTGCGTTGGTTCATTCTCGCTGTTTGGCCGTGTGGCTAAGTGGAACACCCACGCTACAAACTCGAAGTTCCTCAACGAGATCATATTCATTCTCATCTCGCCGGCTTATGCTGTGTGTGCTGTTGCTGATGCTTTGGTGCTCAATACTATCGAATTCTGGTCGGGCAGCAATCCGTTGGCTCAGAAGGTGGGCACAGTTCAGGAGGTGACGGGTAAGGATGGATTGATTTATGCGGTAAAGACGCTGCGCAACGGATATGAAGTCACTTCGCCAAACGGTGAAGTTGTGAGCTTCATCTATGATAAGAAGACCAATTCATGGTCGCAGGAACAGAATGGAAAGAAGGTGGAGATATTCCGCTTTAACGATGACGGCACTATCCAGGCACGTCTCAGCGACGGCGAGACCATACGTGTAAATCCCGACGAAGCCGGTGTGTTCGAAACCCGTATGGCTGTCAATGGCGCACGCTTTTGGGCTTGCCGATAACATTCAAATAATAGTTGAGAGTTGAAAGTTGAGAGTTGAGAGTTATGATTACCGATTTTAAACATTTAAAATCATCGCATTAGAAACAATGCATATCATAACTTTCAACTCTCAACTTTCAACTCTCAATTGTTTTTATAGCTTTCAATTGTTTTTTTTACTTCTCGCCCGAAACGCCCATTTCCTTGAGCAGACGATCAGCATGTCCCCACTTGTCCATGAGGAAGAGTACGTAGCGGATATCAACTCCGATGCAGCGTGCCAGACGCTTGTCAAACCATATATCGCTTGACAATGAGTCCCAGTTGCCGTCGAATGCCAGACCGATAAGGTTGCCCTTACCGTCGAACATCGGCGAACCTGAGTTGCCGCCGGTGATGTCGTTGTTGGTGAGGAAGCAGAGCTGCATCTTGCCAGTAGTCTTGTCGGTGTACTTGCCGAAGTCGTTGGCAGAGAGGATCTGCTTCATAATAGGCTCAGCCTGGTAGTCGATAGTTCCCTTTTCGCCCGACTCCATCTTGCGAACGATAGAAGCGGCATCGGTGTAGTAGCCCGAAGGATTGCCACCGAGCAGATAACCGCCCACCTGACCGTACGAAAGACGCATGGTGAAGTTGGCATCTGAGTAGTGGGGCAGTTCCTGCTCCATGCGCACCTTGGCGTCGCAGAGATACTTCTCCTGCTCGGCTATCTCCTCGCGGAGCGGCATGAGCAGACTGCGGCACTTGTTCATCATCTCGTTAATCTGCTTGCCATACTGGTAACCGGGGTCTTTGGCGAGAGCCTTCTCGTTGAGCTTGATCTTCTTGCCGCTCTTCATCACTACCGAAGTAGAGTACAGCCAGTCGACATACTTGCGCGAATCGCCGCCGAACTTCTCCTCAATGGTCTTGTAGAAGGCAGGGAGCTGGTCGGCAGGTACGTATTGACGGAAGTTGTCGATGAGCGCTGCCTGCACGTCTTTGTCGAGAGCTGCGTCCCATTCGGCGCTGTTGTCCTCGAATACGTATGTCGACTTGCCCTTCTTGGCAGCCTTGGCAGCCTTTGCAGGCACCATCATAGCCAGACTGATGGCACGTGTGTTGAACTCGGAAGTGCGGCCGAACGACTCGCGCAGAGCTGTGAACTCCTTGGTAACGTCAAGCTGCTTGGCGTAGAGCTGTGCCATCTTGTCGAAGTCGAGCTTGCCCTTGAGGTAGCCGGTCCACTTCTGGAACTCCTGGATGCGGTCCTCGAAATCGGCCTTCTGACGAACGATACCTACCGAGTCGATACACTTGTTCATACCCAATGAGTTCTTCCAATAGTTGGAACTCTGTGCATACTTAGAGTCGTACTTGATGCGTACAGCCTCATCGGCACGCATGTGCTTGATCATAACGTCCTGCTTCACGCCGCGTACTTGTGCACGTGGTGCGTTCTCAGCGTCGCGCATCTGGCGGATGCCGTAGCTTGAGAGATAGCGTTCGGTCGAACCTGGGTAGCCGATGGTCATGGCGAAGTCGCCTTCCTTATATCCGTCCATCGAAACCTTTGTCCAGTGCTGTGGATGATAGGGCACGTTGTCCTTAGAATATTCAGCCGGACCGTTGGTCTTCGGGTCGGCGTAGATACGGAATACAGAGTAGTCGCATGTCTGGCGCGGCCACATCCAGTTGTCGGTCTCGCCTCCGAACTTACCCATTGACTTAGGAATGGCGAACACCAGACGCAAGTCGCGGAATGTGCGGTAGGTAGTGGCGTAGTACTTGTTGCCCTCGTAGAATGGCTTTATTTCCAGGTCGAGAGTCTTGTCCTTAGCGTGTACCTCCTTGATCATTTCGTTCTCCACCTCGTTCAGGAGTTTGGCGCGCTCGTCGTTGGTCATGTTCTTGATGCCACGCTTCTCCAGTTCGGGTGTGATGTCCTTCTGTTCCACCATGAAGCTTACGAACATGCTCTTGTTGGGCAGCTCCTCGGCAAACGACTTGGCGTAGAATCCGTTGAGCATGTAGTCGTGCTCAACAGTAGAATGAGAACGGATGGCCTCGAAACCACAGTGGTGGTTGGTCAGCACCAGTCCGTCGGGCGATACGACAACACCCGAGCAGTAGCCCGAGAAGTTGACAACCGACTTCATGATGGCGTCTTCGCCCTTGTACAGCTTCTCGTATGGAGCCGAGAATCCGTACGTCTTCATCTGCTCGTACACTGCGTGCGGCAGGTTGTAGAGCGTCCACATGCCTTCGTCGGCATGAGCGGCAGCTGCTGACAACAGCATGGCAGCCGCGAGAATTAGATTCTTTTTCATTTAGAGATTGTTATTGATTGTTGATTATCTTGTTTGTAGGTTTGGTAGGTTTTGTAGGTTTGGTAGGTTTAGTAGGCGCAAGCCTACTTACTGTACTTACTATACCTACTAAACCTACCAAACCCTACAAAATCTACTTGAATATCTTCTTCAGCGGCATATCATGATATATGATGTGCGCCATGAACATTATTATCAGCACAGTGTTCACTCCCAGTGCTGCCCAGTTGGGCAGATGCTCGTTGGCGAAGTTCATGCAGAAGTAGAACAGTACCGTTATAGCCACATAAACGCCTATTGACTTGAGCGGATAATTTATCGGATACTTCTTCTGACCTACAAGATACGACAGCACCATAGCCGTTGCGTAGCCTGCAAATCCCGCCCATGCACACGCCATATAGCCATATCGCGGTACGAACAGCACATTGACGGCTATGAGCACGGCACATCCTGCACCCGAGAACCAGGCTCCCCAGATGGTCTTGTCGATGAGTTTGTACCAGAACGAGAGATTGAAGTACACGCCCATCATTATCTCGGCAGCCATCACAATGGGCACAACGCGCAGTCCCGACCAGTAGTCGCGGCCGATGATATGCTTCAGTACGTCGAGATAGCCTATCACTACGAGGAACGCCAGCAGAGTGAATATGATGAAGAACTTCATTGCCTGGGCGTACGTTTCGCGGTTGTCCTTGTCCTTCGACTTGCCGAACACGAACGGTTCGTAGGCATAGCGGAACGCCTGGGTTATCATAGCCATTATCATGGCAATCTTCGATGCAGCGCCATAAATTCCCAGTTGGCTATGTGCGTCGCTGCGTTCGTAGATGTAAGGGAACAGTATCTTGTCGGCTGTCTGGTTGAGAATGCCGGCTATGCCGAGCACCAGTATAGGCCATGAGTAGGAGAACATGCGGCGCAGCAGTGCCTTGTCAAACTGGTATTTGATGCCTACCAGCTCCTTCCAGAAGAAGAAGGTGAGCGCAGCCGAGCAGAAAAGGTTGACATAGAAGGCATAGCCAGCGCCAACGGTAGGGTCGTATATCTGTGCGATGAGACCCGTTGCGCCGTTGCTTTCGTATATGGCAGGCAGCACGAGGAAGAACATCAGATTGAGCGCTATCGCCATGAAGATGTTCAGAAGCTTCAGGGTAGCGAACTTGATAGGGCGTTTCTTGTATCGCAGATAGGCGAAGGGGATGCACTGGAAGGCATCTATCGCCACCGTGACAGCCATCACCCAGATATACGAAGGATGGTCGGCATAGCCCATGAACGATGATATCGGGCTGATGAACGTCAGCACCAGCACCACGAACAGCAGCGATGTGAATCCCACAGACATCAATGTTGTAGAGTAAACCTTCTGCGGATCCTCGCCTTCCTTGTTGGCGAAGCGGAAGAAGGTGGTCTCCATTCCGTATGTGAGAATCACCATCAGCAAAGCCGTATAGGCATATACGTTTGTGATGATGCCATAGCCTCCACTCGCGGCAGACAGTTTTGCCGTGTACAAAGGTACAAGCAGATAATTAAGAAATCTGCCTACGATACTGCTAAGACCGTAAATGGCGGTGTCCTTAGCAAGGGATTTGAGATTTGCCATATTGACTTTTTGTTATTGTTTTGTAGGTTTTGTTGGTTTGGGTAGGTTTTGTAGGTTTTGTAGGTTTTGTAGGTTTTGGCTGCTGCCTACTATACCTACGCCACCTACAAAACCTACCAGAACCTACCAAAATTACCCCTGCGCACACCTATCTTTTTCCGTTTCTCCAGTCAACTCTCGCCTTGTATCTCTGCTCCTTTATTCCACCTTCTTCCAAGAACTTGCGGTTCTGGTAGTCGATGAGTCCGCGTAGCATGGCGAGAGTCTGATGAATCACTATCAGAGCGATGTTGGCTATTTCTTCAGCGCAGCGTCCTTCTATCTGTCTTCGATACCATGCGCTGTCGTTGATGCGTCGGCACAGTGGCTGTGCCATCCGGTATTTGGGATGCTGAGATCCCCATATCTCCAGACCATGGTTGCGCAGATAGTCCTTGTAGTCCTCTTTGAGTTCCTCAAGGCTGCCCTTGGCTATTACCGTCAGCTTATGTTCAATCTCGGTAGAGCCTTCGGCATCGCTGTAGCCTTCTACTATGTTCTGCTTGCCCGAGCGTGCCGCCTGCTGCATTTGGTCGACCGTGCGGTCGTGACTGCGTTCAAGGAATCGGCTTACGAAGTAGAATGTGATGTCGTAGACACACTCCGACTTGCGGAAAACAATCAGCGTCTTATAGCTGTCGGGCTGATTGGTAGGGCGGTTGAATGGATTTTGCTGCATAGGGGTGGATTCTTTAATTGTTAGATTTTCCCTCTTTTACCTTTTTACTCTTTTAATTTTTTACTCTTTTACTTTTAAAAGAACATGTAACAGATAGCTATTGCCGCAATCACTCCAGCCAAGTCTGCCAGCAGACCGCAGGCTACTGCGTGACGGGTATAGCGTATGCCTACGCTGCCGAAGTAGACGGCGAGGATGTAAAAGGTGGTGTCGGTAGAGCCTTGGAAGATGCAAGAGAGTCGTCCGACGAACGAGTCGGCACCGTAGGTGGTCATCGCGTCCACCATCATGCCGCGTGCTCCGCTGCCCGAGAGGGGTTTCATCAGCGCTGTAGGCAGAGCGCCCACGAAGTCGGTGTTGCCACCCAGAGCAGCAACGGTCCACTTGATGCCGTCCACCAGCATGTCCATAGCGCCCGAAGCACGGAACACTCCGATGCCCACGAGTATAGCCACGAGATAAGGAATGATTCTGACGGCAGTGGTAAATCCGTCCTTTGCGCCTTCGATGAAGGCGTCGTAGACGTTCACCTTCTTGCGCATACCAGCCAGGATGAACATCACTATGATGAGCATCAGCAGGATATTTGCCACCGAAGTGCTCACAACGTTCATCTGCGCCTTGTCCATCTGTGCGAAGCCCCATATTATAGCAGCCACCACAGCCGACATGCCGCCGAGCGTGAGCAGCATTGTACGGTTGATGAGATTGATGCGCTGGTAGAGCGAAGTGAAGACGATGCCCGCCAGCGTAGAGAAGAACGTGGCGAGAAGAATGGGCACGAAGATGTCGGTAGGTTGTGCTGCCCCCATCTGCGCACGATACACCATGATGCTGACGGGAATCAAGGTGAGTCCCGACGTGTTGAGCACGAGGAACATAATCATCGGATTGGTGGCGGTGTCCTTCTTCGGATTCAGCTCCTGAAGCTGTTCCATAGCCTTCAGTCCGAGCGGAGTGGCAGCGTTGTCGAGTCCCAGCATATTGGCAGCGACATTCATGAAGATGCTGCCCGTGACGGGATGACCCTTCGGAATGTCGGGAAACAGACGTGTGAACACGGGCGACAGAACGCGCGCCACAACGTTTATGACGCCGCCCTTCTCGCCAATCTTCATTATGCCGAGCCACAGCGAGAGCACGCCGGTGAGTCCGAGCGAAATCTCGAATGCCGTCTTCGACGTGTCGAACGTGGAGTTCATGATGACTGGAAACACCTCGGTGTCGCCCATAAACACCAGCCGCACGGTGGCAATGACGAATGCTATGAGGAAGAAGGCTATCCAGATGTAGTTGAGTACCATATTTTCTGAGATACGTTGTTATTATTATAATAGGTGCAAAATTACCCATTAAATTTGGAATATCTCACAAAAATCGTCACTTTTGCGTCCCGTCTACTTATAAGCCTTGATGTATTCGTCGGCAACGGCACACAGTTCATCGTACCATTCCTGACCGAAACGGCGCACCAGCGGACCTTCAAGGAAACGGTATACGCGCAGTCCCAACTCTTTGCCCTTCTTCACTGCATCCTCGCACACGTCCCAACGGTTGTAGTTGAGAGCCACGGTGCCGTCCTTGAACCGCTTCTCGCGGATAGGGTAGAGGGCGCACGATATGGGCTTGATGAACTGAGTCTTGCCCTGGCGGTAGGCTCGTTCGAGCGCACACAGACAGCAGTCGCCCTCGTAGCAGGTGAACACGCAGTCCTTGCCGCCCACAATACTCGTCACGAGGTCGCCGTCGCGGTCGGTGTAGGCTACGCCCTGATGGTCGACCACAGCCTGCGCCGATGCCGACATGTCGCCCCACACCGTGTCGAGAGCCGACTCAATGCCTGCTATCTCGTCCATAGTCACGGGCGCTCCGGCGTCGCCTTCCACACAGCAAATACCCTTGCACTTGTCCAGATCGCAGCAGAACTGCTCGGTGATGATGTCGCTCGACACCAATACATTCGAAATTTCTAATATCATATAATTTATCTTCTAAGTCTTTATCAATATGCAATTCTAATGAGGAAATCACAATTCTCAACTCTCAATTTTCGACTTTCAACTGAAACGTCAGTTTCCTTACCACTCAATCGGTGCTATTCCGTTCTGTTCGAGATAGGCGTTGCAGCGTGAGAAGTGGTGGTTGCCGAACCATCCGCCGCGGTTGGCTGAGAGCGGTGAGGGGTGAACCGATTCGAGTATGAAGTGGCGCGAACGGTCGATGAGTTGCGCCTTGGAGCGCGCATAACCGCCCCACAGAATGAATACGAGGTGCTCGCGACCGGCTGAGAGGGCACGTATGGCAGCATCGGTGAACGTCTCCCATCCGTGGCGTTGGTGCGATGCAGCCTGGTGGGCGCGTACAGTCAGCGTGGCGTTGAGCAGCAATACGCCTTGCTTTGCCCAACGGGTCAGGTCGCCCGAGGCAGGAATCGGTTTGCCCAAGTCGTTCTGTATCTCCTTGAATATGTTCTGCAACGACGGCGGAAACGGCACTCCGTCGGCAACGGAGAAACTCAGTCCCTGCGCCTGACGAGGTTCGTGGTAAGGGTCCTGACCTATTATCACCACCTTCACCTTGTCGAACGGACACAGATTGAAGGCGTTGAAGATGAGGCTACCCGGCGGATAGCAGGTCTGAGTGGTGTATTCCTGACGCACGAAGTCGGTGAGCTGGGCGAAGTAAGGCTGCTCAAACTCCTGCTGCAAGTGCTCGTGCCATGAGGGTTCTATCTTTACGTTCATATATGTAAGTGTATTATTCGTTCAATTCATAGTTTGTATTTCTGCCACCATCGTCGGTTTTCCGTAGTACGCCTTTATTGACAAGGTCGTTCAGGTCGCGTGTTGCAGTGTCCTGCGAGCAATGGCATATCTTATACCATTTTGAAGAATTCAGCTTGCCTTCAAATCCGTCAAACAGTCGGTTGAGCATCTTGCGCTGGCGCTCGTTGAACGGTGTCTGTTCATGACGGTTCCAGAATTGGCGTTTGCGTACAACGTTCTCTGTCTTGGTGAGCGACGCGTTGATAGCGTCCTTCAGTGTACTGAGAAACCACGCCACCCATTCCGTCACGTCCATTCCGCCCTTCTGCGCATGCTCAAGGTTGTCGTAGTAAGCCTTACGGTTCTGTAGAATCTGCGACGACAGACTGTAATAACGTTCCCCGGTATGGTCGGCTCTTGACAGTAGCATCTCGGTGATGGTTCGGCATATACGTCCGTTGCCGTCGTCGAAAGGATGAATGGTGACAAACCATAAGTGGGCGATAGCTGCCTTTATGAGCGGATCGGTCTTGGAGTCGTTCGCCTCAATCCATTCGAGCAGGTCGTTCATCATTCGTGGCACTTCTTCTGAAGGCGGAGCTTCGTAATGTACACGTTCCTTTCCCATCGCTCCCGACACCACTTGCATTGCCTCCTTGCCTTCACGCCATTTGCCTACACTGATTTTGTACATTCCGCTGTATCCGTTGGGAAACAGAGCGTGGTGCCATCCGAACATACGCTCAAAGCTAAGTGGACGGCTGAAGTTGTGTGTAGCGTCGAGCATCACCTGCACAACGCCCTCTATGTAGTGGTCGGTTGGGGGCAATCCGTCGTATTTCAATCCGAGTTGGGTGGCAAGCGAAGAGCGTACGCTGTCAGCGCTGAGCGTTTGTCCTTCTATCTTTGACGAATGTACAATTTCGGATGTCATCGTTTCGAGCATTGATGTACTCTGTTCTTCAAAACCGAACATCGACACGCGCCCCATCAACTGACCGCGCAGCAAGTTTGTCTCAGCAACAAGACCTGCCAATGCCTGCATGTCTACCGTCATGTTTGGCCAATCGGCGTGTTGCCATATATATTGTGTTGCTCCGTTGTATTTGTGTGCCATATCCGAAATGTTTTATTGGCAAATTTACGATTTATCGACGATTACCGCAAGCTTTGCGGAGATTAACTGGTTTATTCTCCGCAAATTTGCGGAGAATAATGCCGCAAGCAATGAGTAGGAGGCTATGGCGTCCCCGCCATAATATAAAAAAAACTGCGGCACAGAAGCTCTGTTGCATTGCTTCTGTGCCGCAGTAGTTATTGCGAACTGTCGTTGTCGATGTTTTTACTTCATCACCTTAATCATCTTGCCGTCCTTACCACGAACGATGTTGATGCCTTTCTGCATGGTCTGCAACTTGCGACCTGAGAGGTCGTAGATTGCGCCATTGGCAGTGTTGGTGCTGGTGGTGATGTTGTTGATGCCTACAGTACCGTCGAACTTGATTGTATAAACGGTCTTGCTTGACGGATTAACGTCGTAGTCGTTGCCCTTTACGGTGATTGTAGCAACGTTGTTTGCCTCATCCTTTGCTACGTCGTAAGTGGCACCTACACCCTTTATGGTGAACTTAACCTTGTCGAAGTCCTCTGCAAGTTTACCGCTCAGTGTGTATTCTGTTGTTCCCTCATCAAAGTTGGCAACCTTATTGCCATTGTATGTCAGACTATTAAGAGCGTGATAGTATACAAGCTTAACGTTGTCGATGGTGAGCGAGTTGCCTGCAACAATACCATTGCGGCCGCCGAAGTAGTCGTTGGCTGCAAATATCACATTGATATACTCAGGTACGGCAGTCGCATCATTGTATGTGAAAGGAATTGTCATGCTCTTCCATGTGCCTTTAGTGCTCTCTGAGATTGACTGCTCGAGTTTTGCAATGAGCTTTGCGTCTGCAGAGTGAGTAGCAGGGTCGCCCAATGTGGCAGATGTTTCGTTGCCAAGTACATTGCGGTCGCGGTTGGTCATAGTAACTTTTGTTGCAGTGCCATAACCAAATACTCCTACAGCAGTATTGCCAGGAACATTTGTTTGAGTCCATGTGCCCTTCCAAAGGTATGCTATGGCAGTTGCATTCTCTTTGCCCTTAGAGTTGTTGCGTTGATAGTCGAAGCTAATGGCATCAGGACGATATGTGAATTCTGTTCCGCCAAAGACTCCTCCATCTGCATTGCGTACTTTAGTTCCTTTTGTCTCAGCTGTAGCCCAAGGCGTACCCAATGACATATATGCAGGAATCATTTGTCCGGCCATTTCCTGATTTGTTAGCTTAACGGCAACTGTAGTGCCATTGCTACCTTCGGCTTTTGCTCCTGCTACTACTGCTCCTACAGCAGTATGTACATTCGATATGTGCCATCCTTTAGGCTGTGTTCCAGATGATTCTGTATTACCTTTGCTGTCCCACGGTATGCAAGTCTCCCAATCTCCACTGAAATCGTTAAGTTGTGGAGTTGTTGCAGTAGGAAGAGTGTAAGAATCTGACTTGAAATTAGCAGTAACCAGAATTTCGCTATAACCATTTTCTTCTTCTTCATCAAGAAGTCTTACTGTCAGTTTGCTTATGTCTGTTGTTAAGACATAATTGTCTATAGTAGACTTCATGGTTATTATAACCTTGTTGTCTTTCAAGATGCCATCCATTCCGCCATTAGTGACGGGCGCATCTTTGTCTGTACACTCCAATGTGATTACTCCATTACTTTCTTTAGGCTCAAGATTAGAAATAGTAGCGTCACCAATATTCAATGTCTGACCAGCAACTGTTACAGAGAAATCCTTCAGGACAAAAGTATATGTACCGTTAGATTCTTTTGAAACAACAATTGTTGCGTCAGTCGGATCTAAACGTCCGCCATATACTTCGATGTTCAATTTTCCTTTATATGTTACTGTTTCTTGCGCAGCTTGAGCTTCAGCCTGCTGCCCAGCAGCCATATTAGCCTGAAAACTTGTGGCGTTAGCGTTTACTGCGAGAGCAAGCGCGAAAGCCGGGAGTAAAAATCTTTTCATAATTATTCCTTTCTTATATAATTGTTGTCTTGTTTTATATAATGTTATATTACAGTTTGTACATCAGTCCGACGCTGCCGTAGATAGGGTAGAGCTTTTGTTCAATTGTCTTGAATTGCTTATGGAACACGGCAGAGAGACCCCACGCTAAGTCAGCGTATGCACCCACGCGCTTTGAGAAATACCAGTCGGCACCCACGTCAACACCAAACTGCCAGTGGCGTAAGTCGTCGGTGAAGTCGTAGTCGCCACGTTCGCCATCCTCATGTCCTAATTCTATCTTTTGACCAGTCGGATTGCCCTCTCGCAGATAACCGTCGTAGGCATAGCCCGAGAAGTCGTTCGACATTACGTAAGAGAAGTAAGGTCCAGCCTTAAGGCGTACCTTCTTCGAAATGTTGTAGGTGGCTTGTATCGGCATGGTAAGCATCCACTCCGTCACCTTTGTCACCACTTGTCCCGTGAACATACCCTCAATCACCTGGTCGCCGTAGCGCATCTCCATGTGATAGTTCTTCACACGGGCATCGGTACGCATACCCTTGTTCTCGTAGTGGAATCCAGCCATAAGCCCCCAGCGTTCAGCCAAAGGCTTGTAGGCATCGAGTCCGATAGTCATATTGTTGCCCAAGGTGAACTTGTCGAGTGTACGTATTGTGGCTGGCATACCTATTGGAGCTGTGCCACCGATGTTGTAGCCCAGTCGCACGTGATAGCGCAGGTCGTCGAATATGCCTATTGCCATGCTCTGTGTTGCAGTTAACACTACGAGCATTAAGGCAAGAATATATCTTTTCATATCTGTTACGGTGTTAGATGTTGTTGCTTGTAGCCCGACGGCTTATTCTTCGTCAACAAGTACATGGAGTTCGTCAACGAGCAGTTGGCTGCCCACAGCTCCCTGGAAGTTGGCTCCCTCTATGCTCGATGTACATACAACAGCAAGGCTATAGCCACGGTTGGCAAGGATGACGGGGTCGATTTCCGCAAGATAGTTGAACACTACTTCAAATTTATGCCATCCACCTTTGGTCTTGTTTATCTCGCCAGCCTCGGCAATTGCAACAATCTGCTTGCTTGTCTTTACGTTGGTGCCGTCAAGATAGAATATCTGGTCTTCGCCATTCTCGTCCTTTATGGTGTTGCGGAACAATACGGCATATATGTCGCCTTTGTCCACTACGCCTTCAAGCACCTCCTTTTTGCGGTTGGTAACCTTCTCACCCGGAGTATACTGATAATAGCCACTAAACTTAAGAGGCTTCTTGGTAATTACGCAGAAGTCGCCTGAACCGAAATGGGTTGATTCCAAAGGCTTTGTTGTAGCCGTATTACTGATAAATTCGCCTGTGAAAAGGTTTCCCGCAGCGATAGGCATCTTGAATAAGTTGCCTGCTGTACCCGTCGAACGTGTAGTAAGGCATACGCCATGACCCTTATATCCCTCTTCGAGAGGGACTGTCGGATATTTATCTGGTGCCTTATTACCACCCACAATGGCAAAACCTGCGTTGCCCGAAGCCCAGTTGAGCAGTCGTGTGCCGTCCTCAGTGAGGTCGGTCCAGATGTAATACTTGCTCTTGTCGGGTTCGAGGAAGAAGTTTTCGAAGTCGTACGAAGGCGAGTGGTCGACCACTTCGTTTACACGTACGGTATACGTGCGGCTCCAAGCCTTATCCTCCGAAGTCACGGTGTAAGTCACACCACCCTGCGAGAAGTCGTGAGTAGAACCGCTGGCTGGTGATATTGTGGCACCCGGTGTTATCTGAAACAACGGTGCCACAGCTGTGCGGTCAGTACCCTTACGCACCGAGAACGTCACTACATTGACCGTCTGGTCGGTAGTAGCCAACGTGTCGGTGGTCTTGACGAACATCTCCGATGGGTCGTCAACATGTATATAAGCTTTCTCGATGTCGCATTCGGCGTTGAGTGGTTCCTCCTTAAAGCATGAGGTGAGCGTCATTGTAGCCGCTGCGAAAGCGAGCAAGATATGCGATTTTGTCATATTCGGAAATCTAATGATGTGATGCTATCATCGTGAAATTCATTTTATTTCACGGATATAGAGTACAAAGTTACGAAAAACTAAGCACTCGCATCGAGTTTTCAAATGTTTTTTAACTATTGAGTCCGTTTTAGACAATATTATATGTATTTCGTCACAATCCTTACTTCTTCTTGCGTGGCTTACGGCGTGCCCATCCCTCTTCCGAGAAGTCGGGTTCGTCGCCCACAAGCTGAATATTTGGGTTGTCGATAAACTGGCGCCAGTCGTCCTTGCGTCCGCTCTCGTAGCGTGCCGCTCCGCGGTTTGCGCGTGGCTTGCGCTCAGTAGTATTGCGCTGGTTGCGCTCGTTTGATGTACGGCGTGTGCGTCCACCCTTAGCCGAAGGCGCATCGCTGTCGGCATCGTTGCAGCGTACGGTTCTGCCACGATACTTGGCTCCGTCGAGAGCACGCATCACCTTGTTGGCATCCTCCTCGGGCACCTCAATATATGATATGCGACCCAGCAGGTCGATATGTCCTACGTCCTGACGGCCGTGTACGTTACGGTTGATGAACTGCATCACCTCGCCCGGATAGAAACCGTCGTCCTTGCCAAGGTTGATGAACAGTCGGCGATAGCCCGACTCGGGTGCACGCTTCTCGCGCTTGCGTCCGTCGCGACCCTCGTTGCGGTCCTTGCGGTCGCGCTGTGTAGACGGTTTTACAATCTCGGGAGCGTTGGCGTAGTACTTGAGGAACTTGCCGAACTCCAGCGAAACGATACGCTTCAGGATGTCCTCCTTGTCGAAATACTCGAAGTGGCGGTTGATGTCCTCCATGAATGGAGCAATCTGTTCCTCGTCAACGTCCACCTTCTCTATCTCGTCGATAGCCTTGAACAGCTGCTTCGAGCATATCTCCTGCGGAGTAGGAAGCGTTCCGTCGACAAACTCCTTGCCTATAGTGCGCTCCACTTCGCGCACACGTCCGCGCTCCTTGGTGTGGATGATGCTGATAGACGTGCCCTTCTTGCCGGCACGTCCGGTACGTCCCGAGCGGTGGGTGTAGCTTTCGGTGTCGCCCGGCATACCATAGTTGATGACGTGTGTAAGGTCGTCGACATCCAGACCACGTGCAGCCACGTCGGTAGCCACGAGCAACTGTGTGATGTGCTGGCGGAACTTCTGCATTGTTATGTCGCGCTGCTGCTGCGAGAGGTCGCCGTGCAGCGGCTCGGCGTTGTATCCGTCGCGTATGAGCTTGTCGGCTACTTCCTGCGTTTCCGCCTTGGTACGGCAGAAGATGATGCCGTATATGCGCGGATAGAAGTCGACGATGCGCTTCAGGGCAAGATACTTGTCCTTGGCGTTTACCATATAATATATGTGGTTTACGTTCTCGGCACCCTCGTTGCGCGAACCCACTACAATCTCCTTGTGGTCGTGCAGATAGTTGAGAGCAATGCGTTCGATGTCCTTGCTCATAGTAGCCGAGAACAGGAGTGTGTTGCGGTCGGCAGGCACGTTGTCGAATATCTCGTTGATAGAGTCGGAGAAGCCCATGTTGAGCATCTCGTCAGCCTCGTCGAGCACCACGTTGCGCACCTCTTGCACCTTCGCTGCGCCACGGTGCATGAGGTCGATGAGACGTCCCGGAGTAGCCACTATAATCTGAGCCCCGTGCTTCAGGGCGTGAATCTGGTCGATGATTGATGTGCCGCCATATACGGCAACGATGTTGATGCCCTTGATATACTTGGCAAACGACTTCAGGTCGTCGGCTATCTGTAGGCACAATTCGCGCGTGGGCGATATCACTACGGCCTGCGTGCTGCGGTTGGTGGGGTCAGTACGTTCGAGCAACGGAATTCCGAAAGCCGCCGTCTTGCCCGTACCGGTCTGTGCCAGAGCAATGACGTCGTTGCCGTTGCCCAGCAGATAGGGTATCACTTCTTCCTGGACCGGCATGGGGTGCTCGAATCCTAACTCCTCAATGGCGCGGCGAATCTCCTCGCTTACGCCCAATTCTTCAAATGTCTTCAATGTAAAAATCTAAATCTGTATATAATAAATAATGTATATGCTAATCTTTCTTCAGTCGCATATTCAGCTGATACAATGCTGCTCCGAATATCATCAGCGAGAAAGCTACGCTCAGCCACGCCCTGGTCATGTCGCCACCGTAGAATTCGCGTAGCGTCATGTCGTCAGTTCCGGGATACATACGTTCCATAATATACGAAAGGCTGTTGTTGGTGAAGTGCATCACCACGCCCGGCACGATGCTTCGGGTGCGTACATACATCCATCCGAGCAGCAGTCCCAAGACGAAAGCGTTGAGCCCTTGCAGCATGTTTCCGTGTACCAGACCGAACAATGCCGCCGATGTGACGATGGCAATCCATCGCTTCTGATGGCCCGTAAGGTCGAGCAGGCGGCGCAGTATGGCTCCACGGAACACCATTTCTTCGGCTATCGGCACCAGCACGCCAATTGCTATGAATCCCATATCGTTGTGCATCATGCCCTTGAACATCTGCTTATATATCTCGGGCAGTTGCAACCCGGTGGCATCGAGTGCTGCCGTAAGCGGAATGGAGGCTCCAATGGTGAGCCATACAACCCAAAACAGTGTGAACCAAGGACGGCTACTGATGTATATTCCGTTGAGTGGAGCCCAACGACGCCATCCGTACAGCGCTATTGTGATAATGCTGGCTGCGAGAGTCGACACGATGTTCACCATTGGGGTGATGGCTTTAGTCTGAAAACCTATCATTGCTGCCATCATGCAGACATACTGTATGAGCAGGAATGCTGCCAGATACCATGCCGTATCCAATAATGTACGTTTCATAATATGTACCTTTTGATTGTTAATACCTATATGCCAGCGTTGCCTCACGGTCGCGCTGAAGCTGGGCTTTCAGTTCGTCGATGCTGCCGAACTTCTGCTCGCCGCGCAGTCTTTGGCAGAACTCTATACGGGCATGCTGTCCGTATATGTTGGCGTTGAAGTCGATTATGTGCGTCTCTATAGTCTGGCGAGAGCGCTCGAAAGTAGGGTTTGTACCGATGTTGGTCATCGCCTTGAGCCACGGACCGCCGTCTACGCATATACGTGTGGCGTATACACCGTCGCTTGGCAGCAGCTGGCAGTCGCAGTCGGGGCGCAGGTTGGCGGTAGGGAAGTCGATCTTGCGTCCTTCGGCATATCCGTGCTCAACCGTTCCTTCAATCTCAAACCTCCGTCCGAGACATGTGGCAGCAGCACTCACGTCGCCCTCGGCAAGCAGTCGGCGCACGAGCGACGATGACACACGCATGCCCTCCACGTCAATCGGTGTGTTGTGCACCACATTGATGCCCATGTCCTTGCCGTAGCGCACATAGTCGTCAAAGCCCTCAGCGCGGTTGTGTCCGAAACGGTTGTCGTAGCCTATGAGCAGCGTGCTTACGCCCAGTTGGCGGTGCAGCACCTCAAGCATGAAGTCATGGGCAGATAGCGCTGCCATGTTTTTGTCGAAGTGCAGCACCTCGACGCGGTCGGCACCCGTAAGGTTGAGCAGTCGCAGTTTCTCGTTGAGCGGTGTGATGAGTTGCGGCACATAGTCGGCATGCACCACTTGGCGCGGATGGCGGTCGAAGGTGATTACCATCGACTTCAGTCCTTCGTTGTGAGCCATTTCGTTGAGTCGGTTTATGAGGAACTGATGTCCCTTGTGTACACCGTCAAAGAAACCTATAGTAGCCGCAAAAGATGCGTTATGTTCCAATGGATTGATGTTGCTGAAATGTTTATGTCCTTAAATCTCGTACAGCCAGCGGTGGCCCGATGTCTCGTGCAGAGTGCTGATGCCAGCCTTCTCGGCAGCGATGCAGTTGGCCTCGCTGTCGTCGATGAATACTGTTTCGGCGGCATTGATGCCTGCTATGGCCAGAGCCTCGTTGAAAATCTCCACGTCGGGTTTTGCCAGATGCATTTCGTACGAGAGGAAAATATGTTCGAAATAATCAGTGGCACGCAGTCCGCATGCCGTGAAGAAATAGTCGCGGCAGCGATTCCAGTGCATTGAGTTGGTGTTCGACAGCAGAAACAGTCGGTAGCCCTGCTGTTTCAGACGTGCCAGACGCAGCAGTTTCTCGTGCGGAATTCCGGTGAGCAGCTGGTTCCACGCCCATACTATGTCCTTGTCGGGCGTGTCGGTATGGGCAATGCGTCGCACCTCGTTGCAGAACTCGCCCTCGTCGATGTGTCCAAGCTCGGTTTCGAGGAAGAGGTCCTCAGTACGATGTTCCTCAACATACGAGGCAAGCACCCCGCATCCTATCTCTCTGAACGCATTGATACAGCGTTCCGGATTCAGACCGACGAGCACTCCGCCCAGGTCGAAGATGATGTTCTTGATGATTTTGTCCATAACTGTGTGCAAAATTACTGCTTTTGCGCTGAACGGCAAAGAAATAGAGCGGTTATCAATAAAATTATTGCTTTTTCGCTTGCCATTACATTTTAAATGTGTAACTTTACCCACGTTAAACCTTATGATTTTATTTAACTTTTTAATAACATAACTGCTATACCTATGGAATTAAAACAGGCTACTGCCGGAACCATGGAGTCCGGCGACATTATGATTCAGATTGCCCCGAGCGACCGCGAGGGACTTGACATCCAACTGCAGAGTTCGGTTGCCTTCCAGTTTGGCGACCAGATTAAGAAGGTGATACACGAGACCATCGAAGGTCTTGGCATCACTCAGGCCGAGGTACACGCCACCGATAAAGGCGCGCTCGACTGCACTATACGCGCTCGCACCACTGCGGCTGCTGTAAGAGCAACGGGATGCGATGTGTGGAAAGACTAACCTAAGAAAAGATAGCTATGAGACTAAGAAGAACTATGATGTTCGTGCCTGGCAATAATCCTGGCATGATGCAGGACGCGTATATCTACCGTCCAGACTCCATTATGCTCGACCTTGAGGACTCAGTCACTATGGCCGAGAAGGACGCTGCGCGCCTGTTGGTGCACAACGCATTGAAGACCATCGATTATGGCACCACCGAAATGGTGGTGCGCATCAATCCACTAAATACTCCTTATGGCAAGAAGGACATCGAAGCCGTGGTTAAGGCTGGTGTTCACGTTATACGTATGCCTAAGACCGAGACAGCCGAAGAAGTTGTTGAGGTAGAGCGCGAGATTGAAAAGGTAGAACGCGAGATTGGTTGCCTCGGCCGTACACAGATTATGGCTGCTATCGAGAGCACACTCGGCGTTGTCAACGCCTACGCCATTGCCACCGCATCCAAGCGCATGATGGGTATCGCTCTTGGTGCTGAGGACTATTGCGCCAACCTTAAGACACAGCGTTCGCCCGAAGGAATGGAGCTGCTTATGGCTCGCCAGACCATCGTTGTGGCTGCACGCGCTGCCGGCATCGACGCTCTTGATACAGTATATAGCAACCTCAACGACATGGAGACATTCCGCAAGGAGGTAGAGCTGATTCATCAGCTTGGATTCGACGGCAAGTCGATTATCAACCCACGTCAGATTGAGATTATTAACGAGGTGTTCACACCTACACAGAAGGCCATCGACAAGGCCCTGGCAGTTATCGCCGCCATCAAGGAGGCTGAACGCAAGGGCTCAGGCGTTATCGCCGTTAATGGTAAAATGGTTGACCGCCCGGTTGTTATCCGCGCTCAGCGCGTGATTGACCTCGCCATGGCTTCGGGCGTAATTAAAGAGGAGGACTTGGCATGAGCACACTGAAAGAAAGACAGACCCTCATAGGTCAGATGGCCCAGGCTATGGGCAAGAGTGTATATAACGAAGTTGAGCCGAAGCTCAAGGAGATTGCTCCGCGTATGGAACTGCAGCGTAAGAGCCCCAAACTCGTCACACTTGAGGAGGCTATTCGCCGCTCTGGTTTGCGCGACGGTATGACTATCTCGTTCCACCACCACTTCCGTGGAGGCGACAAGGTTGTCAATATGGTTGTCGACAAGCTCGCTGCTATGGGCTTCAAGAATCTTCACCTTGCTGCTTCAAGTTTGCAGGACGTTCACGCTCCGCTTATCGACCATATCAAGAATGGTGTAATCACCGAGATTTCTACATCTGGTCTGCGTGGCGATTTGGCTCGTGAGATTTCTCATGGACTTATGGAGCATCCCGTTGTGTTCCGTTCGCATGGCGGTCGTGGTGAGGCTATTGCTTCAGGCGAACTCCATATTGACGTAGCATTCCTCGGTGCGTTTCTTCCGATCCTCTCGGCAACGCCTGCGGATATTCACGTTCGCCCAACGCCAAGAGTATTTGCGGTTCGTTGGGTTATGCATTGCCCGACGCTCATTATGCCGACAAGGTTGTGATTCTTACCGATGACCTCGTTGCTTATCCCAACACACCTAACTCAATATCTGAGCACGACGTCGACTTCGTTGTTGAAGTTGACAGCGTAGGCGACTCTTCCAAGATTGCTTCAGGTGCTATTCGCGACACAAAGAACCCGCGCGACATCCTTCTTGCCAAGCAGGCAGCCAAGGTTATTGTCAATAGCGGCTACTTCAAGGAGGGATTCTCTATCCAGACCGGTTCGGGTGGCGCTTCGTTGGCAGCTGTCAAGTACATCCGCCAGAGCATGATCGACCAGGGCATCAAGGCTTCGTTCGCACTTGGTGGCATCACAGCCCACATGGTTAAGATGCACGAGGAAGGACTCATCGAGCGCCTCATCGACGTTCAGTCGTTCGATAAGGTTGCTGCAGAGTCGCTCAAGAACGACCCGACACACAAGGAGGTTGCCTCTTACGAGTATGCAAGTATGCACGAGGAAGGCTCGGCTACTCACTGTCTCGACATCGTTATCCTCTCTGCCCTTGAGGTTGACGTTCATTTCAACGTTAACGTTCTCGTAGGTAGCGACGGTATCATCCGCGGTGCTGTAGGTGGCCATCCCGACACAGCCGAAGACTCAGCACTCAGCATCATCGTTTGTCCGATGCTTCGTGGCCGCATTCCGTGCATCGTCGACGAGGTTACAACACTCATCACACCGGGTCGCACAGTAGACGTAGTTGTTACAGAGTATGGCATCGCTGTCAATCCGTTGCGTCCCGACATCGCCGAGCGTATGCGTCAGGCAGGCTTGCCTCTCGTTACACTCGAAGAGCTTCGCGACCGTGCCCTCTCTATCATCGGCACACCGGCTCCGTTGCCATTCGGCGATAAGGTTGTAGGCGTAGTGCTCAACCGCGACGGTTCAGTTCAGGATGTAATCAAGAACATCGAAGAGTAAAAGTAAAGTGATATATTTAAGTTAAACACGGAGAGTTTGGAGTTGAAAGCCATAGCAGGCTTATTGATTCCAAACTCTCTTTTTTTATTGTTAATCACGGAATAATTCCCGAAAACAGCACCTTAAAACACGGAATAATTCCTGAAAACAGCATGTAAAAACACGGAATAATTCCCGAAAAGCCTTGTATTGCTTGCTTTTTCTTATTATCTTTGCAATTGTAACATACAGAATATCAACAAGTAAAAGGAATTAATATATGCTATATAGAAAGTTTGCAAGACGTTTGGAGGAATTCCTCAATAATGAACCTCGTAAGATTCTGCTTGTCAATGGTGCAAGACAGATAGGAAAGTCGTATATCATCAGATATGTCGGAAAGCAGCTGTTCAAGAATTTTGTTGAGATAAATCTGAAGGCAGACAAGGAAGGTATGGGCATATTCCAATCGGTGAGAAGTGTCGACGACTTCTATCTACAGCTGGGCGCCATTGCTGGCGACAAGCTCGGCAACAAGCAAGATACTATTGTTTTCCTTGACGAGATACAGAGCTATCCTCACTTGATGACCATGCTGAAATTTCTGAACGAAGAAGGCAAATATCGCTACATTGCGAGTGGTTCGGAACTTGGCGTAGCTCTTGCACAGACTCCATCCGTACCTATAGGCAGTATCGCTATAGAGCAGATGTATCCTTTGGATTTTGAGGAGTTTCTGCTTGCCATGGGATGCGGTCAGAATACAATTGATGGAGTAAGACGAAGCTTTGAGAATCGACAGTCGCTCAACGATTCCATGCACAACTATATGCTTCAACAGTTCAAACTATATCTGTTGGTAGGAGGTATGCCCGATGCAATAAACAAGTTTTTGGAAAACCGTAACATAACGCAAGTGCGCAGCATTCAGCGCGACATCCATACTCTGTATCGGATAGACGCTTCGCAGTATGACGAGGAGAAGAAACTTGTGATACGCAATATTTACGACCTTATACCTTCCAATATGGAGAACAAGAAGAAGCGTATCATTGTTAAGAACATAGAGGGAAAATCCGGACACAAGCAGTATAGCGACTATGCCGAGGAGTTTGAGTATCTCACCAACTCAGGTGTAGTATTGCAGGTGCGTGCCATAAGCAATCCTAAGTTCCCGTTGTTGGAGTCGGAAAGCAAGAATCTTCTGAAACTGTATCTTAGTGATGTCGGATTGCTCACCAATCTTCTATATGGCACCAATGTCAATGCTGTGCTTGGTGATGTGCTTAGTATAAACCTTGGGTCGGTGTATGAGTCGGTAGTGGCACAGGAACTTCATGCCCATGGCTTCCAACTGCATTATTACGACAACAAGCAGCGTGGCGAGGTCGATTTCCTTATCGACGACTATGATAGCCTTACGGTGTTGCCTATAGAAGTTAAATCGGGCAAGGACTATAAGGTGCATAGCGCTCTCGACCGTTTTATAGCCACTCCCGACTATCACATCTGTCGTGCAGTCGTTTTAAGCAATGAACAGAAGGTGTATGATGATAAAGGCATAACATATATGCCCGTTTATTACGTAATGTTCTTTAAGAATCTGTCTGTTGCAGACGGTGACTGCATTATTCCTGAGATTCCGACAGTGCCAGAGTAATCGATACCGACTTGCGTTCTTCCTAATGTATATGCACGGCAAGAACAATCATGAGATTGCCGAGGTTATGGCTATAGCCGAGGAAACCGTCAGAGTGCATAAGCTAAGGGCCATTCAGTCGCTTAAGAAACGTCTCGGAGCAAACGAAATGCTGACGCGCATCACATCATATTATAAGGTGGGGTAGGGCGTGTTGTAATTCACCATTCAATTGAAACTCCAGTACCATTTATGATGTATTGAAATCGGTACTGAGAGACAATATCGATACATTCTTTTACTCGTTTTTAACAGCTCATATTCCCTTTTTGCCGCTAATAATTTCATTTTTAGCGGCACTTTCTCAAAAAAAAAATAGTGCTAAAAATTAATATCATTTCGATAAAATTATTAACTTTACCGCTGTGGAACGATACTTCAGCAAATCGCTGTTTATATATACATAATATATCCTAAACAACATTTATAACTAACCATAAACAACTATTCAGTATGGACGTGAATTTCACATCAAGAGGACTGTCAGTGCTATTAGCATCAGCTTTGTCCTTGTCGATTCCTGTTGCTGCCTATTCGCAAGGTAGTCATCAGACGAAACCGTCTTCCGTTAAAGGCCAGCAAGGAAAAGTCTTTTTACGTGGACAAGTAGTGGACAACACCAGTGTGGGTCTCCCGGGAGTAAGTGTTTATACCAATGGTAAGACATTGCTCGCTGTGACCGATGTAAACGGAAATTTCACTATCACCAAGCCTATCAAGATAGGAAGCGTGTTGAGCTTCGTTTCGGTAGGTCTTAAACCTCAGCGTGTCACTTATAACGGTCAAGCAAGTGCTAAGGTAGTGATGGTGGATGATGTCAACGAGCTCGGTGACGTTGTTGTAACTGGTGTTGTCAACAAGATGAAGAACAGCTTTACCGGTTCGGCTGCCACATTCTCGGGCGATCAGCTTAAGAACGTAGGTACGCAGAATGCCATTGCCAGTTTGAAAACCCTTGACCCTTCATTCAATGTGCTTGACAGCGAATTCGGTTCCGACCCTAACCGTATGCCTAACATTGAAATCCGTGGAAAATCCAGTCTTATCAGTACACGTGATGAGTTGGCAGAAGACCCCAACCAACCTCTTTTTATTCTCGATGGTTTTGAGTCGTCACTTCAGGCGATTTACGACCTTGACATGAACCGTATTGCATCAATCACAATTTTGAAGGATGCTGCTTCTACTGCCATTTACGGTTCCAAGGCGTCTAACGGCGTTGTGGTAGTAGAGACAATCAAGCCTAAGTCTGGCCACCTCCACCTTTCTTATAATGGCTCTGCCAATGTACAGTGGGCCGACCTTACCAGCTATAACCTTATGAACGCTGCCGAGAAACTCGAATTCGAGAAATTGGTAGGACGTTATAGCAACTTCAGCAGTACCGAACAAGAGCTACGTCTTATGCAGTCGTACAACGATAAGTTGGCCGACATAGCTCGTGGCGTTGACACCTATTGGCTGTCCGAACCGCTGCGTACGGGTCTTAATCATCGCCATTCTATATATGCAGACGGAGGTGAAGGTGCGTTCATGTTCGGCTTGGGCCTAACCTATAACGGTGTTACCGGTATTATGAAAGAATCCAAGCGTGACAACATAAGCGGAAACATCGACCTTACTTACCGTCTCAATAAGCTCCAGTTTAGCAACAAGTTCTCTATCAGCAATATTGATAGCCAAGACCCGATGGTAAGCTTCTCCGAGTATGCCAAGGCTAATCCTTACTATACCAAACGCAACGAGAATGGTGAGGTGGAGCGTTGGCTCGAATACAATGATGACATAAAAGCTTCCAATCCTCTCTACGATGCTTCGCTCAACAGCTACAGCAAGAGTGGAGGATACTCTATTTCTGACAAGTTTGTAGCCGAGTACACACCTATAAAGGAGATGAAGATACGTGGTCGCTTTGGTTTTACGCATACCAGCAGCGACAGTAAGACATTCTATTCGCCACGCTCTACGTCTTATTACGAAACCGAATACACCAAGCGCGGATCTTACAATTGGGGACAGACCAAGACCAACAAGTATGAGGGCGAGCTCACAGCCACATATGCCAAGGTGTTTGCCGATGTGCATATGTTCAACTTTGCAGTAGGTGGATATCTGTCGCAGACTAACAGTACTTATAATGGTTATTCGGCAGTAGGCTTCCCCGTGGGCGACTACGACCTTCCGTCGTTCTCCAACGGTTATCCCGAAGGAGGTAAGCCAGGCTACAGCGAGTCGATAAGCCGTGCCGTGAGCGGTTATGCCATAGGCAACTACTCTTACGACAATCGCTATCTTATAGACTTCAGCTACCGTGTCAACGGATCGTCAGTATTCGGACGCAACAAGCATTATATTGGAACTTGGGCAGTCGGACTGGCATGGAACCTGCACAACGAGAAGTTTATCAAGGACAATCTGAAGAGTCTTGGTATCACATACTTGAAGTTGCGTGCTTCAGTAGGTAACCCTGGCAACCAGAACTTCTCGTCGTCAGCCACAATAACCACATTCCGCTACAACTTCAATTCGTTCAACTATTTCGGAATGTCCACCTCGATGGCACAGCTTGGCAATCCTAATCTGGAGTGGCAGACTACCATCGACCGCAACATAGGTTTCGACATTACGCTTCTCAACGACCGCTTGAAGCTTGTGGGCGACTACTATTACAAGACCACCGACCCGCTGCTTATCACTATTGATATGCCGGCTTCGTCGGGTGCAACAAACAATCAGATATACAAGAACTTCGGCAAACAGACCTCGCAGGGATTCACCGGCCAAGCCACATATTATCTCATACGTCAGATAAAGAACCGTCTGTGGTGGAACGTTCGTGGTACGCTGCGCACCGGTACTACAAAGCTGTCGGGCATAGGCAACAAGCTTGAGTCGTTCAACTCTAAAGAGCGTGAGGGCGAAAACCGCTCTACCAAGCGCTATTATGATGGAGCCAGCACCGACGATATTTGGGTAGTACGCTCGGCAGGCATCGACCCTGCAACGGGACGCGAGATATTCATCAAGAAGAACGGTGAACTGACCTACGACTTCTCTTATGATGATGAGGTGATAGTGGGCAATAGCCGTCCTACCGTTGAGGGTGTACTCGGCACATCGTTCTCATGGAAGGGACTGTCGGTAAGCGCCGACTTCCGCTATCGCATTGGTGGATACTCGTTCAACTCAGTACTGTTTAATAAGGTAGAGAATATCAGCACCAGCTCGCTTATATACAATTAGGACAAGCGTGCACTCTACGACCGCTGGCAGAAGCCTGGCGATCACGCACAGTTCAAGGATATTGCCAACTCGGTGTCAACCCCAATGTCGTCACGCTTCGTACAGCGCGACAACTCATGGTCGTTGGAGTCGTTGCGTATCGGATACGAGTTCTCACCCGAACTTGCCCGCCGTTGCGGAATGGGTTCAATACGCCTGAACGCCTACATGAATGACATCTTCCGACTTACTACCATCAAGCAGGAGCGTGGTACGTCATATCCATACGCACGCAGCGTTTCGTTCGCACTATCACTAACTCTCTAAAAACCGCACAACTATGAAACTCAATAAATATATAATAACACTGTCGGTAGCGCTTTGCACCATGCTAAGCGGATGTGCCGACTGGCTTGACACCCAGCCCAACGACAAGCAGAGCGAGGAACAGCAGTTCTCTACCAAGGACGGATTCTACTCAGCAGTGAACGGTGTCTACAATCGCATGTCGGGTTCTAATCTCTACGGCAAGACTCTTTCTTACGGCGACCTTGATTTGCTGGGACAATACTATATAGTAGAGCAGAGCAACCAAGGCAGTTATTATAAGTATCTGCGTGCCCTTACCAATTGGGACTATACCGAAGACGGCGTATCTGCAGTGTTGAGCAGCACATGGAATGAGGCATATTCCACCATCATGAACATCAATGTAGTGTTGAACAATATCGAGAAGGATGCCACTGGCAAGAAGGTGCTTCCGCAGCGCGAATACAAGATGCTGAAGGGAGAGATGCTCGCAGCACGTGCCATGATACATTTCGACATGCTGCGTTGGTTCGGTCCGATATACAGCAAGAACCCTGAGGGTCGTGGCATACCGTACAACGACACCACCGAGCCTCAGATACTCACCATGCACAATGCCAAGACCGCTCTCAACGACTACATCTTGCGCGACCTTAAGGAAGCCGAGAACCTGCTTGCCGAGTCCGATCCCGTCATCACAGAGGGTCCGCGTGCCGAATACGACGAAGTGAACCTTGACAATTCAATGCGCTATCGTCAGCTGCGCCTTAACTACTACGCCACTGTTCTGCTTACAGCACGCGCCTATCTGTGGGGCGACGACGTAGACAACGCACTTGCTGAGGCTCAGAAACTCACTGAAGACGCTAAGGTGAAAGGCTTCTTCCCCACAGTTGACAAGGCAAAGTTGCTCGGCAACTACAACGACCCTGACCGTATGTTCTCTACCGAATCGTTGTTTGGTTATTACAACAAGAACCGTGGTCTGATCTACGACGGCACATTTGGCGGTAGCAATACTGGTACCAGTCTGCTTATCCCACGTTCGGGATATGTAGATGGCAAACTGTTTGGCAGTGCCGATGCTGAAGACATCCGCTACAAGTCGCAGTGGGAGTTGGGCGAGACACTCGAAGGTCAGTCTTCGATGAAGCTCACGAAGTTCAAGGACATAAACGATGCCGGCAAGAACAATGCCGAGAACAACAAGGAAGACGAGACCGGCGTGCTGCAGGTGCAGAAGTTCTACGGCACATACTGCTCGCTGATAAAGCTAAGCGAGGCTTACTACATAGCTGCTGAATGTATGATGCGTAACGGCAACCTGGCAGAAGCATGGAACTATCTCAACACAGTACGCGAGAACCGTGGACTCGGTTCGTATCCTACCACTACTGCCGAGAAATACTTCTGGAACTTCCTTACACTCGATTACATACGCGAATTTGTAGGCGAAGGACAGAAATTCTTCTACTTCAAGCGTCGTAACATGGGATTTGACAACGACTATAACGGTCGCAAAGAGATAAAGGTATTGGTAAGTGCAGGATTCCCTCCGTTCATACCTCCTACATACAGCTACGAGGATAAGGCAACTGATGCCGAAAAGGAGAAGCGCTTTGTGGCACCGTTGCCTCAGAGCGAGCTGGACAACCGCTAAATTATAAAGTGTTGAACTTTTAAAAACATAATGGAAATGAAATACAAATGGCTATTATCAATATTGGCTCTTGCCAGCATGTTTGTGTCATGCAAGCATGAGACCATCGATCTGTACGAGCTGGACGATGCTAAGATATACTTCCAGGTGCAGTCGTACTCTTCGGCAAACGGTGCGGTGGGCTATTCAAACTCTACCGACTACTCGTTTGTAGGTGTCAAACAGAATGTCGACGGCCTTACCTTCAAGGCCACAATACAGATGATGGGACAGGTGGTCGACTACGACCGCGAGTGCAAGATTACCATCGATGCCGACAGTACGACAATGGTAGAAGGAGTCGATTACGAGATTGATCTCGACACATTGAAGATAAAGGCAGGACAGAGTAAGGCAACGTTTGGCGTACGCTTCCTGCGCAGTCAGAACATCAAGGAGAAGAAGCAGGTGCTTTGTCTGCAACTCCTGCCCAACAAGTACTTCCAGGTGCTCGAGAAGTATCGCTCTACCAATGTGTGGTCGAACACCACTGCCAAGGAAATGGACGGTTCACGCTTCGCTTTCTATATGAGTGAAATCTACGAGCAGCCACGTCGTTGGGGTCAGGTCAATGCAGGCGCTTACTTCGGACAGTGGACAGCCACCAAGTATGTGTTCATCAACGACTTCTTCGGTTTCTCTACCGATGACTGGGAGTGGTCTACTGGCAGAATCAGCAATGGACGTATGCCTTTCTACGCTCGCGAATTGCAGAAGGAACTGCAGAAGCGTGCCGACGAGGGACAGCCTATGCTTGAGGACGACGGCAGCTATATGCAGCTTGGCGCCAACTATCAGGTGAACTATGACAACACTACTGAAAATCAGAACTAAAAACGAATGATGATGAAAAAGACAATATTCAAGCTTATGCCCGTCGTCGGATTGTGTGCAGCAATGTCTTTGGCTTCCTGCTCGGACGACAAGGGCAACTACACATACAGCGATGCGAACATAATAACCATCGAGAACATTCCGGCTCTGACATCCGTACTCGCCAATGCCGAGTATGTCGACCTGAAGCCGGTAGTAACATCGTCTATCGACGGTGATGTCAAGGCTGACGATGCCAACTATTCGTTTGCCTATATGCGCAAGGACTCTGACGGCAAGTGGGTGAAACTGGGCGACCAGAAAGATCTTTATGTGCTGGCAGAGATGAACGCCGGAACCAACAACTGCTATTTTGCCGTTACCGACAATCGCACAGGCGTGCAGACCATCTGCCCCTTTGACGTTCGCGCCACTACCATCACTTCCGAAGGATGGCTCGTGCTTTGCAATGAAGGACAGGACGAGAAGGTGCGCATGGACATGCTGTCGCAGATTTCGCTCGACCGTATCATGCCAGCATACAACGTATTGCCGATGGCTGAAGACGTGCCAGCTATGCATCACGCCACCAAGATAGGTTATGTGCGTACATACGGTGGATTCAGCAACATATTCATGTTCTCCAGCACCGACTCGTATGTAGTGCCCACAGCCGATGCTTATGCCTATGGCGAGCTTGGCAAGCTGACTCTTGCTGATGAATTCAAAGCCAATCAGTTCATAACCAAGAGCAACGACCATATAGTCAATCATGTAACTTTGGCTTATCAGGCAATGGGCCGTCCTAATGCGGCTATATGTGTGTCGTCAGAGGGCAACGCTTATGCCTACAACTACAAGTCGACCAACATGTCAGCAGCATTTGAGTATCCCATTAACACCTCAACACGAGGTGGAACGCCTGAATATAAGGTGGCTCCATATGTTGGTGCTACCGAATTGCGATTCGATGGTCTGAATGGCGGATATGCATGTGCATTGTTGTATGATGTAGACAACAAGCGCTTTATCGGATGGAACAGTAAGGGCGCAGCCAACGACGACCCTGCCGGCATTACCCAGAAATGCGCTCCGCTGGCTGATCCTGCCGAAGGAAAGAAGTTCAGCTTCCAGACAGGTATGGATCTCGTATGTATGCTCAACACCGCCCAGTCGTCAGGAACGGTGTACAGCATCATGCAGGACGGCAACAAGCGCCATGTGTATGCTGTCAGTCTGCTGACCGACGAATTCAAGCAGCTCGATGCCTTTATGGACATTCAGGCTCCCGATTTCGACAAAGCCACATGCTTTGCTGCAAGTTCGCAGTATGCCGTGATATATTATGCATATAAGAATAAGGTGTATGCGTACAATCTGACTACGAAGGCTTATGCCGAAATCGATCTTGGCACGAATGAAGAGGTAACGATGCTCAAGTTCAATCGCTATGATGAACCGTGGGGTACTGGTGCCGGCATCCGCCAAAGCTTCTTGGGCAAGATGGATGAGGCAACCCGCCAGATATATCTCGACCGTCAGAACGACCTCATCATAGGTTCGTACGACACATCCGACACTGGTGTTAACGGTGGTATTCTCCGATTCTATAATGTAGGAGACGGCGGACTTAATCTTTCGCTTAAGAAGGATAAGGTAGGCGACGCCGACCGTGTATGGGAATATAAGGGGTTTGCCCGAATTGTTGACATAAGGTATAAAGAGGTGAAGTAATGGTTTGAAACTTCACATTCTCACCATAACACTAACTCAACAGGAGCCATGCTCCATGCTATATTTGCATTTCTAACCGCTCAAAACTGCGAGTTGAACGCACAAGGAAATCTTTGGCGCGAAATTCTCGAGTTTTGAGCGGTTTTTGTTATGTTGTTTATACTCAATGAGTTATTAGAATTGAGACGTTGAGGCGCGAATTGTCGCAACGTAAAAACGCTACATTTTATTGCAAAAGGACAACTTTTGCACTCAGACTGTAGTCCTTTTGCCTTCCAACTGTAGCCCTTTTGAGTTGTAAAAGGACTACATTTGCAGGGCAAAGAAGGCTTGAATGAGCAGTAGGGTAGGGATGAACGTTGAAAAAACCATCAAAAACCGCTCTCCAAATCTCTATAATCAGATTTTTATTTGTAACACTTTTTTACTGCTTGTACAATATTTGCATCCACCTCATAGCCTCATATGGGACATCTCTACACCACAACGCCTCAACTTCTTTTAAACGACAATAGTGACAATGTTCAACAATATAACAACACAACAACACCTCAACACCTCAACACAAAAACGCATCAACGCCTCAAATTGCGCAATACTTTATATGGAAGAAAAAACTTGTGACTACCTTGTTTATGCATAGTTTGTCCAAAACGTTATAGCTTTTGTCCGATTTGTTAAGGTTCTCATCCACTATTCTTCCTAATTTTGCAAGCGCAATCAGCTAATAACTTCACCAAAAATAAAAACCTAATTAATTATGAAGAATTTCAACCTATTTACATTCTTAGGCATTGTCCTATTGTTGTTGTTTGTAACTTGACATATATAAATACGACTGAAGATTGGATGAAAATAGCCAAAGATTTTGGACAGCAATAATTATTATAAGAATTAAGAACCTATATATTTAAATTACATGACTAACAAATTATTTAATCTTGTCAGCCCCAAACTACTGATGTTGGGAATGACGATGGCCGCTCTAATAACGCCAACCCCAATTCTGGCCCAAAGCCAGAAGACTGTGACGGGAATAGTGCTTGACGAAAATGGTGAGCCACTTATGGGTGCTACTGTTAAAGTGCCTGGCACATCACATGGAACTGTTACCGACCTTGATGGTCATTTCTCAGTAAGTGTATCTACTAATGTAAAGCAAGTAAATATTTCTTATTTAGGTTACAAGGTGTCTTCTGCCAAAGTAGGTACTGGAAACATCTCTATACGTCTTATTCCTGACAACAAGAGCATCAATGAGGTCGTTGTTGTGGGCTACGGAACACAAAAGAAAGCTAACCTGACTGGTTCAGTCGCTTCTGTATCGAGCAAAGAGATTAGTTCTATTCCAGTAGCCAACACAGCTGCATTACTTCAGGGTCGCTTGCCAGGCGTAACGCTTACAAGCAATGGTGGTCAGGCTGGTGCCGATTCACCAGAGATTAGAATTCGTGGTGTGGGTACCTTTGGCAACAATAATCCTATGCTGCTCATTGATGGTGTTGAGGCTCCCATTGGACAGTTGGCAGAGCTGGCACCTGGTGATATTGACAATATCTCCGTTCTTAAGGACGCTGCATCTGCTGCTATCTATGGTGTGCGTGCGGCTAATGGCGTAATTCTTGTCACTACCAAACGTGGTGGTGAAACTGCGCCAAGCATCAACTATAACGGCAGCTACTCCATACAGTCGGCTACCGTTAAGCCCCATTATGTCAATTCTTATGAGTGGGCAAAGATGTACAACGAGTCGAACAATACACAGACCTACACTCAGGAGATGTTGGATAAACTGCGCGATGGCTCCGACCCCGACCATTTTGCAAACACTGACTGGTGGGATGCTCTTTTCCGCACTGCTCCAATGACGCAGCATAGTCTGTCTGTAAGTGGTGGTAGCAAGAATGCCCATTATATGATGTCTATTGGCTACTTAAAGCAGGATGGTATAATGGAGCATACTGGCTATGAGCGTTTCAACTTCCGCTCCAATTCTGATGCTCAGTTCGGACGATTCAAGATAGGACTGAATCTCTCTGGCTCGAAAGAAAACATCACAGCCAATGGTGGCATGGGCGGTGAAAACGGATTGATGCGCTCACTTACATGGTTCACCCGCCCCACCGTACCAGTGATGTATTCCAATGGACACTATGGTAATCAAGACGGATCTGACATCAGTTTCTCAAAGTTCAAGAATCCAATTGAGGCAATGTCGCAGGTGCACAACAAGCAAAACGGTTGGCGTTTCGACGGTAATGTATACGGTGAAGTTGATCTCATTAAGGGATTGAAGTTCCGTAGCAGTCTGGCTTACAAGCTGTACATCTACAATGCTTCATGGTATAACAAACGCTCACGCAAGTACAATGCCGAAGGCAATCTCATCTATAAGAGTGATGACAACTCGCTCACAGCCAACCATAAGATAGATTACGGTTATCTCAATGAGAATATACTTACTTACAATCAGCGTTTCGGTCTTCACCATGTGAATGTCCTGCTCGGCCATTCTATTCAGGAGAATCATGATGGATCAATCAACGGCAGCAAGCAAGGTTTTGCCACTGACAACCTATACCAGCTCGATTCCGGTACACGCAACCCTCAGTCATGGGGCAACGCTACGGAATATTCGTTGCAGTCGTTCTTCGGTCGCGTAGGCTATAATTACGACGACCGCTATATGGTTGAGTTCAATATCCGTCACGACGGTTCTTCACGTATGCCGAAGTCGCATCGTTATGCTACCTTCCCTTCTATTTCTGGAGGTTGGGTTATTACAAATGAGAAGTTCTTCTCTGAGAACAAGATAATGAACTATCTTAAGCTGCGTGCCTCTTGGGGTAAGTTGGGTAATCAGGAAATTGGCGACTACGCTTATGAGCCAACAATGGCAGCCAACTACAACTACTATTTCGGCAATACTTCGTCAATTGGTATGGCAGAGAACATGGTGGCTAACAGCGACATACGTTGGGAAACCACTACAATGACTGACATCGGTTTGGATGCCGCTTTCTGGGGCAGCCGCATCTCGTTAACGTTTGACTACTTCAACAAGATGACCTCCGACATCCTCATGCAGCTCTCTATGCCCACCACCTTCCTTGGTACGCTCGCAGCACCGACACAGAATGCAGGAAAGGTAAGAAACCGCGGTATCGAACTCTCGGCTAACTATCAGGACCACGCTGGTGACTTTACATGGCAAGTGGGCGGAAGTATGTCTACCGTGCAGAACAAAATCATCGATAACCATGGCATCGATAATATCTCTGGCAATACCATCAACCGTGAGGGCAACCCCATCGGCTCGTATTATGGACTGCGCGCAATAGGTATCTATCGCACGGAAGAAGACTTGAAGCGCACCAACTCCAAGGGAGAGATAATCAAGCCAAATGGTTTGGACCCACAGCTCGGCGACATCATGTACGACGATGTGAACGATGATGGCAAGATTGATGATGGCGATCGTGTGATAATAGGCAATCCATTCCCGAAACTTACATATTCAATCAATGCCGCTCTCACTTGGCGCCATCTTGATTTCTCAATGCTTTGGCAAGGTGTGAGTGGTGTTGACCGCTTCAACTGGGAACAGGCCACCATCACTAATGGAGGAAATATGACTACACGTTGGCTCGACCGATGGAGCACGGACAACCCCAATGGTAGCATGCCGCGTCTTGGCAACAACTTCAACGAACGCTATTCTACGTTCTGGCTTGACAATGCTAGCTATTTGCGTCTAAAGAACGTTGAGCTGGGTTACACATTCGATATGCCGTTGCTTCGTCAGGCAGGCATTAGACAAGCACGCATATACCTCCAAGCCACCAACCTGCTCACCCTTACCTCACTTGAAAACAAAGACCCCGAGAAGGCAAGCGGTGATATGCGTGGCGACATACACCCCAACACCAAGTCTATCTCCTTCGGTGTGAACATTAACTTCTAAAAATAAAGACAACATGAAACGCTATAATATTTTCATCATTGCAACGCTCCTCTTGGGAGCTGTGCTCAACACGGGATGCTCTGACGACTTCCTGCAGAAATCCTCACTGTCTGCTTCTTCGTCGGGTAACTTCTGGCAGACGGCTGACGATGCCTATGAGGGTCTGACCGCTGTCTACGATGCCATGCAGAATCCATTCCTCTACAACGATGCTACCAACCAAAGCAAATGGGACGGCTGCGGACCACTCAACATGGACTGTATGACCGATAACGGTGGCCGCTTCAACTGGTCGGGATGGATGAACGGTTGGGATATCGCCAACGGAATACACTCCAGTTCTTCGCGTCTGGTAGAACAGTGGTGGATTGCCAACTATGAAGCCATCAAGAGATGCAATTCGTTTATTGCCAATGTCGGACGCACCAGTCTTGATGATGCCTCTAAAGAGCAATATTCTGCAGAGGTTAAGGTGATAAGAGCGCTGATGTATCTCAATCTCACCATGACCTACCACGATGTGCCGTTTATCACAGCTCCACAAAGCATGAGCGAGGCTTACACACCTAAGACAGATAGAGCTACCATTGTCAAGGCCATTGTAGAAGACTTGAAGGCTGCTGCAGAAATTCTGCCCGTTAATGCGCCCGAAACCAATCGTATCACGCGTGGAGCTGCGCTGAGCATCCTCGGCCGTACAGCGCTCTACAATGATATGTGGGATTAGGCAATTGATGCCTATCATAAAGTGATAGCTCTTGGCAAGTATCGCCTTTTTGACGATTACACCCAACTCTTCACCGAGGCTAATGAGAATTGTCCGGAGATTATCATGTCTGTAAGCTATCAGGGTCCTGGCAAGAATGAAGGATGTGGTTTGGGTGGACATTGGGGTGCTCCGCTTGAAGCCTTGAATGGTACGATTGACCTGGCAGATGCTTTTTATATGACCGATGGCAAGCCCTGCCCAGACAAACGAGTAATTGACTTCTATGCTGATGGTTCGCCCAACTACTGGGACAATGTAAACACACAACGCTATGAGAATCGCGACCCACGACTGAAAGCCACGCTCTTTGTGCCTGGTATGTCGTGGAATGGCAATTCCAGCCTCTATGGCGGTTCTGCCAACTCTTACTCTACCCTTTATGTGATGAAGTATTTCAACCCCGCACTCTCAAGCTCCGACTCTTGGGACTCTGGTCAGGACTTCTATATCGTCCGCTATGCCGAGGTTTTGCTCTCGTTGGCTGAAGCTGAGATAGAAAAAGGAACCAACTTTGATGAGGCTGTACGTCTAATCGATCAGGTGCGTGAACGTGCCAAGATGCCAAGTGTGGAGAGCGTGGAAGGCACTGGCCTTTCGCAGGAACAACTGAGAGAAATCGTACGCCATGAACGTCGCGTAGAAACAGCTTTCGAGGGACTGCGATTGTTTGACATCTATCGTTGGCACATACTCAAGGATGCTGTAGACCGAGTAAATAACGAGGCCAAAACATATAAATTCCCGTATGAATACCGCAACTATCGTGGCGAAAAGGAGTATGTGTGGCCCATCCCACAACCTGACATCGACTCCAATCCCAGTCTTGAACAAAACGATTTGTGGAAATGATTCTAAAACATATTAATATGAAAATATCTCATATACTTCCAATCCTGGGAATGGCGCTATTCTGCCAATGTCACGAATCGTACGCCGAGGGAACACCGGCAGAATCGCAGAAACCCACAGAGGTGCCAGACAAAGCCACTGATAATAATGCATCGAAGAAAGCCTTGCCTAAAGATGCTGTACCCACGGAATATACCGGTTATCGACTGGTTTGGAACGATGAGTTTAACGTTGATGGACGCCCATCGGACAAGTGGACCTACGAACAGGGCTTTGTAAGAAATAATGAATTGCAATGGTATTGTCCTGACAACGCCTCTGTGAGCGACGGACTGTTAGTGATAGAAGGACGGCAACAGAAGGTAAACAATCCCGACTACAATCCACAATCCACAGATTGGCGTTATTCTCGTAGTGAAGCGCAGTTCACTTCTTCTTGTCTGACAACGCAGAAGAGTTTTAAATTCCGTTATGGACGAATGGAAGTGCGCGCTCGTATACCAGTCGCATGTGGTGCTTGGCCTGCTATCTGGACACTGGGCAACCAAGGAGAGTGGCCTCAGAATGGCGAGATTGATATTATGGAGTACTACATCAAGAACGGTGCTCCATCCATACTTGCTAATGCTTGCTGGGGTTCCGACAAGCGCTATACGGCTACTTGGGACGAAAGTGTCACGCCCTTCACTCATTTCAAGGCAAAGGACGCAGATTGGGAATCGAAGTTCCATATTTGGCGCATGGACTGGGACGAACATTTTATCCGTCTCTATCTTGACGATGAAATGTTGAATGAGGTAGATCTCTCAAAGACTCACAATCAAGGTGTGGATGGCGATCACGACAATCCCTTCTCTAACGCACGTGATGGTTTTGGTCATTACATCTTACTCAACCTTGCCATCGGCAGCAATGGCGGTGAGCCTGACCTGGCGCACTTCCCATTACGCTATGAGGTTGACTATGTGAGAGTATACCAAGCTCTGAAATAATATGCAACGGCAGACTATTTATCGTGGTCTGCCGTTGTGTTTGTTTTTTTTCGAGTAGAGTGTTACTGTATCAAAGAAAATTGCTATTTTTGTATCAATTAAGCAAAATCTTTATCCAATGACACAATTAAAAACCTACTTCTTATACATACATATATTTCTAATTTACATTGTTTTGGGATGTCACGTCTTGCAAGCTAAAAGTAGTGAGACGATTATCACCCAGCCTTCTTTTGTCAATTTCAAGCCAAGCAACTCGCCAGTTGTATTATGTATGGCTACCGATCCCGACGGATTGACATGGATGGGTACAGACAAAGGACTCATTGCTTTTGACGGTTATCGCGACTATGCTTTATTCACGGGTACTGACCTTCAGACGCGCATCAATGCGGTACTGCTGGCTGGCGACACAATACTGATAGGTACTGATGGCGGTTTGCGTGTAGCAACGCGTCGTACGCTGAGAATGCTTCCTCCATCGGGCGGTGTACGCTGTGTACGTGCCCTGCTACAGAAAGGTTCGAAGATTGTGGTTGGCGGTGCCGATGGAGTAGATTTATACGACATGCAGACCGGTAAATCGCAAGTTCTTGCACGTCGATTGCCACAAGTTTATTCGTTGCTTGACACGCCCGACGGGCTTTTTGTAGGAACACTGAATGGTTTGTATATCATTCGCAATGGTCGTGTCAGAACTGTCAACATTGGAAAACCTGCCCAACGTCCGCTAATCAATGCGATGATTCACGCCAAAGGTAAAAACTGCTGGATAGGCACAGAAGGTGCCTTGTTCCTTTATAATGGTCGCTCATTGAAAGAAGTGCCGGCACTACATTCCAATTCTATCAAGGCTCTGTGTCAGGTGAATCGTACCCTCTACATAGGTACAGACAATGGACTATACATGCTTAGCGACGGACAAAATGCTGTGCGCATATCGCAAGACATACGTATCACGAATTCGTTAGCGAGCAATATAGTATGGGCACTGGCTAAAGACCAATGGAACAACCTTCTTGTTGGTACCGACCGTGGACTATCTGTGCATCGTGCTCATGAGCCATTTCATAGTTGGAGTCTTTCTTCCATCACGGGCAGAGGCGACGGCAATACGTTTGGAACCTTGCTGATTGATGCTGATGGAACGACGCTGTGGGCTGGCGGTGACAACGGACTGATTAGCATGCAATATAGTGCAGATGGGTGGAAAGCATCGAAGTGGTATCGACAGGGCGACCCCCAATGGAGCATCTCGCACAATCGTATTCGTAAGTTACATCGTTTGTCTGACGGCACTGTCATTGCCTGCACTGATCATGGTCTCTACATTATCGATTCACAAAGTTCAATGCCACGCAATGTGTTGCTCACCGATGGCACGGGGCATTACAATGCGACTTGGGCATATGATATTGTTGAAGACAGAAAGGGACGATGCTGGGTTGCTGCCTATGCTGGAGGAATATTTATCATTGACAGTAAACGGTTGCTTGCCAGTCAGGGGTATGTGAAAGCCGATGCCCATCTTGGCTCAACGCTTATAGGTGTTAATGTAAGTAGTCTGGCCATTGATAATAGAGGACGTGTTTGGGCGGCTTCTTACAGTGCTGGCATCGACTGTATTGACGTCACGTCATTTCATGTTAGTCATGTGATGAACGAAACGTCCATAGATAAAGTAGTAGCCGATGCAGGTGGCTCAGTATGGGCTACAATGGCAGGCAAAGTGGTACGCTTTAACAATGGCGAGCTGAATAATCAACATATATTTACTATGGTCGACCATAGTATGACCCCCGTGGCGCTTGGTACAGCTGATAACGAACTATGGATAACAGCCAATAATGATGTTTGTATATTGCGCCCTAACGGTACGAGTAGTGCTTTTTCGCTTTCCGGCTTAAACGCATTCTCAATGGTTTCACAAATGTCGTGGACCAATCTTGATGGCAAGTTATGCAAAGGAGTAATGCTCAGTGGGGAAGACGCACTGATGACAGTCTCTACGAATGACTTGACATCTACAAACCACGCTAAACTGAAGCTTACTGGCATTGAAGTGAACGGCAGACTTATGTGTATCAATGACGCACGGAATTATCTTGGTGCCAAAGGAAAACTGACCTTCCGCAGCAATGAGAATAACTTCAAGCTCCTTTTTTCTGACAATCCTCAATCTGGGCAGTTGCCTGCGCGCTACGCCTATAGGATGGAAGGTGTGGGGGATCGTTGGACACTTCTTTCTTCTGAAAGATTACAGGTGTCGTTTAACGGCTTGCCACATGGCACATATAGGCTTTATGTGAGTATAGTGGATGGGCAGGGACAACCTTCTAAGATTATCTACGAATTGATGGTGACTGTGCTTCCTCCGTGGTATCTTACGTGGTGGGCTAAAGCAATTTATTTGCTGTTGTTCTTGGCGTTGGTAGCATGGGGTGTACGCTTTGTGTGGATGCGTCGTGAATTGCGTCGTGAGCGTCAAGCCCGCAACGATGCTATGGAACAAAGTGCAAGACGTGCTGAATTCTTCGCATCGTTGTCAGAGAAACTGAAGATGTCGGCTGGCTCGGTCTTGGCGTCTTCTTGTAATCTTAGGTCTCAACTTCATGGTAAATATGAAGAAGATATCAATATGATACGTCATAATGGCGCTGCTATCTGTCTGATGGCATCCGAGGCGCTCGACTTGCCATTGGCTATGTCCAATAGTTCTGCCAAACCGGTCATGCGACAGCTTGACTTGACTGAATTGTGCCAGTTGGTAGTTGCTGATAGTCATGAGCAAGGATGCGGTATTCGCATGTCCTTCTCCGCAAATATTCCGGCGCTAATGATGGATATGGACGTGGTTGCGATGCTTGGATTGCTGAACGCTATAATGAAGTTCGTCGACGATGATACGCTTGTTCAAGGAAATGCCGTGTTGTATGCAGAAGAGACTGACGGACGTGCTGTACTTCGACTCGACGTGGAGCAGATAACCCTTACACCGGAGAAACTGCGCTATGCATTCAGATCTTACAGTGAGCATTCTTTGGCACTTATCAATGAACGGGCGCGGAAGATAGGTGCTGCAGTGTCGTTTGACGAAGCAGAAAGTGGCCATATTGTCATTATCATAAGAACGGGATATGAGGTGAAGAGTCAGGTCTTATCTACAGCTCATTCAGAACTGTCAAAGGAACTAATTGCTAATATTGAGAATACCGAAGATGATCAGTCAAAATCATCGGCAGATACTTTCAAGCCTTTTGATGTGAATGATGAGGATGCTGTAATGAAGGAGGTAACAAAGATAATTGAAGAACATCTTGCAGACCCAGACCTCAATGTGCAGTTATTGACCAAACTTACGGGATATGGCACTAAACTTATCTATCGACGAATGAAGGCAGTCACAGGCTATACTCCTGTGAATTATATCCGACAGATGAGAATGCTGCGTGCCGCAGTATTGCTCAAGCAGGGTCGTTTTGCTGTTTCGGAGGTAATGTACATGGTGGGCTTCTCTACGCAGAGCTATTTCTCTAAGTGTTTTAGTCAGACTTACGGTATTTCTCCCACAGAATATTCTCGTAGAAACAGCCAGACGGAAACCATAGGAGCATAATTGTTATGTTTCCTTCATATAGGACGCCATAACCTCCTACAGTTTGTTCTGTTTCATCATATTGTTGAACATTGTCGCCATTGTCGTTTAAAAGATGTTGTGGCGTTGTTGTGTTGATGTGTCCCATAGGAGGCTATGGCGTCCTCGCCGTAGTCTGCGCAAGCTGAATGTCAGCAAGTTATAGTTGATTGCGCAGGCTATAGCGGGGACGCTATAGTCTCCTATGATTTTACATTTGTCAAGCAAAGTAGTCTATAATGACGGTTTATACGAATTTTTTGGCGTAAAAATTTGGGGGTTTCGTATAAATGATGTAACTTTACGCCATAAAATTAAATCTATACATACCACTCGCGTGAGCGTAAGTATCGAAGGCGGTTCTTTTCAGCATTTTATGGAAGGGAGTGTTGTCGTATTTACGTGGATAGTATTAAAAACCCTTGCGGTGGATGCCCCCCTTTTCATTTCAAATCGCTTTAAAAATCGCCATCAAAACGATATTGATGACTTGTACCAGTGGCATGATAATAGTACAAGATTCATGGTGAAAACAAATCTCCTTGTCTACTTGTCTGTTGTCAACTCGTTAACTATAATAAAATACTCATGAAATGAAAAATATGCCTATTACGCTTGACGAACTTCTGGCGAGCCGCGACGCACGCCATGCTATGCAGCAAAAACTGATGGCTGAACACTCGGGAAAGACACTGGTGTGTCTAACGGTGGTTATGCCAGGAAGCGTGAAGCGTAATCAGCAATCGCTCACTGTAGCACGTGCAGCCGTGAAGGCTATGCGAAAGGCATATAATATAAGTGATGACCTATTACCTGAAACTGAATTACTAACCAATGAACTAAAAACTGAAACAGGGGAATGCCTTGTAGAACGCGACCTTAATACGGGCTATGAAGCCTATCTGATTACCTCGCTGCCATTGCTTGAAGCCAAGCGCGTGGCGGTAGATATTGAGGACACACATCCGTTGGGTCGACTCTTCGACATCGACGTGATTGACGCACAAGGCATTCCGGTGTCGCGTGACAGAGTAGGAGGACAGCCACGTCGCTGCCTCGTATGCGACCATGAAGCCAGATATTGCATGCGAATGCGATGGCACACACAAGAGGAAATATGGGCAAGGATAAAGCAGATGACTGACGACTATGCCCTACAGCAGCAAACTTAAATCTTTACGAATCAAACAACTAACGATTATCATTAACATTTAACAATCCGCATCTTACATTGGAAATAATACAGCTCAATCCAGCCATACCGCGCCAACGTCGCCGCATAGAACAGTTTCTGGACGACAACGGCTTGCGTCTTGACGATGTAGACTACTACGCCACTCTCGTCGACGAGACGACCGACGAAATAGTAGCCGGTGGTGGACTGAAAGGAGGCGTAATAAAATGCGTAGCAGTGGCTGACGGACACAAGGGTGAGGCTGTGGCTAACCAGATTGTGTCGCACTTGATAGCACAAGCCAACGCTGATGGACATCAATGTGTGAAACTCTTTACCAAGCCGCAAAACAGGCAGATGTTCGAGAGCATGTCGTTCCGACTCCTCGCCGAAGCGCCAAAAGCTATATTGATGGAAACGGGCATTGGAGGAATAAAGAGGTATAGTGAAGAGTTGAAAAGTGAAAAGGGAAAAGTGAAAAGTGAAAAATCCAATGGCAAACTTCACCATCTCAACCCCTCAACCCCACAACCGATTATGCCGCCCAGCGGCATAATCATAATGAACTGCAACCCGTTCACACTCGGCCACCGCTATCTGATAGAGCAGGCGGCACAGCAAGTGGAGACGTTGTATATACTGGTGGTGAGAGAAGACTGCTCGATGTTCAGCTATGACGAACGAAAGGCTATTATCAGCCGTGGAGTGGCACACTTCGACAATGTAGTGGTGTGCGACGGTAGCGAATACTCAATCAGTGCAACCACATTTCCAACGTACTTTCTGAAGTGTCTTTCGGATGCGTCCGACACACAGATGACACTCGACATCGATCTCTACAGACGACATATAGCTCCGGCACTGGGCGCAACGGTGCGATTCGTGGGAACCGAACCCGACGACCCGCTGACCCGACGCTACAACGAACTGATGAAGAGCATGCTGCCAGACGTGCGCGAAGTGGCACGACTGGAGAAGAGTGGGGTAGCGGTGAGTGCATCGAGAGTGCGCAAGGCGATAGTTGAGAATCATCTCGCACAGGCTGCACGACTCGTTCCGCCGACTACAGTACCTTATATAGTAGCCCACATGGCAACACGGGCACTGAAGGCAGAGCTGAACACCACACCAAAGCCGGGACTCGTAGACAGTCACGACAGCGGAGCACACCGCGATATGGATCACGCACTGATGATGCGCAGCATACGCGCAATGCATCCATACTTCGTTAGGCTCGCCACACTGGGCTACGATAGCAACCAATTGCCCGCCCACGACGACATAGTGCGCATTGGCATCGAAGCCGAGAAGGCTATGTTCAATTCGACGGGAGGCGTGAATACCTACAAGGGAGCACTCTTCTCGATGGGACTGGCAGTGACAGCAGCGACATATATAATAGGTAGAGGCGAAGTGGCAACTACTACTCACGGGAAAGAGTATGTGCCGAACAGCTTGCTTTCTACGACAATAATACAACTTGCCAATGGTTTTCCCGACACCCGCGGTACACATGGCAGCCGTGCCAAGCAGCTTGCCCAGGCAGGGTGCAAGCTCAAGAGTGCGCTCGACAATGCCCGCGAAGGCTACAGCCAGCTCTTCGGCGAATGGCTACCATTCTACGAGACACGCATCAAAGGCGACGACTCGTACGTAAAGCACAAGACCCTGCTGCGTATCATGTGCGACCTCGACGATACCAACATCGTATATCGCACCGACTACGACACGATGCTGCAAGTGAAGACCGAGGCAAGACGCTTGCTTGAGGACTTCTCGGAGGCAGGAATAGAAGACATGAACCGCGACTTTGTGAGTCGGAACATATCGCCTGGAGGCAGTGCTGATATGTTGGCGTTGGTTGTCTTTTTGTTCGGAATAACCCGAAAAGATTGAATAATTTGCAACAAATATACCGAAAAAGTGTATTTTTAATACCTTTTAGGTGATTTTGTTAACGCAAACAATGGAGAATGATAAATAATTACTAACTTTATATTTTGAAAATCTAAAAACATTGACATTATGGTGGAACTTATCAATCATGGAGTCTATCTCCTCAACGGAACTGAAATCCGCGACAACTATCAGGGCATGACCCCCGATGAGGCCCGCGAGAATACAATCACATACGGTATTTTGCGTTCGCACGATGTCGACGGCGGTAAGGGCAACAAGATGCGCATTCGCTTCGATGCTATGATGTCGCACGACATAACATACGTTGGTATCATTCAGACTGCACGCGCCAGTGGACTCGAGGAGTTCCCGCTGCCTTATGCAATGACCAACTGCCACAACTCACTCTGCGCTGTGGGCGGAACTATCAATGAGGACGACCACGTATTCGGTCTCTCGGCTGCCAAGAAGTATGGCGGCATATACGTTCCTGCCAACCAGGCTGTCATCCACCAGTATGCCCGCGAGATGATGGTGAAGTGCGGCAACATGATACTTGGCTCTGACTCACACACACGCTATGGCTCATTGGGCAACATGGGTGTCGGCGAAGGTGGCGGCGAGCTCGTGAAGCAGCTTCTTAAGAACACATGGGATATCAACGCACCTGAGGTAGTATTGGTATGGCTTGAGGGCGCACCTAAGAAGGGTGTTGGTCCGCACGACGTTGCCATTTCGCTCGTTAAGGCTACATTCGAGAGCGGCGTGGTTAAGAATAAGGTACTGGAGTTTGCAGGCCCTGGCGTCAAGAACCTGCCTATCGACTTCCGTAACGGCATCGATATCATGACTACTGAGACTACTTGCTTGAGCTCTATCTGGGTGACTGACGAAGAGGTGAAGCACCACTACGACATCCACGAGCGTCCGCAGGACTATCGCGAACTGAAGCCGGGCGACGTGGCTTACTACGATATGATGATACGCATCGACCTTTCTACACAGGAGTCGATGATTGCACTGCCGTTCCACCCGTCGAACGCTGTTACAATCCATGAGCTTCAGGCCGACCCGGTAGGTATACTTACACGCATCGAGGAAGACGCCAAGAAGCGTTTCGGTGATAAGGTAGACGTACACCTCGTTGACAAGGTGGTTGACGGAAAGGTGCAGGCCGACCAAGGTATCATCGCCGGTTGCTCGGGCGGTACATACGACAACCTCGCTGAGGCTGGCGCTATCCTTAAGGGCAAGAACATCGGTAACGACTACTTCACAGCTTCGGCTTATCCGCAGTCGACACCGGTTTCGATGGCAGTGACACGCGAGGGCATCACAGCCGACTTGATTGAGGCTGGCGTTGTGATGAAGCCCGCATTCTGCGGTCCGTGCTTCGGCGCTGGTGACGTTCCTTCAAACAACGGTTTGAGTATTCGTCATACAACCCGTAACTTCCCTAACCGTGAGGGTTCTAAGCCGGGTCAGGGTCAGCTCTCACTCGTAGCCCTTATGGACGCACGCTCTATCGCAGCTACAGCTGCCAATGGTGGCGTTATCACAGCTGCTACTGACGTTGAGTACGAGAATACACACAAGCCATACGCTTACGACGACAAGATTTACAAGTGCCGCGTCTACAACGGATTCGGCAAGGCTCGTCCTGAGACAGAGCTGCGCTATGGTCCGAACATCAAGGACTGGCCTAAGATGTATCCGATGCAGGAGAACATGCTCGTTGAGCTTGCTGCCGTTATTCACGACCCAGTGACAACAACCGACGAACTCATTCCTTCAGGCGAGACAAGTTCTTACCGCTCTAACCCGTTGAAGCTCTCTGAGTTTGCTCTCTCACGCCGCGTACCTGAGTATGTAGGACTGAGCAAGGAGATACAGAAGCAGGACCTCGCACGCCGTGAGGGTAATGTAAGCGAGAATGTGGCTGAGGCATTGAAGGCTGTAGGCGCTTCTGCTGAGAACACATCGTTCGGCTCATGCGTATTCGCTAATCGTCCTGGCGACGGTTCGGCACGCGAGCAGGCTGCCAGCTGTCAGAAGGTGCTCGGTGGCGATGCCAACATCTGCTACGAGTATGCCACAAAGCGCTACCGCTCTAACTGTATCAACTGGGGTATCGTACCGTTCACTATCGCTAAGGACGTAGAGTTCAACTACGAGCCGGGCGACAAGGTATTCATCCCTGGCATTCGCGAGGCTATGCTCGCAGGCAAGGAGGAGATTGACGCTCAGGTAATCACCAAGGACGGCGTTAAGCCTATCCACCTCTTCTTCCAGAACCTGACAGCCAACGAGCGTCAGATCCTGGCAGACGGATGCTTGATGAACTTCTATAAGAATGTTAAGTGATAAATGTTAAATGTTGAATGTTGAATTGACCTTTGGGAATTTTCAACATTCAGCATTTCGAAAGTCACAATAACTTAACATTTAACATTTCAAATTTAACACTAACCAATTTATAGCTATGGAAAAGAAAATTCAGATGACCACTCCGGTTGTGGAGATGGATGGTGATGAAATGACCCGTATATTGTGGAAGATGATCAAGGATGAGCTTATCCTTCCGTTCGTCGACCTCAAATCAGAATATTACGATCTCGGTCTTGTTAAACGTGACGAGACCGGCGACCAGATTACAAAGGATGCAGCTGAGGCTACAAAGCGTCTTGGTGTGGCTGTGAAGTGCGCCACCATTACACCTAACCATCAGCGTATGGACGAGTACAAGCTCCATCAGATGTGGAAGAGTCCTAACGGCACTATCCGTTCTATCCTCGACGGAACAGTATTCCGTACTCCTATCACTATCCCGAGCATCCATCCGGCAGTACGCAACTGGGAGAAGCCAATCACCATCGCACGTCATGCATACGGCGACGTATACAAGAGTGTTGAGATTCGCGCTGACGAGCCGGGCGTTGCCAAGCTCGTATTCGACGGCGAAAGCGGCAAGCACGAGGAAGTTGTGGTACACACATTCAAGGGCGCTGGCGTGCTTCAGGCTATGCACAATACCGACAAGTCTATCCGTTCGTTTGCTCACTCATGCTTCAAGTTCGCTCTTGATACCAACCAGAGCCTTTGGTTCTCTACAAAGGACACCATCTCTAAGAAGTATGACGCTCAGTTCAAGATTATCTTCTACGAGGTATTCGAGGAGTATAAGGAAGAGTTTGAGAAGCGCGGATTGGAGTTCTTCTACACTCTCATCGACGACGCTGTAGCTCGCGTTATCCGTTCGAAGGGCGGTTTCATCTGGGCTTGCAAGAACTATGACGGCGACGTTATGTCGGACATGGTTTCTACAGCATTCGGCTCTTTGGCTATGATGACTTCTGTACTCGTTTCGCCTGACGGCAAGTATGAGTATGAGGCAGCTCACGGTACTGTGACACGTCACTACTACAAGTACCTGAAGGGTGAGGAGACATCTACCAACCCGATGGCTACCATCTTCGCATGGAGCGGTGCTCTGCGCAAGCGTGGTGAGATGGACAATCTGCCCGAACTCGTCAACTTCGGCAACCAGCTTGAGGCTGCTTGCTTCGATACGCTCAACGAAGGCATCGTGACTAAGGACCTCGCCGGACTTATGGAAGGCGTTACTCCGCAGACAAAGACTTCTGCCGGATTCATCGCTGCAATACGCGAGCGTCTGGAGAAGAAGCTTGAGGCATAAACTGATTGAAGCGAGGGCGAGTCAAAATAGGAGTTAGAGGAAGTTAAGAAGAAGTTAATCCATCTACGATGGATGGAAGTTAACAGACAAATGCTTTATTTTCAGCAATTTATACATATGTCCGCTAACTTCTGTTAACTTCGGGCGAAGCCCAAACTTCTTTTAACTTCTATTTTGACACACCCTCTAAAAGTTTCCCAAATAACAATGCGCCCTGTAAGGGCAAAAGCGTTAATTATCAATGCTTTTGCCCTTGCAGGGCGTTTTGCTTTTATCAATCCGTAAACCCAAGGCGCTGCCTTGGGCTATGTGCTTATTGGGCTTTCAGCCCATATAATTGACTTTTGAACACACCCTCCTCCTGCATTTAGCTTTTAGTTAATGGATGTATCACTCCATCATTGTGAAGAACCATCTTTTTGTTTATATTATTAGGAGGCTATAGCGTCCTCGCCATAGCCTGAGCAGTTAGCCGGTGTATATTTGTTGCCGCTAATATCGTATGAACCATATTTATTGATATTTGCCCCTTTATATTGCCATTTATTTTGTACTTTTGCCCTTGCTTAACGCAAAGTAATGACTATATGCAGGTGATTAGATTCATAAAAGACTGGACTTTGCCGGTGGCTATAGGCACGGGCATAATCGTTTATCTAATTTTTGCACTCGTGCCTGCGCTCGACGGATTCGCACGGGCAGCCGAACCGGTGTTTGACACGATGCTGCCGACGTTCATGTTTATGGTGCTGTTCGTGACGTTCTGCAAGGTCGACTTCCGTAAGTTGCGACCCGTGGCGTGGCATCTGTGGATAGGTGTGTTTCAGGTATTGACAGTTGCGGCAGTTGTGGCAGTTATCATGGCTTTTAATCTTACGGGAGACAGCCTGACGCTTGCCGAAGCCGTGCTCACTTGCATCATCTGCCCGTGTGCTTCGGCAGCCGCCGTTGTCACCCAGAAGCTTGGTGGCAACCTTGAGGAGATGACCACCTACACCTTCATCTCCAATCTTATCACCGCACTGCTCATACCCGTCTGCTTCCCGATGATAGACAAGGCAGCCGACATACATTTCTTCGAGGCGTTCACGCTCATATTATATAAGGTGTTCACCGTGCTCGTAGTGCCTATGATATTGGCTTACTTGGTGAAGCATCATGCCCAGCGGCTCTGCCAGCGCATCACGTCGGTGAAGGATTTGTCGTACTATCTCTGGGGTTGCTCGCTCCTCATAGTGTCGGGTACGACTATGAAGAACATCCTTCATGCAAACACGACCATAACATTCCTGCTGGTTATAGCAGTGTGTTCGTTACTGCTGTGTCTGTTTCAGTTTGCCTGCGGCAGAGTGATAGGCTCGCGCTTCGGTCAGACTGTCAACGCCGGTCAGGCTTTGGGGCAGAAGAACACCGCATTTGCAATATGGATAGCCTGCGCCTATCTCACACCACTGTCGTCGGTAGGTCCCGGATGCTATATCCTTTGGCAGAACATAATAAACAGTTGGGAGATATGGGACGCGCAGCGCAAGCGCAGTTGAACAAGACTTCAACCATAATTAAAATAAACCTAAAAACAAGAAATGAAACAAATCATCATGTCGCTGCTTTTAATTATGGCAGCTGCTGGTCTTCAAGCCCAAAACCTTTTTGTCGGTTCGTACAATATACGCTACCAGAACAATTCGGATGCCAAGAACGGAAACAGTTGGAAGCAGCGTTGTCCACGCGTCTGCGGCATCATCAACTTCGAACAGCCCGACGTCTTCGGCGCACAAGAGGTTCTGTATCCGCAGTTGAAGGACATGCTCGCTACGCTCGACGGCTACGACTATATAGGTGTAGGTCGTGATGACGGCAAGCGTGAGGGCGAGTATGCCGCCATATTCTACAAGAAAGACAATATCCGACTGCTCGACAAAGGACAGTTCTGGCTGTCTGAGGACACGACACGACCCAATCTCGGATGGGATGCGGCATGTATCAGAATATGTACTTGGGGAAAATTCGAGGACAAGCGTTCGCACATGAAGTTCTTCTACTTCAATCTGCACATGGACCATGTGGGCATAGTGGCACGTAGAGAAAGTGCCAAACTCGTTGTGCGAAAGATACGCGAGATAGCAGGCAGCGCCCCCGTTGTACTCACGGGCGACTTCAATGTAGACCAAAACAACGAGATATATGCCATCTTCACCAATTCGGGATTGCTCCGCGACAGCTATACCGCAGCTCGTCTGCGCTATGCCGAGAACGGCACTTTCAATTCATACAACAGCGATACCTACACCGACAGCCGTATCGACCACGTGTTTGTGTCGCCCAAATTCCTTGTAGACAACTACGCAATTCTCACCGACTGCTATTGGACAGCGCCAAAAGTAGATGAGGCAAACAAGGCAAGCGACGCTCCGCAGGAGATAGACTTCCGCCCGGCACAGCGCCGATTGCCGTCAGACCACTATCCCGTTTTTGTGAAATTGAAAATGAAATAAATCGTATAAAAATTTGCAGGTTAGCATACAAAATGCTATCTTTGCATTACAAACATACGCCCCACGAAGCCAAACCATGCAAGGTTATGGCTGCGCGGGGCGTATTGTTTTGAGTTAAACAACGTATTTTTAAACCTAAACAAATAAGAAAATGGAAGAAAACAACCAGAATCAGCAGCCCCAGGGTCTTCAGATTGAGCTGAAGCCGGAAATCGGAGTAGGAGTATACGCTAACCTCGCGCTTATCACTCACTCTTCTTCAGACTTCATCCTTGACTTCACATGCATGCTTCCCGGTATGCAGCAGCCGCAGGTTCGCAGCCGCGTAGTGATGGCTCCCGAGCACGCAAAGCGTCTTTTGATGGCCCTCAACGATAATATCGTAAAATACGAGCAGAACTTCGGCAAGATCAATCTGCCCGAACAGCAGCAGCCACGCACAGCTACTCCGTTTGAGCAGCCGGCAGAGGCATAATCGTTAAGTAACGAGTGAACAAAGAGATTGCGGCAGACAGGCTTTTTATTTTAGCTTGTCTGCCTTTTTTGTTGCATTTTTTTTGTTGTTATGTTCTGATTCTCGCTATTTTTCTGTAAGTTTGCAACATTATACATTATATGATATAAACGGTAGACATGACAGATTTATCACGTTGGGAACAACGACTTGAAAGTTATCACAAAGCATTATCGCGTTTGGCTGAAATTGTTAACGCGAGTAAGTTGCGAGCGCTCAATGATTTTGAGCGTGACGGGCTTGTGCAACGTTTTGAGTTTACGCATGAATTGTCGTGGAAGTTGATGAAAGCGTATGCTGAGTATCAAGGTTATGATGGTATCGGTGGTTCACGTGATGCCACGCGCAAAGCCTTCGAAATGAACCTAATACCCGACGGACAGATATGGATGGATATGATAAAAAGTCGTAACGAGACATCGCACAATTATAATGGGGATATTGCTTGTGATGTAGTAGATAATATACTGAATGTGTTCTATCCCGAGCTGACAGCTTTTTACTATAAAATGAATGAGTTGGCGACATCAACTCCTAATGATATATTTGCCTAATAATGAGAGACTTTGGATTAGGTGTCGACAATCTTCGAGCAATTGTTACTGTCTTGTCGTCGGTAAAAAATGTACAGCGCGCCCTGATATATGGGTCAAGGGCAAAAGGAAATTTCCGTTCCAACTCTGATATTGATATAATGCTGGAAGGCGAACGCTTGACTATCGGTGATTTGTCTATGATAGATGCTCGGCTGGACGATTTGCTGTTGCCATGGCAGATTGATCTGTGTGCGCGCAACCGTGTCGGCAATAAAGCCCTGCTTGATGAAGTTGATAAGTGGGGAGTGGTTGTGTATCAACGCTCTACAAGTTTTTGAGATTTCAATTTGTAATTATTGGTTAAGATGGGCTTATTTGTTTTCGAATTGTTAACAAATCGTTAAAATAGCCTGTAAAACCATAAATTTATGCCACAGCAGTAAGATTGTAATTTTATATATTAGGTATTTTCAAGAAAAGTTCGTACCTTTGCACCCCGAAAACGGCTTGATATAAGCGGTTTTATAAGATCGACAATTGAAATAAAAAATATATAAATTAAAAATTAGAATTATGCCTACAATTTCACAGTTGGTAAGAAAAGGCAGAAAGGTGCTCGTAGACAAGAGCAAGTCACCGGCTCTGGATTCATGTCCTCAGCGTCGTGGTGTTTGCGTTCGTGTTTACACTACAACACCTAAGAAGCCTAACTCGGCAATGCGTAAGGTTGCCCGTGTGCGTTTGACAAACTCTAAGGAAGTTAACTCTTACATCCCGGGAGAAGGTCACAACCTTCAGGAGCACTCAATCGTGCTGGTTCGCGGTGGTCGTGTAAAGGACCTTCCTGGTGTTCGTTATCACATCGTTCGCGGTACACTCGATACAGCCGGTGTTGCAAACCGCACACAGCGTCGTTCAAAGTACGGTGCAAAGCGTCCTAAGGCAGCTAAGAAGTAATCAGAAGATAATTTAATTGTCGGACGTATTTTTTAAAATCGTTTTGCTGGAGAATTGTTAATAGACAGGTTGAGTAAATGCCCAAGAGAGGGCGTTGAAGAACAGTAAGAAACAACCCCACGCAGACAAATTTTTTCAAAACAAAATGAGAAAAGCAAAACCAAAGAAGCGCGTGATCCTTCCGGATCCGAAATTCAACAACCAGAAGGTCTCTAAGTTTGTAAACCACTTGATGTATGACGGTAAGAAGAATACCTCATACGAAATCTTCTACAATGCACTTGACGCAGTTCAGGAGAAGATGGCTAAGGAAGAGAAGCCGGCTCTCGAGATTTGGAAGCAGGCCCTCGACAACATCACTCCGCAGGTTGAGGTAAAGAGCCGCCGTATCGGTGGTGCTACTTTCCAGGTTCCGACAGAGATCCGTGCGGAGCGCAAGGAGAGCATCTCAATGAAGAACCTTATCGCTTTCGCTCGCAAGCGTGGTGGTAAGAGCATGGCTGACAAGCTTGCTGCTGAGATTATGGATGCTTACAACAACCAGGGTGGTGCTTACAAGCGTAAGGAAGATATGCACCGTATGGCCGAGGCTAACCGCGCATTCGCTCACTTCAGATTCTAATATAATAATAAGGTAAAAGGAAAATGGCAAATCGCGATTTACATTTGACTCGTAACATCGGCATTATGGCCCACATCGATGCCGGTAAGACCACTACTTCTGAGCGTATCCTGTTCTACACAGGTAAGACTCATAAGATTGGTGAGGTTCACGACGGCGCTGCCACAATGGACTGGATGGCTCAGGAGCAGGAGCGTGGTATCACTATCACATCTGCTGCTACAACTTGTAACTGGAACTATCTCAACAAGTCGTACAAGATCAACTTGATCGACACTCCGGGACACGTTGACTTCACCGCTGAGGTAGAGCGCTCACTGCGTGTACTCGACGGAGCTGTTGCTACTTATTCTGCAGCCGACGGTGTTCAGCCACAGTCTGAGACAGTATGGCGCCAGGCCGACAAGTACAACGTTCCTCGTATCGGTTACGTTAACAAGATGGACCGTTCAGGTGCTGACTTCTTCGAGACAGTACAGCAGATGAAGGACATCCTCGGTGCTAATCCTTGTCCTATTCAGATTCCTATCGGAGCTGAGGAGAACTTCAAGGGTGTAGTTGACCTTCTCAAGATGAAGGCTATTCTGTGGCACGACGAGACAATGGGTGCTGAGTACGACGTTGAGGAAATTCCTGCCGACCTCGTTGACGAGGCTAACGAGTGGCGTGACAAGATGGTAGAAGCTGCTGCCAACTTCGACGACGCTCTCATGGAGAAGTATCTCGAGGGTGAGGAAATCACTGAGGAGGAGCTTATCGCAGCTATCCGCAAGGGTACAATCTCAATGGAACTTACTCCTATGCTTCTCGGTTCTTCATACAAGAACAAGGGTGTTCAGCCGCTTCTTGACTACGTTTGCGCATTCCTTCCTTCACCTCTCGATACAGCCGCTATCGTAGGTACAAACCCTGACACTGAGGAAGAGGAGGATCGTAAGCCTTCTGAGGACGAGCCTACTTCGGCTCTTGCGTTCAAGATTGCTACCGACCCGTTCATGGGCCGTCTGGTATTCTTCCGCGTTTATTCAGGTAAGGTTGTTGCCGGTTCATACGTTTACAACCCACGTTCACGTAAGAAGGAGCGTATCTCACGTCTGTTCCAGATGAACTCAAATAAGGAAATTCCTATGGAGTCAATCGACGCTGGTGATATCGGCGCAGGTGTAGGTTTCAAGGATATCCGCACAGGTGATACTCTCTGCGACGAGGCACATCCTATCGTGCTCGAGTCAATGACATTCCCTGATACTGTAATCTCTATCGCAGTTGAGCCGAAGAGCCAGGCTGATATCGCTAAGCTCGATAACGGTCTCGCCAAGCTCGCTGAAGAGGACCCGACATTCACCGTTCGTACCGACGAGCAGAGTGGTCAGACCATTATCTCTGGTATGGGTGAGCTTCACCTCGACATCATCATCGACCGTCTGAAGCGTGAGTTCAAGGTTGAATGTAACCAGGGTAAGCCTCAGGTTAACTACAAGGAGGCTATCACTAAGCCGGTACAGCTCCGCGAGGTTTACAAGAAGCAGTCTGGTGGTCGTGGTAAGTTCGCTGACATCATCGTAACAATCGGTCCGAAGGACGAGGATTACAAGGAAGGCGACTTGCAGTTTGTTAACGAGGTTAAGGGTGGTAACATTCCTAAGGAATTCATCCCCTCAGTTCAGAAGGGCTTCGAGAACGCCATGAAGAACGGTATCCTCGGTGGCTATCCTATGACGGGTATGAAGGTTGTCCTCACCGATGGTTCATTCCACCCGGTTGACTCTGACCAGTTGTCATTCGAGCTTGCTGCCCTCAATGCTTACAAGAACGGTTGCCCGAAGGCAGGTCCGGTTCTTATGGAGCCTATCATGAAGGTAGAGGTTGTTACTCCTGAGGAGAACATGGGTGACGTAATCGGCGACTTGAACAAGCGTCGTGGTCAGGTAGAAGGCATGGAAGAGGCTCGCTCTGGCGCCCGTATCGTTAAGGCTATGGTGCCACTGTCAGAGATGTTCGGTTATGTAACCGCTCTCCGTACCATCACTTCAGGTCGTGCTACAAGCTCTATGGAGTACGATCATCACTCTCCTCTGTCAAGTGCTATCGCTAAGGCAGTGCTCGAGGAGGTTAAGGGTCGCGCAGACCTCG
>ERZ859937.28-NODE-28-length-78513-cov-19.519845_pt1 | contig 78513 bp, 59 predicted proteins | sample MGYA00509985_ERZ859937 | MGnify/ENA primary metagenome ERZ859937 (study PRJEB30046, sample SAMN00715169) | human gut metagenome | study: EMG produced TPA metagenomics assembly of the A metagenome-wide association study of gut microbiota in type 2... | reverse complement strand
ACTTGCATGTGTTAAGCCTGTAGCTAGCGTTCATCCTGAGCCAGGATCAAACTCTACATTGTAAAATATCTTTTACTAGGCAATTTTTCGACTGAGCCTTGCTGAGCCTTACTAGGCCTTACTAAGCTTTAGTGAAACATTGCTTATTGTTTGTATCTGTTTCAGAACGCTTCCGTATATCTTTTAATGAATTAACGGTATGTATATTACCCAAATCTACACATTATAAATAATGTAAGACTTGCTTCTTGTACTACTTGTCTGTTTATGTAAATCTTTTCAAAGAACTCTTTTCATAAGCTTGGCTGCGCCTCGGCAATTGAAGCAAGCTTCATTGCGCTCGACTTGCACAAGCTTTCTTTTCGCTTCCCGAACACTACTTAATCTCGTTTTGCTTAAGGTTTCGTTCGTTCTCGAAAGCGGATGCAAAGGTATAACAAAAAGTCTTACCGTGCAAGAGTTTTGACGAAAAAGTTTTAAAAAACTTGCATTTTTAGCTCAAAATTGACCAAAATCAAGGCAAAAGCACGTATTCAAGCGCTTTTGCCTTGATTTTTCATTCTACAATCTTTTTCTGCACAAAGACCCACCCATAATGGCTTCCAAACACTGTAAATCTGCCCCACCTTATTATATAATATCATATCGAAACAAATAAAGATACATGCAAATATCGTACATACAGTAAAATTTTGTTACAAATAAAAATTTGATTCCAGAGATTTCAGAAGCGGTTTTTATAGTGTTTGGCAGCGTCGGTGACTCTTCAACCCTTCAAATGGAGCTTCTTTGCATTGCAAAAGGACTACATTTGCAAGTCAACTGTAGCCAAATTGCATTGCAAATGTAGCCCTAATGGAAAGCAAAAGTAGTACATTTGAAATGAAATGGAGCTTTTTCACTAATCTATTTTTTGCACACTCGCCACACCTACACGCATAACACACTGATAAAAAGCACAATAACACCTGCACGCTCAAAACTCACGAATTTCGAGCTAAAGATTTCTTCGCGCGCTCAACTCGCAGTATTGAGCGATAAAAATGCAAATATTGTATTGCAGAGCGTTGTCCGGGTGTTGTGTTATGATGGTGAGATGGTGAGAGTTTGATGTGATTTTTAATGGGTAACAATTCAAATTTCAAAGAATAATTGTACCTTTGCATTTAAACAACATCTTCTAATTTGTATTTTAACCGTATTTTCTACAAAAGGTGATTAGCGCAACAGAAAACATAGAGATCAGATTGACTGATGAAGCACAGTTTCGCTTTATCTTTGATAATTATTACGTATCATTATGTATGTTTGCCAACCAATATGTAGAAGATGAAGAAATGGCAGCCGACATAGTTCAGGAATGCTTTGTAAAGCAATGGCAACACCGTGAAGACTTTGTCTACCTACACCAAGTGAAGGCTTATCTATACACTTCTGTACGCAACAAGGCGCTTAATGCCTTGGAACATAGAAAAGTGGTAAGCGAATACGAACGTAAGGTTTTGGACAAAGCCCAGGAAAGTTTCTTCCATGACAAGGTCATTGCCGAAGAAAGTTACCGTATTCTTGTTGATGCCATCGACAAGCTGCCTCAGCAGATGAGAAACATCATGCAACTGGCTCTTGAAGGCAAGACCAATCCAGAAATAGCCGATGCACTTAACGTATCGGGAGAGACTGTACACTCACAGAAGAAGACAGCCTATCGCAAACTGCGTGAATATCTGAAGGACTATTATTACCTCGTATTCATATATCTGTAATCAGGCTACAGAAAAAAAATCAAAAAAACTTCAATCAGACTCACCCCCTTTTTTGTTTCACCTGTTATTAGTATAAAAGAACACCAATAACAGGCGAATTATGATAAATCAATATTTTGAGATAGCCCGGCTTATTGCAAAACAAATATCCGGCGAACTGGACAAGGAAGAGCAAATCCGACTTGAAAATTGGAGAAAAGAATCTCCTGAAAACGAGCGGCTCTTCGAGGAAATACGTAATGAAGAGAACATTACCGCAAACCTACGCAGACGCAATTCATTCAACACAGACATTGGTTGGGAGAAGGTGAATGAAGGAATCCATAAATACCGCTTCAGAAAACGAGTGCTAAGAATATGCAGATATGCTGCAATGCTGGCAATGCCTCTCGTCATAGCTGCACTTGTAACCTTCCAGATTATAAACGAGAACAGAAACGACAAGACAATCGCAGCCACCGAACAGATTCTGCCCGGTTCGACAAAAGCCACTCTCACACTTGACAATGGCGAGATAGTAGACCTGATAGCCACTAAAGGAGAAAGACTGGAAGAATCGGACGGAACGCTGATAAAGATTGACTCCGCCACCCTGAACTACAAACATGGGGCAAATGCTGCTGACGGCAAGATAGCATATAATAAGGTGAGCGTGCCACGTGGAGGTGAATACAAGTTGGTGTTGAGCGATGGCACCAGGGTACATATCAACTCGATGAGTTCGTTGCGATACCCCGTAAGTTTCGGCTCTAAAACACGCCAAGTGGAATTGGACGGCGAAGCTTATTTTGAAGTAAGCAAGACCGGCCAGCCATTTATAGTCAATGCTAATGGAATGGACGTGGAGGTATTAGGCACTACATTCAACCTTTCGGCATACAAAGACGAGCCTCGACAAACAACATTGGTAAGCGGCAGCGTGCGTGTACGTACCGGCAACGGCAACAGCCGCATCATCAAGCCATCGCAGCAGGCATCAATAGCTCCGGGCGCTAACCAAATAGATGTGAAAACCGTTGACACTGCATTCTATACTTCGTGGATACACGGAAAGATTAAGTTTAAAGACCAACGGCTTGAAGACATCATGAAAACTCTGTCGCGCTGGTATGACATGGACATAGTCTATGCCGACAAGGAAGCCAAGAACCTACGTTTCGGATGTTACGTAAACCGTTATGAGGAAATAAGCCCACTACTTGAACTGTTGAGAAACACCGGCAGTGTCAAGATAGAAACCAAAGGCAAAACAATCAAAATACATACTAATCATAAATAATACATTATGGAAAAACGACGCAATGCTTACAGACAAGAGAGACTTGGAAAGCGCTTCATCATGGCGCTACTGTTTCTCTGCTTCACTACTTCAGGGCTGATACGGGCATCCGTGTTTGCTCAAGCCACTGTTACGGTAAATATGAGAAACGTAACACTAAGTGATGTTCTATGGGAAATCCAGAAACAAACTGACTTTACCTTCATCTACAGCACAAACGACACAAAAAATGTACGTGTTGAAAATCTGAGCGTAAAGAACAAGCCAATTTCCAATGTACTTGATAAATGTCTGCAAAACAGCGGACTGGCTTACTCTGTCCATAATGGTGTAATCACAATACACAAGGCAAAAACACATAATACCAACAAGCCACACAACACCAAAACCACTACTATAGAAAACAAAAAGTACACAATTCTCGGCAAGGTGACCGATGAGAGCGGTGAGCCTATCATTGGTGCCAATGTATTCATAAAAGGCACGAAGCATGGCACCGTGAGCGACATCAACGGTAACTTCAACCTACAAGTGAAAGACAAGAAGGCCGTATTGACAGTTTCATACATAGGTTTTACACCAAAAGAAGTGGCTGTCGTAGCCGAAAAAGCAGCGCACATAACACTAAAAGTCGACAACAATCTGCTGGAGGAAGTCATAGTAACAGGATATGGAACATTCAAGAAATCGGCGTACGCCGGATCTGCCAGCATCGTAAAGACTGAAGCCGTAAAGGACGTGCCAAACGTGTCTTTCCAGCAGATGCTCGAAGGAGCCGCTCCTGGCGTGAGTGTAAGCTCAAGTTCGGGCATTCCGGGCGCTTCCACTTCAATACGCATACGTGGCATGGGCTCGTTCAATGCCTCCAACTCTCCGCTGTATGTAGTGGACGGCGTGCCCGTACTGTCGGGCAACATCGGTGCTTCTGGCAGCGACTCGGGTCTGGACGTCATGTCTACACTTAACACCTCCGACATTGAGAGCATCACCGTCATAAAGGATGCTGCGGCTGCTTCGCTCTACGGTTCGCGTGCAGCAAACGGCGTGGTGATTATCACTACCAAACAAGGCAAGACCGGCAAGCCTGTATTCTCACTCAAGTCAGACTGGGGATTCTCTAAATTTGCCGTACCGTTCAGAGAAATCATGGGCGGACAAGAACGCCGCAACCTTATACACGAAGGTCTGCGCAACTATGCTCTGAGCTATAAAGGCAGTGCCGACGACGAAGAAGGACTGCATCAGAACATGACCGAGAACGAAGCATGGGCTTATGCCGATGCCAACATCGACCAATACGCACCGATACCTTGGTGTGGATTTGTCAACTGGGACGACTACCTGTTCCGCAATGGCAGCCATCAGAACTATGAATTCTCAGCATCAGGAGGTCAGGAGCGAATAAAGTACTACACCTCTTTAGGCTATATGAAGCAGGATGGCGTAACCATCAATTCGGGATTGGAGCGCGTCTCTGCCCGTCTGAACGTAGAATATCAAATGGCTAAATGGATGACCATCGGTGCCAAAATTCAGTTCTCGAAGGTAAATCAAGACACTTATTCTGAGGGAGGCTCATACACCTCGCCTATATATGGCACACGCAACGGCGCCACTCCGTCCGACCCCGTATGGAACGAAGACGGAACATGGAACCGCGAACTGATAAAACTGGCCGACCGCAACCCAGTGTTGTCAAACACCTACAACTTCAAGAAGGAATACGCAACCCGATCGTTCAACACCGTCTATGCCACATTCAATCTGTGGAAAAACCTGAAGTTTACATCGACCTACAGCTACGACTTCGTGATGAACAAGTCGCGCGCATGGAAAGACCCTCGTACAAGCGACGGTGACGACGACAACGGACGTTTCAGCAAAGACTACAATGATGTTACCAACATGACGTGGTCGAACATCCTGACCTATCAGATGAAACTGAACAAGAAGCACAACCTTGACTTCCTGGCAGGATACGAGATTAACAGCAAAGAATCGGACGGACTGGGTACAACTATTTCCAACTTCGCACGTACTGATAAGCCAGAGATAAACAACGGTGTAGTGTATCAAAGCATGGGCGGCTCGAACAGCTGCACACGCATCGTTTCGTACATAACACGTGTCAACTACGACTACGACAACAAATACTACGCAGGTGCAAGCTGGCGAACCGACGGTAGTTCACGCCTGGCAAGAGAGAACCGCTGGGGCAACTTCTGGTCGATATCGGGCGCATGGCGAGTAAGCGCCGAAAAGTTCATGAAGCCAACCAAGAACTGGCTGAACGACTTGAAGCTTCGCCTATCGTACGGTGTCAACGGCACATTGCCATCTACCTATTACGGATACCTGGGACTGAGCAGCATTACCAGCAACTACAACAACAATCCGGGAATATCGCAGTCGCAGCTGGAAAACAAAAACCTGACATGGGAGACAAACTACAACTTCAACTCAGGCATCGACCTCGCGCTCTTTGACAACCGACTTAATATAACATTCGAGTACTACATACGCACAACCAAGAACCTGCTTTACGAACGACCGCTGTCTCTGACCACTGGTTTCTCAAGCTACCTCTCAAACATTGGCAAGCTGCAGAACAAGGGTTATGAACTGGAACTGCGCTCAACTAATATAAAGACCAAGGACTTCCGCTGGACAAGTTCGTTCAACTTAGGACACAATGCCAATAAGATACTGAAACTTGACGGCGACCTCAAGCAGGTGACAAGCGGCTCAATGATACGCAAGGTGGGACTGCCCTACTCTACCTATTATATGATAGAATTTGCAGGCATCGACCCTGCCGACGGCGAACCGATGTTCTACAAGAACACGACCGACGAAAAAGGCAAACTGAACCGCGAAACAACCAAAGACCCACGAGCAGCCGAAAAGGTAATACTGAAATGTGCCGACCCTACCATCACCGGCGGATTGGGCAACTCATTCAGCTACAAATGGTTTGACTTCAACTTCAACCTGAACTTCTCGCTCGGAGCATGGAAATATGACGGATGTGCCGGCAAACTGGAACATGGTGGCGACGGAACTCTAAACATACCTACCTACTACCGCAAACGCTGGCAGAAAGAAGGCGACCATACCAATATCGAACGTTTTGTAATAGGACGTTCCGTCTCAATGGCCGACTACTCTACATCACGCCGACTGCATAGCGGCGATTTCTTGCGATTGAAGAACCTGACATTCGGCATAACACTGCCCAAGAATCTGATACGCAGAATAGGCCTTGACAAAGTACGCTTATACGCTTCGGGCAACAATCTGCTGACATGGGCAGCCTACAGCTATATCGATCCAGAATCGGGTTCATCGCCAAGCTGGGACACACCGCCCATGAGAACTTGTACATTCGGACTGGAAATAAAATTCTAAAACGTCACACTTTAAAAGAACAGAACGATGAAAAAAATAAGATATATCATAATAGGTGTATGCGCAGCATTGCTAAGCAGTTGCGGCAACGACTGGCTCGACCTTAAACCTTCGACAGCTATCGAGACAGACGGTTCGCTGACCGAACTGAGAGATTTTGAATTTGTGCTCAATGGTGCCTACAGCAGCATGCAATCGTCCAACTACTATGGAGCCAACATGATGTGCTATGGCGACCTAACCGGCGACGACATGAAATCATATAAGTCGACAAGCACCAATGTCAACTATTATACATTCAAGTACAACAAGACCAATGGTCCGAGCGGATTCTGGGGAGTGTATTATGGCATCGGTAAGAATATTAACATCCTATTGAGGGATATAGAAAAGATAGAGCTTGTTCCCGACCGCATTATCACAACTCCTAAAATGGAGAGTCTGACAGAGCAGGTTTATTACAACGATCTGAAAGGCGAAGCACTGGCTATACGTGCCTTGCTGCTGTTTGACATGACACGTCTATATGGCTATCCATACACCAAGGACAACGGAGCGTCGCTTGCAGTGCCTATCATCGACCAAATGGTGAACGACAAGAATGTAAAACCATCGCGCAACACCACAGCCCAGTGTTATAAAGCCGTTGTCGATGACCTTACACAAGCCATAGGCTTACTACGCAATGTAAAGAAAGAAGGCAAAATAAACAAATGGGCAGCAATGACCCTGTTAAGCCGCGTTTATCTGTATATGGGCAAAGACAAGGAGGCCTTGGAAACTGCTGCCGAAGCTATAAAGGGAGCCGAATCAACAGGCTATAAGCTATGGACCAACGATGAATACGCAAAGATATGGGCGACACCGTTCAATAGCGAACTTCTGTTCGAAATCGTAAATCTCACGAGCGACAGTCCGGGCAAGTCGTCAATAGGTTATCTGTGCACCAAATACAATATGATAGCTACCGACAAGTTCTGGAAGAAGTATCTGAAGAAAAAGCCTAACGACGTACGTGGACAGATGGTGTCAACTGCAAGCAGCAGCAAACCGTTCTGTCTGAAATATCCTGCCCAGGGCGACAAGAGCTACGAAGACGCCAACATCCCTGTGTTCCGCCTGTCGGAACTGTATCTAAATGCTGCCGAAGCGGCTGTAAAGAGAGGTGACATAAGCAACGCACGCAAATACTTAGCCCCTATATATGCACGTACGGGCGAAAATCTTGACGATGTGGCTGACGAAGACATCACATTGGATTTGGTACTTGAACAGCGCCGTATAGAATTCTGGGGCGAAGGCCAGCGATTCTTCGACTTGATGAGAAACAACAAGCGGGTAGTGCGCACTGACTGCCTAAGCGAAGTGCCCGAAGAAGCACGCTCATTCGACTGGAACTACTATAAGATTGTGTTGCCCGTGCCGAAGCACGAGATGGAATACAACGAAAATATGGTGCAAAACCCAGAATATGAACTGCATTGACAAAACATAAATAACATATAATACATAATTCAGTACCAATATGAAAACTCGTTTGTTTAAAACTTTATTATCTGTATTTTTTCTTTTCTCAGTAAGTTCCGGTGTTATAGCCGGAACTTACCAACCTGCTGACAAGCATAAAGAACAGAAAAAAGAAAAACTTTCGGTCGACGGACCGTACATACTCTACCAACCAGACGGTAGCGTAAGAGTGATAAGCGTAAACAAAAAACTGAAAATTGAAGACAAGACATATACCAAACTGTCTAAGAACTATAGCTTCAGAGTGACCGACCATAAAGGAAACAACTCTTTTAAAGTTAGACTTCACTCTATAGAACGACCGGAATGGAAATATGACAAACCGGAGAAAACCTTTGTCATGTCCGACCCTCACGGCAGACTTGATTGTGTAATCAGTCTGCTGCAAGGCAATGGCGTTATCGACAAGAAACTGCGCTGGAACTTCGGACGAAACCACTTGGTCATTATTGGCGACGTTTTCGACAGAGGAAAAGACGTGCCGCAAATTTTCTGGCTATTCTACAAACTTGAAGAAGAAGCGGCTAAAGCCGGAGGCCACGTTTCGCTCTTGCTGGGCAATCACGAACCATTGGTAATGGCAAATGACTTAAGATATACCAAGGACAAATACAAAGTCTTAGCCAAACGACTGGACATGAAATATCCACAATTGGTAGGTTCGAACACAGAATTAGGACGCTGGTTGGGCACTCGCAACACTATGCAGATAATAGGCGACGGCCTGTATGTACACGCAGGATTAAGCAAGGATTTTTACGACAAGAATCTGGAAATTCCATTTGTCAATCAGGAAATGAGTAAGGCGCTGTTCATGACTAAAAAAGAAAGAAAGGCTTTGTCACCGCTTACGGCTTTCCTGTATAGCAACGACGGACCAATATGGTACAGAGGACTGGTAAAGAAAGAAGCTAAATACAAGCCCCTATCAACAGACTCGCTGCAAATGGTGTTAGACCGTTACCAAGTGAAACGCCTGCTGATCGGACATACAATATTCAAGGATATATCAACATTTTACAATGGTAAGGTCATTGACGTAAATGTAGACAACGAAGAAAACCGTAATAAAAGACGCGGACGTGCCGTCCTGATAGAAGGTAATACATATTATGTAGTAGGTGATAATGGAAAAATGAGAAAACTTTAAGAATTGTCCTAATCTTGATTTGGCATATGAAACCGAACTGTTATAGGTCGTTTCATATGCCTTTTTTATATCACAAGACTTTTACCGACAACTTTTGCTTTTGATAAATGTTTTTAATGACATTTCCTTTGCCGTTTCGGCTTTTTTGTATAATTTTGCGGACGAACCAAACAAGAAATTAGGGGTGCAGCATGTATTGTGCTGCTGAGATTATACCCGTAGAACCTGAAGCGGATAATGCCGCCGTAGGAAATATTTCTATCCTGTACAATCAATAAGTTGACAACAGTTGCATACAATTGCAGAGCGCATTTGCGGCAAACCCTTGCAACAGCCCCCACATATGAAACGACAATTATGCAATACAGATGTGCCCTTACTATAGCCGGAAGCGACAGCGTCGGAGGCGCCGGCATACAGGCCGACATCAAGACTATGTCGGCATTGGGAGTGTATGCAGCCTCTGCCATCACAGCCGTGACCGTGCAAAACACCCAAGGAGTGTACGGCATTGAAGCCATTCGACCCGAAATCGTGGGCGGACAGATTAGTGCCGTAATGGACGACATACACCCTACGGCTGTAAAAATAGGTATGGTGAACGATGCCGATACCATTCACGCCATTGCCGAGACATTGGGCAAATACAAAGGCGTGGCTGTAATCATCGACCCCGTTATGGTTTCGACAAGCGGATGCCGACTGATGCAGGAAGACGCCCTGCAAGTATTCCGCACCGAACTGATGCCTTTGGCTTCGCTCCTGACGCCCAACGTGCCCGAAGCCGAAATCCTGTCGGGTATAAAGATTGAGACGGTTGACGACATGGATCGTGCTGCTGGCAAGATATGCAACGAAGCAGGATGCGCAGTTCTGGTAAAGGGCGGACATCTCGACGGCAACACCAAGACCGACATTCTGTATGCCGACGGACAGCGGGTGGAGACATACAAGGCGCTGACCGTAGAGACACGCAACACGCACGGCACGGGATGCACTCTGTCGTCTGCCATTACTGCCCATCTGGCTTTGGACCATACGATGGCTGACGCCATAAGAATGGCTAAGACTTATTTATATAAGGCTCTTGAGGCAGGCAAGGATGTAGCGATTGGACGGGGACACGGACCCGTTAACCACTTCTTCAATCCTCACCCATACTACACTAAATAAACAATACCGATGATACAATTCATAACTCATACCAACTCACGCTACGGCTATACTGACGGCGCACGCATGGCTCTGGAAGGCGGATGCCGCTGGATTCAGTTGCGCATGAAGGACGCTACGGACGATGAGGTGCGACCTATAGCTCACGAAATACGCAAGCTGTGCACCGAATACAATGCAAAGTTCATTCTCGACGACCGTGTGAACCTGGTCATTGAAACCGGTGCCGACGGCGTGCATCTTGGCAAGAACGATATGCCTGTAGACGAAGCGCGATGCGTGCTCGGTACACATTATATAATAGGTGGCACCGCCAACACGTTCGACGACATACAGCGACTTGCCCGTCAGGGTGCCGACTACATAGGATGCGGCCCCTTCCGATTTACTACGACAAAGAAAAACCTCTCGCCTATTCTCGGACTTGAAGGCTATCAGCGCATAGTAAAGCAAATGCACGATGCCAATATCAATCTGCCGATTGTGGCGATTGGCGGTATTAAGGCGGAAGACATTCCTGCCATAATGCAGACGGGAGTGACGGGCATAGCCGTGAGTGGCGCTGTGCTGGATGCAGAGAATCCGGTAGAGGAAATGAAAAGGTTCGTCAAAAGCACAAAACCAAACCCCTAAAGCCCTACCCCCGGCCCCTCCCCAGTAGGGAGGGGAGTGGTATGAAAGGCTAATCAAAAAAACTAAAGCCCTACCCCCGACCCCTCCCCAGTAGGGAGGGGAGTGGTATGAAAGGCTAATCAAAAAAACTAAAGCCCTACCCCGGCCCCTCCCCAGTAGGGAGGGGAGTGGTATGAAAGGCTAATCAAGAAAAAATAAATATAGAGAAAAAATAAAAATACGAGAATATAAAATTAACTAATAGAGCACATCACTCCCCTCCCTACGGGGGAGGGGCTGGGGGTGGGGCTTCTTACTACATCATTATGAACAACAACATCAAATTCTCCTATCCTTCTTCAGAGAAGGTTTACATGAAGGGAGAAATCTACAAGGACCTGCGCGTAGGCATGCGCGTGGTTCATCAGAAACCTACTGTGAAGATTGTAGGAGGCGAGCGCATTGAGACACCCAACGCTCCCGTCTACATCTACGACACAAGTGGTCCGTACAGCGACCCTAACATCGAGATCGACCTGAAGCGCGGTCTGCCACACTTGCGTCAGGCTTGGATCGACTCACGCAAGGAGGGCGACACACAGATGTCGCTTGCTCGCCAGGGCGTGATAACGCAGGAGATGGAGTACGTAGCGATTCGTGAGAACATGAACTGCCGCGAACTTGGCATCGAAACCCGTATCACACCGGAGTTTGTACGCGACGAGGTGGCTGCAGGACGCGCTGTTATACCTGCCAACAAGAAGCATCCGGAGTCGGAACCGATGATTATCGGCACCAACTTCCTCGTGAAAATCAATACCAACATCGGCAACTCAGCCATCACTTCGGGCATTGACGAGGAGGTGGAGAAGGCTGTCTGGAGTTGCAAGTGGGGTGGCGACACTCTGATGGACCTCTCTACAGGCGACAACATACACGAGACACGCGAGTGGATTCTGCGCAACTGCCCCGTACCTGTAGGCACCGTGCCTATGTATCAGGCTTTTGAGAAGGTGAACGGCAAGGCAGAGGACCTGACATGGGAGATATTCCGCGACACACTAATCGAGCAATGCGAGCAGGGAGTAGACTACTTCACCATCCACTGCGGCATACGTCTGAAGAACATCAACCTCGCCGACACACGTCTGACAGGCATCGTGAGCCGTGGCGGCAGCATCATCTCAAAATGGTGTAAGGTGCATCAGGAGGAGAGCTTCCTCTATGCCCACTTCGACGACATCTGCGACATCTGCGCCAAGTATGACGTAGCCATTTCGTTGGGCGACGGATTGCGCCCTGGTTCTACCTACGATGCCAACGACGCAGCACAGTTTGCCGAACTCGACACAATGGGCGAGCTTGTAGAACGCGCTTGGGCTAAGGGCGTGCAGGCATTCATCGAGGGTCCTGGACACGTGCCAATGCACAAGATAAAGGAGAATATGGAACGCCAGATAGAGAAGTGCCACGGTGCACCCTTCTACACACTCGGCCCGCTCGTAACCGACATTGCTCCTGCCTACGACCACATCACATCTGCCATCGGTGCCGCTATGATAGGATGGTACGGCACAGCCATGCTCTGCTACGTCACTCCGAAGGAGCATCTGGCGCTGCCCGACAAGGACGATGTGCGCACAGGCGTAGTGACATACAAGATTGCTGCCCATGCAGCCGACCTTGCCAAGGGACACCCCGGTGCCACTATACGCGACAACGCCCTGTCGAAAGCACGCTACGATTTCCGTTGGAAGGACCAGTTCAACCTCTCGCTCGACCCCGAGCGTGCCGAGGAATACTATCGCACAACCAACAAGGTGGACGCCAACTACTGCACTATGTGCGGACCTAACTTCTGTGCTGCACGCATCAGCCACACACTTTGCGACGAAACCAAGTAATAAAATCAACAATTAACAATATAAAGCAATGATTGAAACACAAGTATCAAAAGGTATTATCACTACCTATTTTGACAAACTCCAGAACAACCTCGACCTCGACGTCGCTATCGTAGGCGGCGGTCCGTCAGGTATCGTAGCAGCCTACTATCTTGCCAAGGCAGGACTGAAAGTAGCACAGTTCGACCGCAAGCTGTCGCCCGGTGGCGGTATGTGGGGTGGTGCAATGATGTTCAACCAGATTGTTATTCAGGAAGAGGCAATGGACATCGTTAACGACTTCGAAATCAACTACCATCCGTTTGAAGACGGACTCTACACCATCGACTCTGTAGAGAGCACATCATCACTGCTGTATCACGCAGTACACGCCGGTGCTACTATCTTCAACTGCTACTCTGTAGAGGACGTAGTGTTCAAGGAAAACAAGGTGAGCGGTGTTGTAGTAAACTGGACTCCGGTATTGCGCGAGGGTCTGCACGTCGATCCGCTTAACATCATGGCCAAGTGCGTTATCGACGGTACCGGTCACGACTCAGAGATGTGCAAGGTTGTAGCACGCAAGAACGGCATCCGTCTTGAGACAACAACTGGCGGCGTTATCGGCGAGCGTTCACTCGACGTAGAGGAAGGCGAGCGTCAGGTAGTAGAGGGCACACGCGAGATTTATCCTGGTCTGTACGTTTGCGGTATGGCATCTTCAGCCGTAGCCGGCACTCCTCGTATGGGACCTATCTTCGGCGGTATGCTCATGTCAGGCAAGAAGGTTGCCGAACTGATTATCGAGAAACTTAAGAAATAGTTTTTATATAGTTGAGAATTGAGAGGTGAGAGTTGAGATGTGAAACTTTCAACTTTCAACTCTCAACTTATCATAATTCTCAACTAATGAAAACCATCGCCATCACCCTACCCTATTTTTTCACAGACGAAGCCTCAGCCATCAACCGTCTGTTTGAGAGCGGCATCGACCTGCTGCATCTTCGCAAGCCCGACTCGCAAATAGACGAGTGCCGACAATTGCTTGAGGCAGTAAACAAGCGATGGCTACAACGTATCGTTGTGCACGATCACTTTGAATTGTGCAAGGAGTTTCATTTGCACGGCATACATCTCAACCGCCGCAACAACACCGTTCCAGCCGACCATCAAGGCAGTCTGTCGTGCTCATGCCATTCATTAGAGGAAGTAGTAGAACGCAAGCCAAAGATGGACTACGTATTCCTTAGTCCTATATACGACAGCATATCCAAACAAGGCTACCATTCGGCATTCAGCGACGAAGTCCTACGCCAAGCATCGGCACAAGGCATTATCGACCACAAAGTAGTGGCATTGGGAGGCGTCACACGCCAGCGTATTCCACAATTGGAGGAATACGGATTCGGAGGCGCAGCCATGTTGGGCGAAATGTGGAAAGAATAACAAATGAACATGGAACAAACAGGATTGAAGAAAGCATTCATACAACTACACTTGAGTGTAATGCTTGCAGGTTTTACAGGATTATTCGGCAAACTCGTTACACTCAATGAGACAACTCTGACATGGTATCGACTCGTATTCACAACGATGATTCTGCTCGTATTTACGGGTTTGCCACGTATTGAATTCAAGAAATTTCTGAAAATAGCAGGTTGCGGCACATTGCTCGGTTTACATTGGATATTGTTCTATGCATCCATCAAAGCGAGTAATGTATCAATCGGTGTGGTGAGTTTTGCCAGCATCTGCTTCTTCACATCCATATTCGAGCCGATGATACTGCGCAAGCGATTTTCGATTGTTGATATGCTATTGGCACTTATCACCATTGTAGGACTGGCTTGCATATTCTCGTTCGACACCCGCTATCGAACGGGTATCATCATCGGCGTACTATCGGCTGCCGTGTGCTCGCTATATGCCATAACAAACAAGACGGCTTGCCAGGACATCAAGTCGCGCACAGCATTATTATATCTGATGGTGGGCGGACTGATAGGTGTGAGCATCATCATACCGTTCTATCTGATGATTTATCCTTCGTCACAACCCGTAATGGTAGTACCAGAAGGCGACAACCTATGGTGGCTTCTGTGTCTGGCATTGTTCTGCACAGCAGGTCTGTATCTCCTGCAAATCATTGTGCTAAAGAAACTATCAGCATTCACCGTCAACCTCACCTACAACCTTGAGCCGTGCTACACCATTCTCATAGCTTTCGCGGCATTCGGTGAAGGTCGTGAGCTGAACATTTCTTTCTATGTAGGCATCACAATGGTGATACTGAGCGTGGTATTGCAGAATCTTATGGCTTCAAGACGAAAAGAAAACACGAAGAAATAACCTCAACACGACTAATTATAATACAACAAATATATGGTAGTATACATTATTTTAGGCATTGCTGCTGTAGTCATGGCAGCGGTAGGATATCTGTTGGGAAGCAAGAGCCAGACCGAACAAATCAAGACGCTGACATCAGAACGTGACGTACAGAAAGCTTATGCCGACAACTATAAAGCATCGCTCAAAACCGAAACTGAACGCAACAGACAGAAAGAAGCCGAAATGAAAGAATCGTTCGACCGACAACTGGCGGACTTCAAGGAGGCGTACGACAAGCAGATTGCAGAACTGAAGGATTCGCACGACAAGCAACTTGCACAAACAAAGGACAATGCCGACAAGCAGATTGAGGCATTGAAGCAGATGAACAAGGAGCAGGTGGACAACCAGCTCCAGCTCATTCGCGAGCAGATGCAGACTACGTCGGAGGAAATTCTGAAGCGCCGTCAGGAAGAACTGGGTGAGCGAAACAAGGAGCAGGTATCGAAGATTATTGACCCTCTGCAACAAAGTCTGAAGGATATGCAGGAGGCTTTCGACAAATCGAAGGCGCAGCAGAGCGAAGCTCTAACCCGTCTTGACGAAACTATTAAGATTAATATGCAGAAGAGTGTGGCATTGGGCGAGACCGCCGACCGACTGACACGTGCGCTAACAGGTGAGGTAAAGGTGCAAGGCAACTTCGGTGAGCTGAAACTTAAGCAACTGCTCGAAGACCTCGAACTGAAGGAGGGCGAACAGTTTGACACGCAGGAAACCCTGAAAGACAAGGCTGGAAAGACTGCCAAAGGCGACGACGGAAAGGGACTGATACCCGACTTCATACTACACTTCCCCAACAACCGCCACGTTGTGGTAGACTCCAAAATGTCGCTGACCGACTACGAGCGATACATGAACGCCGAAGACGGAACTCCCGAGAAGACTGAATATCTGAAATCGCACATCGCAAGCGTAAGAGCCCAGGTGAAACGACTGGCTAAAAAGGAATACACCAAGTATCTGCCAAGCGGATACAACAAGCTCAACTTCGCCATAATGTACGTGCCTATTGAGGGTGCGCTAAACCTTGCATTGCTCAACGACAGCACACTGTGGCGCGAGGCTTACGACGAAGGAGTGATGATACTTGGTCCGCAGACTATGTACATGAACCTGCGCGTGCTGGAAATGATGTGGACCCAAGTGCGACAGCTCAAAAACCAGCAAGCTATGATTGATGCCGCCAACACCGTTATCGATCGTGTGCAGGACTTCGGTATGCGATTCAGCGACGTGGAGACAAGCATGAACGACACCATAAAGAAAATCGCTAAACTGAAAATAACAACCGCCGACAGTGGCGCAAGCATAATAACAGCCGCCCGCAACCTGCTTAAGGCAGGAGCAAAGGAAAACAAGAAAAAGAAGTCGCTCGCCGAAATGGACGACTCAATGTTTATCGAGGCTGATTCCACGACAATTGATGAAATATAAAAAAATGTCGCTTTCTCTTGTTATTATGTTTGAAAAACATTATTTTTGCAAAACATAATATTTGAGTAAATGAAGTTTGTAGACAGAATAGAAGAACAAAAGCGACTGCACAAGTGTCTGCATGAATCAGCAGACACTGGCTTAAGCGTTATATATGGGCGTAGACGATTAGGCAAGTCGACGCTCATAAAGCGTGTGTTCAATAATGACGACGTATATTTTATGGCTGACAATTCAGAGAGCAGCCAGCAGAGACGTTTGCTTGCACGTCTTCTATCCACAAAGTTCGAAGGTTTTGACAAAGTGGAATATCCAGACTGGGAATCGCTCCTAACTCAAGCCAACTATCGCACCAACGAGAAGTTCTGCCTATGTATGGATGAGTTTCCGCTGCTTGTCAAGAGCGACCGTACCCTGCCGTCGATTCTTCAAAAACTAATCGATTCAAAATCCTTACGCTATAACATCGTACTATGCGGATCGTCGCAACAAATGATGCAGGGACTTGTGCTCAACGCTGCTGAACCACTGTATGGACGTGCCGATAACATAATTAAACTCGAACCTATTCATGTACGATTCCTACAAGAAATATTGCAGACCAATGCCTTGAATACAGTAGAAGAGTATGCAGTATGGGGCGGTGTGCCACGCTATTGGGAACTGCGCGAAAAGGAAACAAGTATGGCAGAAGCTATAAAATACAACATTGTGAATGTTAACGGGACACTATACGAAGAACCTGCACGGCTCTTTATGGACGACTTTCAACAAACGACACTGTCGTCAACGCTTCTCTCGCTCATCGGCAATGGCGTAAACAAGATATCAGAGATAGCAGCAAAGCTCGGCAAACCTGCAACAGAACTAAGTCGTCCGCTTCAAAAACTTACAAATCTCGGTTTTGTAGAACGCGAAATTCCATACGGCGAGAGTCCACGCAGCAGCAAGCGGGGTGTATATCATGTTGCCGATCCATTTATGTGTTTCTTTTATCGATATGTGGTGCCCAACCGTTCGTTAATAGCACTCGGACGCGACAAGGTAGTAGAAGAAATGATTTCGAAAACAATGAACGAATTTGTAGCCAACCGATGGGAAATACTCTGCCGTAATGCAGTGAGCGGAAATGTCGTTGACGGAACACTCTGGAACGTAGCAGGACGTTGGTGGGGCAGCATTTCACGCGAAAAATCAGTGGAACTTGATGTCGTGGCAGAATCAATGGACCGTAAGAAAATACTCATTGGTGAATGCAAATGGACAGAACCAGATTATGCAGAACGTCTGTTTGCCGACCTGAAAGTACGTAGCGAAGGACTTCCGCTCATTAAAGGTAAGGAAGTGGTGTACTGTCTTTTCCTAAAATATCCACCTAAAGACGGTATTAAACATAACGTATTTCTTCCAAAGAATGTAGTAGAAGATGTGTTTGAATAAGCAAAGCTTTTCCTTTTCTTTACTAAAAAAACTCCTGTAATCTGCCTATATGTGCGAGAAAATAAGTAAGTTTGCAACATAATATCAATTTATCGGAATATGACTTATACTATTGAAAAAGTTACAACGCTCATAGGAGCCCATCGCTTCGGCAATGCCGACGCCAACATAGGGTTTCTGCTAACAGACAGCCGCTCGTTGTGCTTCGCCGAGGAGACATTGTTCTTCGCCCTGAAGTCGGGACGTGGTGACGGTCATAATTATATTTCCGACCTCTACAGACGCGGAGTGCGCAACTTCGTGGTGGAACATGTGCCATTGGACTATGCCACTACCTATGCCAATGCCAACTTCCTGCGTGTGGAGAACTCGCTTGTAGCACTGCAACGACTTGCCGAACGCCACCGCGACGAATACAACATTCCTATCGTAGGAATCACTGGCTCAAACGGTAAGACCATTGTTAAGGAATGGCTCTACCAACTTCTGTCGCCCGAAATCAACGTGACACGCTCGCCACGCAGCTACAACTCGCAGATTGGAGTGCCTCTGTCGGTATGGCTCCTAAACGAGCAGAGCCAGGTGGGAGTATTCGAGGCTGGTATCAGCGAACCGGGCGAGATGCTCGCACTGCGCGACATCATACAGCCCGATATAGCCGTACTGACATTCATCGGTGATGCACATCAGAAGAATTTCGAATCGCTTGAGGAGAAGTGTCGTGAGAAAATACAACTATTCCACGATGCCAAGACCATTGTATACTGCAAGGATGACACTATCGTTGACAACGTGGTGAAGAGCTTCGACTATCGTGGCGACAACCTTGCATGGTCGATGAGGGACCCTAAGGCTGCCCTGTTCGTAAAGAAAGTGGAGAAGAAGGACTTCACATCTACCATACATTATATATATAATGGTGAAGAGAGCGAATACGACCTGCCGTTCATCGACGAGGCTTCGGTGCGCAACTCTGTCACAACTGCTGTCGTGGCACTGCACCTCGGACTCTCGCGCGAGCTTCTGGCTGAGCGCATGAAGAATCTGGAACCGGTAGCTATGCGCCTGGAGGTGAAAGAAGGACAGCACGGATGCACGCTCATCAACGACTCGTACAATTCGGACATCAACTCGCTCGACATTGCTCTCGACTTCATGAACCGCCGCCCCGACCATAAGGGACGTAAGCGCACACTCATCCTGAGTGACATATACCAGACGGGCGAACCGCTCGAACAGCTCTATAAGGAGGTGTCGAAACTCAGCGTGCAGCGTGGTGTGAACAAGATTATAGGTATCGGCCCGCAGATTATGGATTATGCAGACATGATAAAGGTGCCAGAAAAGTTCTTCTTCCATGATGTTACATCGTTCATCCACAGCACTGTCTTTGAGACATTGCGCAACGAGGTGATTCTGATTAAGGGCGCACGCCGCTTCGGATTTGACAATATCACCGAACTGCTTGTACAGAAGGTGCACGAGACAATTCTCGAAGTGAACCTCTCGAACGTTGTCAAGAACCTCAACTTCTACCGCTCGTTCATGAAACCCGAGACCAAACTCGTGTGCATGATAAAGGCAGATGCCTACGGAGCCGGTGCCGTGGAGATAGCCAAGACTCTGCAAGACCACCGCGTAGACTATCTGGCTGTGGCAGTGGCAGATGAGGGCGTGACACTGCGCAAGAACGGTATTACATCGAACATAATGATTATGAACCCCGAAATGTCGGCGTTCAAGACCATGTTCGACTACGACCTTGAACCAGAGGTGTACTCGTTCCGACTGCCGACGCTCTTGTGCGCGAGGCTCAGAAGAACGGCATAAACAACTTCCCCGTACACATCAAGCTCGACACTGGTATGCACCGCCTCGGTTTCGACCCATTGAAGGATATGCCTGAGCTTATTGACCGTCTGCAACATCAGTCGGCTGTGATACCACGCTCTGTATTCTCACACTTCGTAGGCAGCGACAGCGACTCGTTCGACGAGTTCTCAGCCCATCAGTTTGAATTGTTCGAGAAGGGCAGCAAGCAACTCTGCGCCGCTTTCCCACACAAGATACTGCGCCACATAGACAATTCGGCTGGTATTGAACACTTCCCCGAACGCCAGCTTGACATGTGCCGACTCGGACTTGGACTCTACGGCTACGACTCACGCGACAACTCGATGATAAACAACGTGACTACGCTGAAGACTACAATACTGCAGATACACGACATTCCTGCCAACGAAACCATAGGATACAGCCGCCGCGGAACACTGACACGCGACTCGCGCATCGCCGCAATACCTATTGGTTATGCCGACGGACTGAACCGCCACTTAGGCAATCGTCACTGCTACTGCCTCGTTAACGGCAAGAAGGCTGAATATGTAGGCAACATCTGCATGGACGTGGCAATGATTGACGTGACCGACATCGACTGCAAGGAGGGCGACCAGGTGATAATCTTCGGCGAAGAACTGCCCGTAACAGTATTGTCAGACACTATAGACACAATCCCATACGAGGTGCTGACCGGTATCAGCAACCGTGTTAAGCGTGTGTACTATCAAGACTAATTGAGAGTGTGCCAAAACAAAACACGTTTTGGCACTACTTCAATCTCATGAAAAAAAGAAAAGCGGTTGCATGCAGCCTCCTTGCAGAGACTTCGTGCAACCGCTTTCGCGTAAATATATATGAATTGAAAATTTGTACTTGTTAAAGCAGCAAATTACTTAGTAAGGTACACATTGTTGTTAACAACAAATGCCTGTGCAAGTGAAACAACGCATGCCAATACTATTAAACTTACTATCATCATAATTATGTTATCCTTTCTCTATTTATTATTGTTAATCACTGTGTTATCCTTCTCTCGTGTTCTTCTTTAGTTTGTGTCTTGATGTTCTTCATGCGCAACTCTGCAAGAGAGTTACTTCATGGCGTTCATCTTGTTGTTTACAACTACTGCCTCAACTACAGCTGCGCAGCAAATTGCAAAAATAAATCCAAAAATCAACATAATACTAATCCTTTCTTTAATTTTGTTATCCTAATCCTTTTACCTGTCGTAGGCTTAATGCCTATTGACCTTGGGGCTTTTTGCAGCCCTTTCGTTTTCACATGTGCAAAGTTAATGCCTTTTGTGTACGCACACAAGCGTTTCATCGATTAATTATATGCTTGTCTTATATTTATTGATATGCGTCAACGCTTGTCGTAAATTTGTAATAATATAGCAATACTTTTGCCATAAATGGCAGAAAACCGCCATAAAATCTATGACATGTAGGCATAATATATGTATTATGGCAGCATATTTGCAGTCTTCAGACTGTCATTGTATCAAAGTTTTTAGTAATTTTGCTACTTGAAAGCCTCTATAAATGATAAATCACATATAATATATAACAAATGATGAAGGATGTACCTGTATTGCTGCTCACGGGCTATCTGGGCAGCGGAAAGACAACATTGGTAAACCGTATCCTCGCAAACGAGAAAGGAATAAAGTTTGCAGTTATCGTCAACGACATTGGCGAAGTGAATATCGACGCTGACCTTATACAGCAGGGCGGCGTTGTAAATCAGAAAGACGACAGTCTGGTGGCACTGCAGAACGGATGCATCTGCTGCACGCTGAAGATGGACCTTGTAGAACAGCTCAATGACATTGTGGCAGAACAGCGATTCGACTACATCGTTATAGAGGCAAGCGGAATATGCGAGCCTGCTCCTATAGCCCAGACCATCTGCTCAATACCTACATTAGGTCCGAAATACATTAAGAATGGTGTGCCACGACTGGACAGCATTGTAACTGTTGTAGACGCACTGCGCATGAAGGACGAGTTCGGTGGCGGCGACAACCTGCAGAAGCAGAACCTCGAAGAAGACGATCTTGAGAACCTCGTAATACAGCAGATTGAGTTCTGCAACACCATATTGCTCAACAAGGCGTCGGAAGTATCGCCCGAAGAGTATGCCCACCTTGTAGACATAGTACGCGCATTGCAGCCCAAGGCTGAGATTATACCGTGCGACTACGGCAATGTTGACCTCGACTTGCTGCTCAACACTCATCGCTTCAACTTCGACGAAGTGGCTACATCGGCTGCATGGATTGACGAGATAGAGCACCATCACGGCGACGACCACATCGACAACCACGATGATGACGATGATGACGACCACGAGCATCATGACCATGAACACCATGACCACGAGCACGAGCATCACCATCACGACCACGAGCACTGTCATTGCCATCACTGCCAAGGGCACGAGGGTGGCGAAGTGGAGGAATACGGCATAAGCACATTCGTATATTACGCCCGCCGTCCGATGGACATGAACTTCTTTGACAACTTCGTTTGCAAGCTTTGGCCTAAGAGCGTGATACGCTGCAAGGGATTGTGCTGGTTTAAGAACGAGCCCGACATGTGCTACATCTTTGAGCAGGCAGGAAGACAGATGGGACTGAAAAATGCCGGACAGTGGTATGCTACAATGCCCGAGGACGAACTTCTTCCACTGCTTGAGCGCGAAGAAGGATTGCGTCGCGACTGGGACGAGAAGTATGGCGACCGTATGCAGAAACTTGTGTTCATAGGACAGAAGATGGACAAGAAAGCCATTTGCGATGCCCTCGATATGTGTCTCACCGACTAACATACATTATTACATATACGCAAAAGGGGTTCGGCAGAATATTGCCGAACCCCTTTTGCGTATATTAAAATTGCCGATTGCAATTACTTTGTAGCCTTAGCTACCTGTGCCATAGCCTTTGCCTTTGCTTTATCAAGCGCAGCCTGAGCCTTCTTCTGTGCAGCAGGAGTCTTAGCCTTCTGTACATTGTCGTAAAGGTTCCAGAGCTTGAACTTAGCAGTAGCGCTCTTCAGAGCTGTTGTGAAAGCATTGGCAGTAGCCTCTGTCTGTGCCTCCTGCTCAGGAGTAGCGTAAGCGTGCTTGTAACCCTTCTGCTTGTTCCACAAACCACGTGTGAAGTCAGGGAATGTAACAGGAGCGCAGTCGTTGTCCATAGAGATAGCGCCAAGCTCAGCAATAGCACACCACTCAGCCAAGTCGTAAACGTCCATATCGAGTGGCAAACCATTCTGCAGACAGTAGATAAGACGTGCGCACATGATGAAGTCCATACCGCCGTGACCGCCAACTTCCTTAGCGAGCTTGCCGAACTTCTTCAAAATCGGGCTTTCGTACTTCTCCTCAAGAGCCTTGCGCTGTGCATCGGGCATGAAGCCGTGTGATGAAAGGTCGTCAACCTTAGGAGCGTTGCCTGTAGCAGCGAGCTGCTTAGCATCAACAGCATATCCCTCAACCGGATACTTGTTGGCAAAACCGCGGGTACCAGTGAGCTGATACAGACGGCTGTATGGCTGCGGGTTCATAACGTCGTGCTGCAATTCGATAACCTTGTGGTTAGCGGTGCGGATAAGAGTAGTAGTGTGGTCGCCGTTGCGGAAATCGTTGCAAGGCTTGCCGGTCTTCTTCTCAACGAGCTCCTTACCATGAACGCTCTTTGTATCCATAGCTACGAGAGTAGTCATGCGGTCGCCACGGTGAATGTCGAGAGCCTGAGCCACAGGGCCAAGGCCGTGAGTAGCGTAGATATCGCCACGGTTCTCGCGGTTGTACTTCAGACGCCAGCCGAGCTGCTCGGGGTCAGATCCGTTTGGATTCTTCCAATAATAATCCCAGAAATCGTCGAGATTGTGGATGTAAGCACCCTGAGCGCGGATAATCTCACCGAATACACCAGCCTGAGCCATATTCAAGGTACGCATCTCAAACCAGTCGTAGCAGCAGTTCTCAAGAATCATACAGTTGAGCTGATTCTTCTCTGCCAGGTCTACAAGCTCCCAGCACTCCTTGAGGTTCATTGCTGAAGGAACCTCATCGGCTACGTGCTTGCCGTTCTCAAGTGCACATTTGGCAACGATAGCATGATGCTCCCAGTCGGTAGCGATGTAAACGAGGTCGATATCAGGGCGCTTGCACAGCTCCTCATATCCCTTCTCGCCATAGTAAACGGCAGCCGGAGCAAGACCGTTCTTGCGCAGACGCTCGTTCTGCTTCTCAGCACGCTCCTTAACGAAGTCGCAAAGAGCCACTACTTCAACACCGGGGATAAGGCTGAAATTCTCTACAGCACCAGGACCACGCATGCCAAGACCTACGAGACCAATGCGTACGGTCTTCATCTTAGGCAGAGCCAGACCAAGAACGTCTTTCTGACCAGCTGGACGCTCAGGAGTTTCAATAACAATTTTACCCTTGTTCCAATGCCACTTGGTATTGGGCGAGAGTGACTGTGCATTTGCTGTCAAGCTTCCAAACGAGAGCACTGCAGCAAAAGCCAAACTAAGAAGTTTAAACTTTCTCATAAATTGATGTTATTAGTAATTTTGTTTTAGTAAGTTATAAGTTAGAAATATTAATGCAAAGGTACACCAAACTTTACAAAAAACGAAATAAAAAGAGTCCTTTTTCAATATTTTGCTGTACATTTGCACGTATGAACGAAACTTATCTAAATACAGACTTAAGCCAAAAGCGCATTGCGGTGCTGCTTTCGGGCGGTGTCGACAGCTCGGTAGTGGTTTACGAGCTGGCGCGCAGAGGCTTACACCCCGACTGTTTCTACATAAAAATAGGTCCTGAAGAAAAGGAAGAATGGGACTGCACATCGGAGGAAGACCTTGAGATGGCTACTGCCGTAGCACGTCGCTATGGATGCCGTCTGGAAGTGGTTGACTGTCATCGCGAGTATTGGGACCAGGTGACACGTTACACGATGGATAAGGTGCGCGCCGGACTGACACCAAACCCTGACGTAATGTGCAACCGACTCATAAAGTTCGGAGCTTTCCATGAGAAGCGCGGACACGAATACGACCTTATCGCAACCGGTCATTATGCGCAGACTGAGATGGACAGCGAGGGCAGAAAATGGCTCGTAACGAGTCCTGACCCCGTTAAGGACCAGACCGACTTCCTCGCACAGATAGAATCATGGCAATTACAAAAGGCTATATTCCCGATTGGACATTACGAGAAGAATGAGGTGCGTGCCGTAGCCGAGCGCGAACATCTGATTAATGCCAAGCGCAAGGACTCGCAGGGCATCTGCTTTCTTGGACAAATAAACTACAATGAATACATACGCCGCTACTTAGGTGAGTGTCCGGGCGACGTGATTGAGATGGAAACGGGTAAGCGTATAGGCGAACACCGTGGATTGTGGTTTCACACTATAGGCCAGCGTAAGGGCTTGGGATTTGGTGGCGGACCGTGGTTTGTAATCAAAAAGGACGTAGAGCACAACATTCTCTACGTGAGCCACGGCTACGATCCACAGACTGCATACAAAAAAGATTTCCCCATACACGACTTCCACTTCCTGACATGCGAAGTGCCTATGCAACGCGTGACGTTCAAGATACGCCATACGCCCGATTATCATCCTGCCACCATCGAACGATTGGACGACGGCCGACTGATGATTCACTCTGACGATGCAATACACGGAGTGGCACCGGGACAGTTCTGCGTGGTGTACGACGAACATCACCACCGCTGCTACGGCTCGGGAGAGATTACGGTATAATGAGGGGTCAAAATAGAAGTTAAAAGAAGTTTGGGCTTCGCCCGAAGTTAACAGAAGTTAGCGGACATATGTATAAATTGCTGAAAATAAAGCATTTGTCTGTTAACTTCCATCCATCGTAGATGGATTAACTTCTTCTTAACTTCCTCTAACTCCTATTTTGACCCCCTCATTCGTTTAATAAATCAGTGTACCCGATATGCACCAGTAGCTATTGCTACCGCCTTCGGGTGCTCCCTGCGGAATCTTGACGCACAGAGTGTGCTTGCCCGCCTTCAGATTACCCACATATATATATTCAGGATTGGTCATTGTGCCTGGGCACCAGTTGGAGCGGCTCAGGTCGGACGAGCTTTGTCCGTTTGAGAAATTGCCCGAGCAGGGATTCCAGTTGCGATATGTGCCGCAGTCGTCGCGCCAAGGAATGAAGCTTATCACCTTCTGGCCGTCGACATATATGGTGTTCACCTTCTGGTTGAACTCATCGCCGCCGCCCCAGCCGCCGTGTCCGGTGGTGAGATAGAACAGACGTGCGTCCTTGACATCCTCCTTCAGTTCGAAGCTGACATTAAGCGAGTCGTCGCGCATGAATATAGGATAAGGCTGACCTGCCTGTTCCATATAGTTGACAGTATTGAACAGAGGCAAAGTCTTGGGCATATTGCGTTCGCCCTCAGGATAATACTTAAACTTAAGACTCAGACGATGGCCCTTGGCATCCCAGTTGCCTATATAGGCACCAATCCATACTTCGCCCTTCAGCTGCTCAGCCACGCTGGTTACCTCAGCCTTGTAAAGTACTGAGTCTGCCCATGTCTGTCCGGGCACCTTATTATAATTATACTTGCGTACGCCAAAGCCTGTGAAGAATCGCATCAGCTCAAGCGGAACGTCATAAGCCGAAGTTGACACCAGACCATGATAGTCGGTCTGACCGCTCTTGAACGAAGGCACGCTGTTAAGATTGCGCAGAGCGTCGAGGAATGACTGCTCCTTACCAGTAGGAATCATGAAGATTGAGCCGGTACGGTCGTAAGCATCGCCGTCAGAATACTGCACAGCCTCAACAAACACAGAGCGTCCCTTGATGCTGTCGGGCAACTTCACCTTCTTCAGTACTATTGTTCCGCCAGCTGCTGCATAAACCTTGCCATCCTCAAGAGACTCGGGAAGCTTGGCACCATTGAAGCAGATGGTCTGCTGATCGAACACAGGAACACTGATGACACCACTCTGATTGATGGCATATGAGTAGTTGCTATAGTCGAGATAGTGTCCCCAGTCGGATGGCAGAAGCGGCGACTTATCCTTTAGAGCCTTTATGTCGACAGCCTCCTGCACCATGTCGCCATTGCGCACTACACGCAACACGAGTCCGTCAGGCACACCGCGCCACGTCTGCGGAGTTCCACGGAAAGCCAGGTCGTTGGTATACCAAACGTCGATAGTATTAGAGTTGACCACAGTGCGCACCACCTTGCAATTGAGTCCGAGATACTTCTCGGTCTTGACATCAGTAAATCCCTCGCCATACTCAAACGGAGCGTTGGTGTACACCACCTCATTGTTGGGCATAACGGCACGACGATAGCTCAACCTACGGCTGTAGTCAATGTAAGTGTCCTGGCGCAATGTATTGGCTTTAGGCTCAACAACCTTGCCCTCAGGCGACAGACTCTCAAGCTTAACCTGGTCGCCGCTGACCAACATCATGGTACCACCGGGATAAGCCTTGCCCTTGTATACAGAGCGATAAGTAACGGTTATGCCAGTGGCCTTCTTCAGCTTCTTGGCATAGCTTTGTGCCTGGACTGTGGCGATAAAGCACAGTCCGACAACAAGAGTAAATAAAGTTCTTTTCATATTTTGGTTTATTATTTTTATAGTTAGGCTTTGTGTGTACAAAGATAGTACAAATTATTGGAATAGTTTTGGTTTCTTACCGTTTATAATTACCTTTGTACATTACAGCGAAGGCACAACAATATCGTCGGTAGGCACACGAGCCCAGTCGAATACTTCGATGAGGTTGAGTGCCTCAATTGGACTATCTGAGGGTTGCAGTCCGGCTGCATGTGCAAGCTTACCTATTATCTCTTGACGACTGTAGTGGGCACGTAGCGACTCCATATCCAGACTGCTGTCTCGCTTGGAGAGTCGCTGGCCAGCCTCGTTGCACAACAAGGGCAGATGAACGAACCGTGGCGGCGCAAATTCCAACTGACGGGCAAGATATATCTGCTGTGGCGACGAGAGCAGAAGGTCGCGCCCACGCACCACCTCATTGATGCCCATCAGCGCATCGTCCACTACGACAGCAAGCTGATATGCCCACGCTCCGTCCTTGCGGCGCACGATGAAGTCGCCACACTGAGTGGTGAGGTCGACGGTGTGCGTGCCGTAATGTCCGTCGCTGAACGTTACCAAACCCTCGCCTTCGTCGGGCACCTTCATGCGAATGGCAGCCGGACCGGAATGAACACCGGGCGGCAGGTTGCGGCATGTGCCTTTATACACTACCCTACCGTCGCTCTCGTGCGGTGCCTGCGTGGCCATGATGTCGGCTCGTGTGCAATAGCAAGGATAGGTCAGCCCGCGCTCGCGAAGCTGTTGGAGATAATGCTCGTATATCGCGCCACGCTCACTCTGCCAATACGGGCCTTCGTCCCAGTCAAGTCCGAGCCAGTGAAGGTCGTCCATTATCAGTTCGGCATACTCTCGGTGCGAGCGCTGAGGGTCGATATCCTCTATGCGCAACAGCCATGTGCCACCCTGCGACTTAGCCGAAAGCCACGACAGCAGAGCACTGAACACGTTGCCAAGATGCATGCGTCCGGTAGGCGACGGAGCGAAACGTCCCTTCACCTTCGGCTGTACAAAATCGGTATAATCACATTTATCAATCATCTAATAATTTGTTTTTTTATAATATATATGCCTTATGACGGGCTGATACGAAGTGCAAAATTACAGCATTTTCCGCTAACAAGCACCCGACGGAGGCAATAATTCAACAATAATGACACTCGAAGAATTCATCAACCAATGGCTATCGCCCTCGCCAACACTGCTCGTACACACAAGCGGTTCGACAGGCAAGCCCAAACCTATGCTCGTAGAGAAACGCCGTATGGAGGCATCGGCACGCATCACGTGCCAATTTCTCGGACTAAAGCGAGGCGACACTGCACTGCTCTGTATGCCGCTCGACTATATTGCAGGCAAAATGGTGGTGGTCAGAGCCATTGTGTGGGGACTGCAACTGATAGACATTCCTCCATGTGGGCACCCGCTTAAGCAGATTGACACGGCACCAGTATTCGCAGCCATGGTGCCTATGCAGGTGTTCAACAGCATGCAGGATGCTAACGAACGCCAGAAACTATGGCAGATAAAACATCTAATTATTGGAGGCGGTGCCATAAGCGACGACATGGCGGCAGAACTGCGCCAACACCCAAATGCTGTATGGAGCACATACGGCATGACCGAAACATTGTCGCACATTGCCTTGCGACGACTAAGCGGACCGCAAGCCAGCCAGTGGTATGAACCTTTCGACGGAGTAGGTGTGACGACCAATGCCGACGGATGCCTGGTGATAGACGCTCCAGCCGTATGCGCACAGCCGTTAACCACCAACGACATTGCCGAAATAGCCCCCGACGGACGACGCTTCAGAATACGCGGACGCAAGGACAACGTGATTTGCAGCGGTGGCATAAAACTGCAGATAGAAGAGATGGAAGCCAAGCTGCGGCCATACGTCAATGTGCCGTTTCTCATCACCAAACGCGCCGACCCGAAATTCGGCGAGACGGTGGTGATGATAGCCCAAACCGACAACCTCGACGCACTCGAAACAATCTGTAAGGAAAGGCTCAACAAGTATGAACAACCACACAAATATATCGCTGTGGACAGCATTCCGACCACCGAAACGGGCAAGCCAGCACGTGCCAAGGCAATGGAAATAGCCCAAACACGCTAATTATCCTATTATAAAATGTAAAAAACGAGCACCCTTTCAGAATTATTTAGTAATTTTGCACGTGTATTGTGCCACAATACATGCCCGACATTACACCTTATTATATATAAGGATGTGACGGGAGCGTGTGTTTGGCTGACCAATCAAAAGATAAAACAAAAAAAATAGATATAATACGAATATGAACGTTTTAGAACTTAGTGAACAAGAGATTGTAAGAAGACAGAGCCTGCAGGAACTGCGCAACTTGGGCATCGACCCATATCCAGCAGCCGAGTTCCCAACCAACGCCTACTCAGAGGATATCAAGAACGACTTCAAGGACGAGGACGAAAAGCGCGAGGTAGTCATTGCCGGACGTATGATGGGTCGTCGTGTGATGGGTAAGGCAAGCTTCGTGGAGCTTCAGGACTCAAAGGGCCGCATTCAGGTGTACATCACACGCGACGACATCTGCCCTGAGGAGGACAAGACTCTTTACACTACTGTGTTCAAGCGTTTGATGGACATAGGCGACTTCATCGGTATCAAGGGCTATGTGTTCCGTACACAGACCGGCGAAATATCAGTACACGCACAGTCGCTCACCCTGCTCTCGAAGAGCTTGAAGCCGCTGCCTATCGTAAAGTATAAGGACGGTGTGGCTTACGACAAGTTCGACGACCCCGAGCTGCGTTTCCGTCAGCGCTACGTTGACCTCATCGTCAACGACGGCGTTAAGGACACCTTCCTCCAGCGTGCCACCGTAGTGCGCACACTGCGCAAGGTGCTCGACGAGGCTGGATACACCGAGGTTGAGACTCCGACACTGCAATCAATCGCAGGCGGCGCTTCGGCACGCCCGTTCATCACCCACTTCAACGCTCTCGACCAGGATATGTACATGCGTATCGCTACCGAGCTTTATCTGAAGCGACTGATCGTAGGCGGTTTTGAGGGTGTGTACGAAATCGGCAAGAACTTCCGCAACGAGGGTATGGACCGCAACCACAACCCGGAGTTCACCTGTATGGAGCTGTACGTACAGTACAAGGACTACAACTGGATGATGTCGTTCACAGAGAAGCTTCTTGAGACCATCTGTATCGCCGTAAACGGCAAGCCTGAGCGCGAAATTGACGGCAACATCATATCATTCAAGGCACCTTATCGTCGTCTGCCTATCCTCGACGCTATCAAGGAGAAGACCGGATTCGACTGCAACGGCAAGACCGAGGAGGAAATCCGCGCATTCTGTCTGGAGAAGGGCATGGACGTAGACGAGACCATGGGCAAGGGCAAACTCATCGACGAACTCTTCGGCGAGTTCTGCGAGGGCACCTTCATACAGCCTACTTTCATCACCGACTACCCCGTTGAGATGTCGCCTCTGACAAAGATGCACCGCTCAAAGCCGGGCTTGACAGAGCGTTTCGAGCTTATGGTGAACGGCAAGGAGCTTGCCAACGCCTACTCGGAGCTTAACGACCCGATCGACCAGGAGGAGCGCTTCATCGACCAGATGAAGCTCGCCGACAAGGGCGACGATGAGGCTATGATCATCGACCAGGACTTCCTGCGCGCTCTTCAGTATGGTATGCCTCCTACATCAGGCATCGGCATCGGTATCGACCGCCTCGTGATGCTCATGACCGGCAAGACCTTCATCCAGGAAGTACTCTTCTTCCCACAGATGAAGCCCGAAAAGAAGATGCCACAGAGCACTATCAAGGAGTGGGCAGAGATTGGCGTTCCAGAAGACTGGGCATACGTTCTGCGCAAAGCAGGCTTCAACCTCATCTCAGACATCCGCGAACAGAAGGCACAGGGCTTGCAGCAGAAGATTGGAGAAATCAATAAGAAGTACAAGCTCGGCTACGAACGCCCAAGCTTGGACGATATCCAAGCTTGGATTGATCGTAGCCAAGCTTGAACTTCTCAATGTTAAATGTTAAGTGTTAAATGTTAAACCATGAGCGAGGCAGGTGATTTACTGTTAAACAAGAGTATGGATTTTGCAGTACGAATTGTAAATCTATATAAATGGTTATGCACAGAAAAGAAGGAATTTGTGTTAAGTAAACAACTGCTTCGCTCTGGGACAAGCATTGGAGCTAATATTTCAGAGGCACAATCAGCAATAAGCAGGGCTGATTTTGCTTCAAAAGTTTACATTTCATTGAAAGAGTGTAAAGAAACGCAATATTGGATAAGACTACTTCATCGCACTGATTACTTGGACGAGAAGTTGTATATATCTATATATAATGACTCTAAAGAGTTGGCAGGTCTTCTTACCTCTATTACGAAGAAATTACAACCAGAAAGCCATTAGAACAACAATATAACATTACCAAGGTAACATTTAAAACTTAACATTTAACACATAGCATTTAACATTTAACATTTAAAACTTAACATTTCAACGAAGTTGTACAATTGTGGAAAAATAGCTATTATTGGCGGCGGTAGCTGGGCTACTGCAATAGCCAAGATTGTGATAGGTCATACCCATCACATAGGTTGGTATATACGCCGTGACGACAGCATAGAGGAGTTCAAGCGCATCAGCCACAACCCGAATTATCTCACGAGTGTACACTTCAACACCGACGAGATATTCTTCTCGAGCGACATAAACCGCATCGTTGAGGCTTACGACACGCTTGTATTCGTGGTGCCGTCGCCATATCTGAAGAACCATCTCAAGAAACTCAAGACCCGACTGCGAGACAAATTCATCGTCACAGCCATCAAGGGACTCGTGCCCGACGACAACATTGCATGCTCCGAATTCTTCCACGAAGTGTACGATGTGCCCGACGAGAATCTCGCTTGCATCGGCGGACCGTCGCATGCAGAGGAGGTGGCACTCGAACGACTGTCGTACCTCACCGTGGGATGCGCCGACCAGGAGAAGGCGCAGGCCTTCTGCGAAGTGCTCGATTCTGAGTTTATCAAGACAAAGACCTCGTCCGACGTTATCGGCATCGAATACTCATCGGTGCTCAAAAACGTATATGCCATCGCATCAGGCATTTGCAGCGGACTGAAATATGGTGACAACTTCCAGGCGGTGCTCATATCGAACGCCGTTCAGGAAATGTCGCGATTCCTTACAGCCATAAATCCAATTGAACGCAGCGTATATGACTCGGTTTATCTGGGCGACTTGCTCGTGACCGGATACTCAAAGTTCTCGCGCAACCGCACCTTCGGAACAATGATAGGCAAAGGCTACAGCGTGAAGAGCGCACAGATAGAAATGGAAATGATAGCCGAGGGATTCTTCGGAACCAAGTGTATGAAGGAGAAAAACCGCCACTACCATGTGAATATGCCAATCCTCGATGCCGTATATAATATATTGTACGAGCGCATCAGCCCACAGATAGAAATAAAATTGCTCACCGACTCATTCAGATAACGAATAGTAACAATTTGAATCTATGGGACAGAGAGCCGAAAAAGACAAAATGAAAACACGCAAGGAAAAACTTGCGGGCTATTTCTATGATTTGTCTAAACTAATATTTACAGCTATGGTACTTGGAGGAATGTCACCTTTAATAACAGGAGACTTTAATCCTATATACAATAGTTGTATGATTATTGTTGGATTGATTTCAACATATCTAACCGCCTATTTAGCAAATAGGATATTAAAATATTAATAATATGGAAGGATTAATAATAATATTCACGTTAGTTATTTTTATTGTTGGTAGCATCTTGGCTTGGACCTACACCAAGAAAGGTGAGGAATGGCTGAAAAACCTCTAATATACAGAAAACTCAAATTATAATCATAAATATACAACAAAATGAAAAGTATCAGCTTAGACATTACAAAGGCTGCCCAATTCCTCTCTGAGGGCGCAGTCAAAGCTTATGAACCCCAAGTTATAGCCGCCCAGCAGGCTTTGGAAAACGGCACTTGCCCTGGCAACGACTTCCTCGGATGGCTCCACCTTCCGTCGTCAATCACACCTGAATTCATTGCCGAACTCCAGAGCGTTGCCAACACTCTTCGCGAGAAGTGCGAGGTTGTTGTTGTAGCAGGCATTGGCGGTAGCTACCTTGGTGCTCGTGCCGTTATCGAGGCATTGAGCAACTCATTCGCTTGGCTCGTAGGCGACAAGAAGAATCCTACAGTCGTTTTCGCTGGTAACAACATCGGCGAGGATTATCTCGCTGAGCTCACTTCATATCTTAAGGACAAGAAGTTCGGTGTCATCAACATCTCTAAGTCAGGTACAACTACTGAGACTGCTCTCGCTTTCCGTCTTCTCAAGAAGCAATGCGAAGACCAGCGCGGCAAGGAAGAGGCTAAGGACGTTATCGTTGCCATCACCGACGCTCATAAGGGTGCTGCCCGTGCAGCCGCTACAAAGGAAGGCTACAAGACATTCGTTATTCCTGACAACGTAGGCGGTCGCTTCTCTGTACTCACACCGGTTGGCTTGCTGCCTATCGCTGTTGCCGGATTCGACATCAAGGCACTCGTTGGTGGTGCTGCCGATATGGAGAAGGCTACTGGCAAGGACGTTCCGTTCGACCAGAACCCAGCTGCTATCTACGCCGCTGTACGCAACGCTCTCTATGCAGAATCAGGCAAGAAGATTGAGATTCTTGTTAACTATCAGCCCAAGCTCCACTACATGAGCGAGTGGTGGAAGCAGCTCTACGGCGAGTCGGAGGGTAAGGACGGCAAGGGTATCTTCCCTGCATCATGCGACTTCACTACCGACCTCCACTCTATGGGTCAGTGGATTCAGGAAGGCGAGCGCACTATCTTCGAGACAGTAATCAGCATCGAGACTCCTGAGCACACCTTATTCTTCCCGCACGACGAAGAGAACCTCGACGGACTCAACTTCCTTGAGGGCAAGCGTGTAGACGAGGTTAACAAGATGGCAGAGCTTGGCACACGTCTGGCTCACGTAGATGGCGGCGTACCTAACATCCGCCTCTCTGTACCGCAGCTCAACGAGTACTACCTCGGACAGATCATCTACTTCTTTGAGATTGCTTGCGGCATCAGCGGCAATATCCTCAGCGTTAACCCGTTCAACCAGCCTGGTGTTGAGGCATACAAGAAGAACATGTTCGCTCTGCTCAACAAGCCTGGCTATGAGGCAGAAAGCAAGGCTATCCAGGAGCGTCTTGCTGACGAGAAATAAGCACTATAATCTATAATGAAAAACGGACTGTGAAGAATGTAGCAGTCCGTTTTTTTAGTGAAAAGGGAAAAGTGAAAAGGTAAAAATCCGATAGCTTTTAGGTAAAAATCCCTACCCTGCCCTTATTCCGCATAAGAAATAAGGCAAAAACAAAAGAATAGAACCATTTAATATATGATTAAAGAAGCAATCCAACACTACAAACAGTCGCACGGATACAGCCATTTCTCGCCCCGCTGCGTGCTGTTCGACATGGACGGCGTGCTCTACAACTCTATGCCCAACCACGCTGTGGCATGGCACGAAGCAATGAAGCAGTTTGACATCCACTTCACTGCCGACGACTCGTATGCTACAGAGGGAGCGCGTGGCGTTGACACCATTCGCAAATATGTGCTCGAACAGCAAGGCAAAGAGATTTCGAGCGAAGAAGCCCAGCGCATGTACGACGTGAAGACAGAGATATTCCATCATATGCCGATAGCCGAAATATTCCCCGGAGTTATCGACATCATGCAGAAGATTAAGTCGGCAGGTATGACTATTGGTGTAGTGACGGGTAGCGGTCAGCGTCCGCTCATCAAGCGTCTGCTCAACGACTTCGAGGGATTTCTCACCGAAGACCATATCGTAACAGCATACGACGTAGAGCGAGGCAAACCAAACCCCGACCCTTACCTGATGGGACTGCGCAAGACGGGCAACAACAATCCGTGGCAAGGCATCGTCGTTGAGAATGCGCCATTGGGCGTACGTGCCGGTTCGGCAGCCAACTGCTTCACCATAGGCATCAATAGCGGACCCCTACCCGACTCTGCCCTCGCAGACAATGGTGCCAACATAGTGTTGCAACAGATGACAGAACTGTGCAGCATATGGGACGAACTATTGCAAAACATCGACTGATACACAACACCATTTTACTAATAACACCCTCTAAATTAACATTTTGCGAGTGCAAAATGTTATTTTTTTATCCATACAACAAGGATGATATACGATATTTTTAGTAACTTTGCACCCCGAAACTTCTAAGGTCGTACCTATTAAATATGGCACGACCACTGTATAGAGTGCTTGTCAAACCTCTTAAAAAACAAGAAATGCAAACAAACAAGAAACAGGTGAGCGTGCTGTTTATGCTTTTCAGCGTGCTCTTTTGCGTTTGTCTGATTACGGCAAACGTGCTCGAGACAAAGCAACTTTCAATGGGACTGTTCAGCATAACCGGCGGACTGATAGTGTTCCCAATCTCTTACATCATCAACGACTGCGTATGCGAAGTGTGGGGATACGGCAAGGCACGCCTGCTTATATGGCTCGGCTTCGCCATGAACTTCATCTTTGTGGCATTCGGTGCGCTGTGCGACGCTCTGCCCGCAGCCCCATACTGGCACAACGACGAGGGTTTTCATGCCATCTTCGGTCTGGCTCCACGCATAGCCATGGCATCTTTCCTGGCTTTCCTCGTAGGCTCGTTCGTCAACGCATACGTCATGAGCCGCATGAAGATACAGTCGGGCGGACGCAACTTCTCCGCACGTGCCATCATGAGTACGGTCTACGGCGAGGCAGCCGACTCCATCATCTTTTTCCCATTGGCACTTGGTGGCGTGGTGCCATTGAAAGAACTGCCCGTACTCATCATCTCGCAAGTGATACTAAAGACACTCTACGAGATACTGGTATTGCCCGTAACCATTCGTGTAGTAAAGGCTGCTAAGCGTCATGAGGGCGAAGATGCATACGACAACGGCATCAACTACAGCATCTGGAAAGTATTCAGCCTGTAACAATTTGATTATTATTTATTGTTATATACAAGGTTCATCCGACATTTTGAGCATTCCGAACTATTATTTGGATATTTATTCACTCAAAATGTCAGATGAACCTTTTTATGTCTTTCGTGTTAAATAACGCTAATGTGGGTGATTAATAGAAATTAATGTATATTTTTGCAAATGAATATTTACGATTAATGTTCTTAGTGCAACCATATAGACAATACTAACTATTATAATACTAATCAAAACAATCAAAGTATGGCAAAGAATCTAAAAGTAGGTATGCTTGTTTGCGCCTCACTGTTGGCGGCAAATGCAGCATATGCTGACAATTCTGCTACACAGGAAAGTTTGCGCATTGAGCAGCAAACCAGCAAAATCAAAGGAACCATTGTCGACAGCAAAACCGGTGAACCAATCATCGGTGCCAGCGTCAAAGTGAAGGGCACAAAACTCGCCACAATCACCGACATTGACGGCAACTTCGAACTGAACGCTCCCGAAGGAGCTCAACTACAGGTGTCGTATGTAGGCTACAAGAACGAGGAGTTTGAGGCTCGCAACGGCATGAAGATTGAAATCCATGAAGACTCAGAGTCGCTGGAAGAAATCGTAGTTGTGGGCTACGGCACACAGAAGAAGGAGAGCCTCACCGGCGCTATGGCAAATATCAAGGCCGACAAACTGAAAGACGTTACTTCTGCTACAGTTGAGAATATGCTCAACGGTAAGGTTTCGGGCGTATATGTAGCACCGGGTTCAGGACGTCCTGGTTCAACGGGTGCTATCGTAATCCGTGGTCAGACTTCTATCAACGGTGCAACAGCTCCATTGTGGGTTGTTGACGGTGTAATCGTGGGCAACTCTGCCGGCGACCTCAACCCTGACGATATCGAATCAATGACAGTACTCAAGGACGCTGCCTCTACCGCTATCTACGGTTCGGAGGGTGCCAACGGTGTTGTTGTTGTCACCACAAAGCAGGCTCGTCACGAGAAGATGACTATCACACTTTCTGCCAAAGCTGGTGCCAGCACACTCAGCCGTGGCAATATGGAGATGATGGACGGTGCCGAGTTCTACGACTATTATAAGTCGTTCCAGAATGTAGAAGCTGTGAACTTCCCACGCTGGAACGAAGACTTGCGCAACTCTAACTTCGACTGGTTCAAACTTGCCAAGAAAACAGGTTCTACCCAGGACTATAACGTGACCCTTAATGGCGGTAACGAGAAGATGCAGTCGATGTTCACCATGGGCTACTTCAAGGAAGAAGGTGCTGTGAAGGGCTACGACCTCAGCCGCTACAGCACACGTATCAAGGTGGTATACAAACCTTACGAGTGGCTTACCATCAAGCCTAACCTCAGCGGATCGCGTACTACAGATACCGACCGTCAGTACAGTGTAGGCGCTATGTACTCTATGTTGCCTTGGGATAATCCATTCGACAAGGACGGCAACCCCGTGCCCAACCAGTACGAGGGATGGGTTAACTCAAAGGGTTCAAACTACCTATATGACCTCTCGAAAGGCAACTATGGCTCAAGCTGTTCATACGACCTTGCAGGTGGATTCGACTTTGACATTAAGATTATGCCATGGCTCACATTCTCATCTGTAAACAACTATAGCTACTATAATAGCCAGTCGCATGGCTATACCGACCCGAAGTCGGTAGGTGGCGAAGGTGTTGACGGACGTATCACAGAATATAACTACAACACAACACGTCGATATACCAACCAGTTGCTGCGCTTCCAGAAGTCATGGGGCAAGCACAACGTAAACGGTCTGTTGGCTTACGAGTTCAACGACTGGGAAATGAAGTTTACCGATGTTTACGCAACTGGTTTCCTTTCAGGTTTTGAGGACTTCACAACAACATCAAAGCCCGAAAAGGCCAACGGCTATCGTCAGGCATGGGCTAAGCAGTCGTACTTCACACAGTGGCGTTATAATTATGACAACCGCTACTTCGGTGAGGTTTCACTGCGTCGTGATGGTCGCTCTAACTTCGGTTCGAACAACCGCTACGGAAACTTCTTCTCATTCAGTGGTGCATGGAACATTAACAATGAGAGTTGGTTTAAGGCTCAATGGGTAGACATGCTCAAACTGCGTGCCTCATTCGGTTCGGTAGGTAACGTGCCCACATCGCTCTATCCGTCGTATTCGCTCTACTCTGTAGGCGCTTCATACAACGAAATGTCTGGCGCACTCATCTCGCAGATTGGCAACAAGGACCTCACATGGGAGAAGACATTCACAACGGGTGTAGGCGTAGACGCTGCATTCTTCCAGAATCGCCTTACAGCCACTCTCGACTTCTACGTTAAGAACACAAGCAACATTCTCTATCAGGTGCCTGTAACTGGTCTTGTAGGTGTGACATCTATCTGGAAGAACATCGGCAAGATGCGCAACACAGGTGTTGAGCTTACCATCGGTGGCGACATCATCCGCACAAAGGACCTCACTTGGAATGTTACAGCCAACATCTCACACAACAGCAACGAACTGCGTGACCTCTACAAGCAGCGCGATGCCAACGGCAACTATGTTGTTAAGCCAGTGATTGTCAGCGACGGTACCAGCATTGCAGGTACAGCACAGCGCATCCTTGAAATTGGCGAGCCTGTAGACACATATTACATGAAGGAATGGGCTGGCGTTAATCCTGAGAACGGTAAACCACAGTGGTATACAAACGACGCCAATGGCAACAAGGTTGTTACCGACAACTACTCTAAGGCTTCTTACTACAAGTGTGGCAAGTCGTCACCCGATGTATACGGCAGCTTTAGCACATCGCTCTTCTATAAGAACTTTGACCTTCAGGCCAACTTCGGCTACTCGCTCGGTGGACAGATCTACAGCTACTTCCGTCAGGAGTATGACTCGGACGGTGCATACGCAGGCGACCGCAACCAGATGAAACTACAGAAAGGTTGGTCACGCTGGCAGAAGCCTGGCGACAATGCTACCCATCCGCGCGCTATGTACAACAACCAGGACAAAGGCAACCTCGCCTCTTCACGCTATCTCGAAAGCTCAGACTATCTGAAGCTTCGCTCGCTGACACTGGGCTACAACTTCGACCTCAAGAAGTATGGCATCCAGACACTGCGTCTCTCTGTATCAGGCGAAAACCTCTTCTGCATCACCGACTACTCGGGTGTTGATCCTGAGCTTCCTGCCGGCAACAACGACAAGGGCGTGCTCAGCGTTACAAGCACAGGCGGTGTATCGGTATACCCAGCCGTACGCAAGTTTATGTTCGGTGTTAACTTAACTTTCTAAAAACCAGACTACAATGAAAATGAAAAAAAGTATATTGGCTCTCATGCTCGGTGCGACATTATTCGGTTCGTGCGACATAGAGCGTTTTCCGACATACAACATGGCGGACGAACAGATAAAGAACGACCCCGCAGGCAATCTCGACGCATTGCTCAACGGTATCTACGCACAGCTCAAGTCGTGGTCAGACCCGATGCACCGTTGCGGTGAATACGCTGGCGACAACATGGTGATTCGTGGCTCGTCAACCGACGCCTTCTTCGAATTCATCAGCTACTCGCGCACACCTAACAACTATCGTCTGCAGAGCTTCTGGGACTCTGGCTACAAGGCCATTGCACAGGCTTCAAACGTCATTCAGATGGTGTCTGAAGGTCAAGGCGCTGAAGTAGACAATGCTCTCGGCGAGTGCTACTACGTACGTGGTATGATGTACTTCTACCTCTGCCGCGCTTATGGTCGTCCATACTACCAGGCTCCTACCAAGAACCTCGGTGTGCCTCTCGTAAACGGTACACCAGACAACATTCTCGACCTTCAGCTCAGCGACCGTGCTACTGTAGAGAACACTTACAAGCAGGCTATTGACGACCTTAAGAAGGCAGAGCAGCTGCTCTCTGTAAACCGTGGTCCGGCTTACGCCTCTAAGGCAGCTGCACAGGCTATGCTCTCACGCGTTTACCTCTATATGAGCGGTACATACGAGAATCCTAACCGTGAGTATGCTCAGCTTGCTAAGGAATATTCTGATAAGGTTATAGGCAACTCTGACTATGAATTGCTTCCACGTGAGGATTTCATGATTTATAACACTCTGCGTCCTGAGGACAACAAGGAATCAATCTTCGTGGTTAAGCGTGTAGCTTCAGAGTTCTCTGGATGGGACCACTACTATGGCATCGGCGGTATGTACTCTAACATCGGCGGAATGGGCTGGGGCGAGATGTACGCCAGCCAGAAGTATATCGACCTGCTCAATGAGACTGGACGTAACGACTGGCGTCCTGCATCTAAGAAGATTGTAGACGCACGTGCCAACTTCATCGAGCCTACTTACTCTGAGGAAAACAAAGAGGTGTTCCGTTTCATATATGTAGGAAGCGACAACAACAAGCACTATGCTCAGTTTGACACAAAGCACACTGGCAACAAGATTACTTGTGTTGACCAAGAAGGCAAATCATACGACCTTACCGTGGTTGACGCTACAGCACAGTACTACACCATTAACTATGGTGGCAAGACCTATCAGGGTATGCTCGACAACTACATCACTGTAAACCGCGAGTATCCGCAGTTCTACATCGTGAAGTGCTCACGCGAGGGCGAAGACTCTCAGCTCCACTCACCGGTAATCAGCCGTCTGGGCGAAATCTACCTCAACCGTGCAGAGGCTCTTGCCAAGCTTGGCAACTACTCTGAAGCCGAGAAGGACCTCAACAAGATTCGCGGACGTGCCATCGTGGGCGGCGAGTATCCTACTGGAACTCTCAACGCCAACAACGCATTCACACTTATCGACAAGGAGCGCCAGCTTGAATTGGCTTATCAGGCAGAGCGCAGCTACGACGTGTTCCGCAACGGCCATGCCTTGACTCGCGATTACCCAGGTCCTCACAACCAGCATGAGGTGGTTAAGGCTTCCGACTTCCGCGTTACATACTACATTCCGCAGAACGCTATCAACGCTTATCCGGGCACCCTTACCCAGAATCCAACTGACGACAGTGGCGTAATCATGCAGTAATCATTGTATACACAATTGATACATAACAACTTACATAAGGAGACAACCGACAGCAAAGCGGTTGTCTCCTTTTTTTTCGTTATCACGAAGTATATTATTAACTTAACGTATATACAAGAAATTCGTCAATATCCATAAAATTCTGTAACTTTGCACCAAACAAAATCAATTATAAAAAATGGCAGCAAACAATGAAAACCGACGCGACGAGGGTTTGCAGGCTCTCGGAGCAAAAACGAAATATCGTGACGATTACGCACCCGAAGTTCTCGAATCGTTCGTCAACAAGCATCAAGGTAATGACTATTGGGTAAGATTCAACTGCCCAGAATTCACATCATTATGTCCCATTACCGGACAGCCCGACTTTGCCGAGATACGCATCAGCTATGTGCCCGACGTGCGCATGGTGGAGAGCAAGAGTCTGAAGCTTTATCTGTTCAGCTTCCGCAACCACGGCGACTTCCATGAGGACTGTGTCAACATCATCATGAAAGACCTCATAAAGCTGATGGACCCGAAATACATCGAAGTGACTGGTATTTTCACTCCGCGCGGAGGCATCAGCATCTGGCCGTACGCCAACTATGGCAAACCCGGAACAAAATGGGAGAAGCTGGCAGAGGAGCGTTTTGCCAAACACGACATTTAAGATAACGACGACATAAAACACACAAATGGACAATAAGAAGACATACACTTACGACGAAGCCTACAAGGCTTCACTCGAATACTTTGCCGGCGACGAGCTGGCTGCGCGCGTATGGGTGAGCAAGTATGCCATGAAGGACAGCTTCGGCAACATCTACGAGCAGTCGCCCGAAGACATGCACTGGCGTCTGGCACGCGAAATAGCACGCATCGAAAACAAATATCCAAATCCTATGACCGAACGTGAAGTGTTCGACCTGCTCGACCACTTCCGCTACATCATTCCTGCTGGCAGCCCAATGACTGGCATCGGCAACGACCACCAGATTGCTTCGCTCAGCAACTGCTTCGTTATCGGCATCGAAGGCGACGGCGACTCATACGGAGCCATTATGCGTCTCGACGAGGAGCAGGTGCAACTGATGAAGCGCCGTGGCGGTGTTGGCCACGACCTCTCGCAGATCCGCCCGAAGGGTTCGCCCGTAGCCAATTCGGCTCTTACCTCTACCGGACTCGTGCCGTTCATGGAACGCTACAGCAACTCTACACGCGAAGTGGCACAGGACGGCCGTCGTGGTGCGCTGATGTTGTCTGTCAGCATCAAGCATCCCGACAGTGAGGCGTTCATCGATGCCAAGATGACCGAGGGAAAGGTTACCGGTGCCAACGTGAGCGTTAAGATTGACGACCAGTTCATGCAAGCAGCTGTTGACGACAAGCCCTACACACAGCAGTTCCCGATAGATTCAGACAATCCTATCGTGAAGAAGGACATCTCTGCCAAGCAACTTTGGGAGAAGATTGTACACAATGCTTGGAAGAGTGCCGAGCCGGGTGTACTGTTCTGGGACACCATTCTGCGCGAAAGTATTCCCGACTGCTATGCCGACCTCGGATTCCAAACCGTCAGCACCAATCCCTGTGGCGAGATACCTCTCTGCCCGTACGACTCGTGCCGACTGCTTGCCATCAACCTCTACGCATACATAAAGAATCCGTTCACACCCGAGGCAAGCTTCGACTTCGACCTCTTCAAGGAGCATGTAGCCAAGGCACAGCGCATCATGGACGACATTGTCGACCTTGAACTTGAGAAGATCGACCTCATCATGGACAAGGTTAGCCACGACCCGCAGTGCGACGACATCAAGCATGCCGAGTATCATTTGTGGGAGAAGATAAAGGACAAGAGTTCGAAGGGACGTCGCACCGGTGTGGGCATAACGGCCGAAGGCGACATGCTTGCAGCCATGGGACTGCGCTACGGCACCGAAGAGGCTACAGCATTCAGCGTCGACGTACACCGCACACTGGCTCTGACAGCCTACGCATCGTCTGTACAGATGGCTAAAGAGCGCGGAGCTTTCGCCATATTCGACGCCGAACGCGAGAAGAACAATCCCTTCCTGCTGCGCATAAAGGATGCCGACCCTCAGCTCTACAGCGACATAATGACTTACGGACGTCGCAACATTGCGTGTCTCACCATAGCTCCTACGGGCACAACATCGCTCATGACACAGACCACAAGCGGCATCGAACCGGTATTCATGCCCGTATACAAGCGTCGTCGCAAGGTAAATCCCAACGATGCCGACGTACATGTTGATTTCGTTGACGAAGTGGGCGACTCGTTTGAGGAATACATTGTCTACCACAAGAAGTTCCTCGAATGGATGCACGTCAACGGTATCGACACCGAGAAGCGCTACACCCAGGAAGAGATTGACGAGCTCGTGGCACGCTCACCTTATTATAAAGCCACAGCCAACGATGTCGACTGGCTGATGAAGGTGCGCATGCAGGGAGCCATACAGAAATGGGTGGACCACTCTATCAGCGTGACTGTCAACCTGCCCAACAACGTTGACGAAGCTTTGGTCAACCGTCTGTACGTAGAGGCATGGCGCTCGGGATGCAAGGGATGCACCATCTATCGCGACGGATCGCGCTCGGGTGTGATGATTGCCGTAAGCAAGAAGGACAAGAAAAAGAAGGCTTCTACACAGTCTGCCAACGATAAGGTTACAGCTCTTGCCAACGTGCTCGCCGTTACGGAGACACGTCCGAAGGAATTGGATTGCGATGTGGTGCGCTTCCAGAACAACCGCGAGAAGTGGGTGGCTTTCGTCGGACTGCTCAACGGCTATCCTTACGAGATATTCACCGGTCTGCAGGATGACGAGGAGGGCATAGCTTTGCCCAAGACAGTCACCAAAGGTCGCATCATCAAGCAGGTCAACGCAGACGGAACCAAGCGTTACGACTTCCAGTTTGAAAACAAGCGCGGATACAAGACTACCGTCGAGGGACTCTCTGAGAAGTTCAACCCTGAATATTGGAACTACGCCAAACTCATCTCGGGCGTGCTGCGCTATCGCATGCCTATCGACCACGTGATAAAGCTCGTAAGTTCGCTGCAACTCAACGACCAGAGCATCAACACATGGAAGAACGGTGTGGAGCGTGCCTTGAAGAAATACATTGTAGACGGCACTGCAGCCAAAGGTCAGGTATGCCCTGTCTGCGGACAAGAGACTCTTGTTTATCAGGAGGGATGCCTTATCTGCAAGAACTGCGGAGCCTCGCGCTGCGGATAATCAAGTTGAGAATTGAGAATTGAGAGTTAAGAGTTATGATATGTTTTGATTATAAATATTTATTATAAGGTAATCATAACTCTCAATTCTCAACTTTCAATTCCCAACTATTTATTTTGTATATGAAAACGCTAACAGAATCGTACGTTCACATCGACGGAATACGCCTGCACGCACGTCACGGAGTGCTGCCACAGGAGCAGCTCACGGGCAACGACTATATAATAAATGTACGCGCAGGATATGACATTTCGCGCGCAATGCAAACCGACGACGTAGCCGACACGCTCAACTACGCCGAAGTTTACAACATCATAAAGGAGGAGATGAACATTCCCTCAAAGCTCATCGAGCACGTGGCAGGTCGCATAGCCGACAGACTAATGGATAGCTATGCCGACATCTCCTCAGTAATGCTGCGCATCACCAAATGCAATCCGCCAATGGGTGCCGACTGCAATGGAGCAGGTGTTGAAATACTCGTGAAGAGAGCAGAATAGAAACGGTTAATAAAAAAAATAGTAGGAGGCTATGGTGGGGATGCCATAGCTTCCTACTATTTTTTATTTCTTTCGGAACTCATGCAGCACATCACAACGCCGTGTGTAGTCGTCAATAGCGTTGGGATAGGCCTTGACAAACATGTCAAGATCGCTCAAAGCCATATATTGTGCCGATTTAGGATGCACCACCAGCACCTCCTTATAGCCGTTGCTGGTATCGTATTCGACAGTTGCCCACGGCTCTACCGGCATGAAAGCCAGAGCATACAGAGAACGATAGCGCAACCGAACATCGTCCGACTGCTTGGCAACATTCAGATACTTCACCGTCTCGGCAGCAAAATCCTTCTCCCACGAACGTGCCGAATCCATCACGCTGTGATAGTAATGCCTCAGATACCAGCAGTCGCCATAGCACGAAGCCTGATAATAGCGCACGGCAAGGTCGTAAGCCATCTGCTGCCGGTCGCTGCCTTCACGTGCAAGATTGTATCGGCTTAGGCGGTCGGTCATGTCCATACAGAAGTCGAGCTTTGCGTTGCGGGTCACCTTTACCGGCTCATAAGCCTCCTCCACCCTCTGCTTGCCAAACCAACGGGGCGTGTCATAGTGGCGTTGCGAACTGTAAATGCTAATCATCTGGGTGGAAAGCAGCGACATACCGACCTTCTTCAGATAAGGAATGGCATCGGCAAAGCGCCCTTCAGCAATTAGTTTTGTGCCGATGAGGTCGTTGAAGTAGTCGGCATCGTGATAGGTGTTCTGCGTGCAGTAGGTCTCGAAAGCGTTGGCATGGGGCGTTGACAGATACTGATAGTAGTCGGCAAGGCGGTCGGCTTTAAGACTGTCCATCTTACTGAAATACTCGTCCCACGGACCATACGACACATTATTATTATAGTTGCCTTCAGCATTCATCATGGCACACAGCGCCAGAGCCGTGTTGTCCATGCCCACCTTGCGGAATAGCGGTTCCAATCCATGATGCACCACACGATCCTTTACGTCGGCATAGTGATTGTCATAACCGCTTTCGGTGCCACCCTCTTCCTTTATTTTAGCATCGAGCCAATGGAATTCGGCAAGCAGATAGTCGGTATATTCGGCAGTCGGCTTGTTTGCACGGGTAGACACGAGCAGACGTATGGCACGTGCATTGTCGCGCATGCGCTCCGTTCCGTCAGCCTCAACCGCCTTGTCGGCTTCGGCAATGGCACGTTGGCTGTTGCCTATCAGATAGTCGACCATACTTGCAGCAGCCAGCCACAGGCTGGGCGACTTCACATTGGCATTGGCAGCGGCAACGACGGCAAACTGCACGAACGCCATAGCCTCCTTGCGATACACCTGTTTGGCATCAATAGTCTTAAACCATTCGGCATCATCAAATCCTGCCGCCTTCTGGTCGAGCGTTTCCTGCACATTGTTGACAAAGTCCTGTACAAGGAAATGCAGCGTCGGAGCGTTAGGATTTTGTGCGAATATCGTTTTTATTCCAGCCAGATTGCGGAAGTTGCGCATCACGTTCTTGATTGACTGCACGTCACCCTGCTCGGCATAAATGTTGCAGGCACGTGTGCGCTGTCCGTTCTTGAGCAAAGCCCGTGCATAGATGTTGCGCATGGCATTGCGCCACGGACTCTCGGCAAGGCGCGAAGCCGTAGAGTTCCATAATGCAATATTGGCATTGTTGTAGCCCAACATCATATTGGCACGCATCTGCAGCAGCACATACTGCGGTCGGAGCGCCGTGCCACGATAAGCCTTAGTGGCAGCAAGCACATTCTGAAAGGACTTCTGCCGTTGCGCCATCTCCTGCTTTGTGGGATAGTTCCAGGCATCCTCAGTATACGCCTCGCACGTCTTGAAGTATCGGTTGAACAGCGTGAGATAAGCTATCATAGCCGTGTCGTTCTTCTTTCGGGCGGTGGACATAATCTCGTCACGGTTCCATTTGTAAAACCCCACACCACTCGGACCGTCATTGCCTGTGTACGTCTGCCAATAACGGTCGATGTCATATAGAAATGCGGGGCCGTCGGTGAGTGCGTTGTGACGATAGACTGAGAACATATAACGGTTGTGCGTAGGTCCTTCGGACACGCAAGCCGCAGCATCGACAATCTGCAGAGCCGCTATCAAACTACATATTAAGAATCTTTTCATAATCTTTGCGTTTAAATCGGTTGATGTTATTGTTGTTCAGATCGAAAAGTATTATCTCGTTGTTGGCATCAGGTCGGCGACTACCTATTACATTAACGGCATCGATGATGTCGGCAGCCGACGGTTGGCGTACAGCGATAGAGTCGCTTGGCAGTATGGGATATTCACCCTCGTGATGGATGAAGCCCACAAACCTGCCTCCACGAAACAGTATGCGCCATGCGAATATGGGGTAAGCCGTGCTGAGCTTCAGCTTGTAGTCCTTCAGACGGGGCAGGTATGGGGCGGCATCGTGCATGTCGAGTATCGGCTTATGACATTCTATATCTGTTGCATCGCCCGTATTGTACATCATCAGCACGCCTCGATCGGCAGGCGGAGGTGTCTGCGCAAGCTGATGCAGACGTATGGTTGACGAGAGTTTCAGGTGTCGGCTATGACATTCACTTAGCATAGCCTGCATGAATTCGTCATACAGCAGGCGTGTCGACCGGGTCCAGTCGCAGTCAATCTGTATCTCGCTTACGTTATGCACGTCGTTGGTCTCGTTCATCTGCACCACACGCTTGACGATGAGCGCAGCCAATTGTTGGCGGTCTTGCCTTAGACATTCGGGCATGACGAATACCGTAGGCACAACGTCGATGCCCTGTGGCACACAGGTAGCAAACTTCAACGTAGCATTAGGAACCGCCCTACCACTCGCATCAGTCACCACATCAAAATAGCGTATGTACATTCGCAATATGTCGTAACGACGAATGAATGCCGACTTTGTAGAGTCAATATTCAGCGTTGTGCTCCAATAGTAGACCGAACGCACCGTTGTAGGCATCGGTTTCGGCTTACTACACGACAACGTCAATCCGACCGACAACAGGAAACATACAACAGCCGAGCTTAACTTGATTGTCATTTTTTACGTTTGTCTATTTTACTTTATTATATTGCGAATTTACGCAAAATCAAAGACAAAGCAAAATATACTTACATGTTTTTGTCGGTTTCACGCAGTTATTAACGATTAATTCGCTAACTTTGCACCTAAAATTGTTGCAGTTCAGACATTTGGACAAACCAACCGCATCACATTTATGGCAAAGAAATTATTGCTCTTTATATTTCTCATCATATCGTTAGTATCGGCAGCAGCCGATGCCAACCACAAGTTCACGCTTTGCATCGACCCAGGACATGGAGGTAAGGACACAGGTGCACCCGGAAGCAAATCGGTAGAAAAGAACATCAACCTCAGCGTGGCGCTCGCATTCGGACGCTATGTGGAGCGCAACTGTCCCGACGTGACGGTGGTATATACCCGCAAGACCGACGTGTTCATACCCCTGTACGAACGCGCCGAGATAGCCAACCGCAAGAAAGCCGACCTCTTTATATCCGTACACACCAACGCATTGAAGGACAACCACAGCATGCGAGGATTCGAGACATACACATTGGGCGACGGACGCTCACACGCTAAAAAGGAAAACCTTGAGGTGGCAAAACGCGAGAACTCCGTAATACTGCTCGAGAAAGACTATAAGCAGCACTACGTGGGATTCGATCCCAACTCGCCCGAGAGCAACATCATGTTCGAATTCATCCAGGACAAGAACCTGACACGAAGCATAGAGTTTGCCAAGATGCTGCAGACACACGTGTGCCGCGCAGCCAACCGACCCAACAAGGGCGTGCATCAGCAGAACCTTGCCGTGCTACGACTCACGTCTATGCCAGCCTGCCTAATTGAGTTGGGCTACATCTCAACACCCGAAGAGGAGCGCATGCTCAACGACAAGGCGCAGGTGGACAATATGGCACGTGGCATATACAACGCCTTCGTACAGTATAAGAACAAGTACGACACACGCATGACGGTGCCATACAAACCTATATCCGAACCCGTTGCTGAAAACCCCGAACCGGTACAACCAGACAAAACGGCCAACACGGACACACAAGAGTCGGACAACAACAACCGTAAGGACAACGTCGATAATAACCGCAAGGACAACGTCGACAAAAATGTTGCAGCAGACCGACCTGCAAAATCTACCCGCACAAACAATACCGAGCGCAAAACGGTACAGCGTACCACCACATCTCAACCATCAGGAAGAGTGAACGACGCACAGCCGGTATTCAAGGTGCAGATACTCGTATCGCAGCGCAAACTGAAAGCCGGCGACCATAATTTCCGCGGACTTGAGGGATGTGGCTACTACGAAGAAAACGGAATGATAAAGTATACCTACGGAGCATCAAACAACTACAACGAGATATACCGCCTGCGCAAGGCAATAATAGACAAGTTCCCCGGTGCATTTATCATAGCATTCAAGAACGGAGCCAAGATGGACGTAAACCAAGGCATACGCGAATACAAACAAAATAGAAACAAATAAAAAAGTGTCAATAATATGAAAGGATTTACGAAAGAAGTGAAAATAGCACTCGTCGCTATCGTTGGAGTCATCATCCTTTTCTTCGGAATGAATTTTCTGAAGGGACTTAACATCTTCTCGTCAACCGACGACTACTACATAGAATTCAAAGACATAAGCGGACTGTCAACATCAAGCCCCATCTACGCCGACGGATTCAAAGTGGGTACAGTCAAGGATGTCATCTACGACTATGCGGGCGACAAACCTACTCGTGTGCTTGTAGGACTCAACAAGGCCATGCGTATTCCTGCTGGCTCTACAGCCGAAATCGAGAGCGACTTCATGGGAAACATCAAGGTCAACCTGCTGCTCGCCAACAATCCGCGCGAGCGTGTCATGCCGGGTAGCACCATCAAGGGCAACGTCAATGGTGGCGCTCTTGGCAAAGCAGCCGACATGATTCCGAATATAGAGAAGATGCTGCCCAAGCTCGACAGCATTCTCGGAAGCCTCAACACTCTGCTTGCCGACCCTGCTCTGGCACAGTCGCTGCACAACGTACAGACCATCACCAGCAACCTCACCACTTCTACTGCCGAACTCAACAAGCTCATGGCTTCGCTCAACAAGGGCGTACCAGTGATGATGGCCAAGGCCGACGGAGTGCTCGACAATACCAACAAGCTGACATCCAACCTCGCCGCTCTCGACATACAGAATACAATGCGCCAGGTTGACCAGACCATAAATAATGTACAAGAACTCACCGCCAAGCTCAACAGCAACAACGGTACACTCGGACTACTCATGAACGATGCCTCGCTCTACAACAACCTCAACTCTACAATGTGTAGCGCCGACTCGCTCCTCACCAACCTCCGACAGCACCCGAAGCGCTATGTACACTTCTCTTTGTTCGGAAAGAAGGACAAATAAGCCGATTAGATTTTGTATAAATAAGAACAATGAAATGTTTCACGGCTTCAGACTTGCTCTGAAGCCGTTATTTCAATATCTTAGCACGATTGTAAACAATGTTTCACTACTACGTCTAAAATTTGCTTAAATCATGTAACTATCAGTAAATCAGCGCATTTTACATTGCAGTACCATTTTAGACCCAATAATTCATAAAAAATGCTAACTGTCGGAAAATAAGGCTGTTAACAAACTTTGCTTAAACAATAAAATGCAGACGATTTGCTCACATCAAAAAAAATAAGTAATTTTGCAGACGGAATTTTAAGAATCAATTGTCGAAAGACATTTAAACATACGTACCACAGCCAATGAATTTAAGTCCTGACAAGCTTTGGGACAAGTGTCTCGCCCTTATACACGAGAACACTACCGAGCAACAATACAACGCATGGTTCAAAAGCATTGTCTTCGAATCCTTCAATGAGGAGTCGAAGACCGTGTTGATACGCGTACCGAGTCCGTTCGTGTACGAGTATCTGGAGGAGAACTATGTCGACTTGTTGCGCAAGGTGCTTACACGTATGTTTGGAGAGAACGTTCAGCTTTCTTACCGTATTGTTACCGACAGCGAGAACAAGAAGACACAGGTGATTGAAGGCGATGAGCCTACCGACGAGACGATGCGCCCACAGACACGCACCAATGCCAACGAGTCGCCTAATCTTCTCGACGCATCTCCATTGCAGCAGATTGACTCGCAGCTGAACCCACACCTCACCTTCCGCAACTATATAGAAGGCAACAGCAACAAGTTGCCGCGCGCCATCGGACAGACCATAGCCGAGCATCCGCAGAACATGCAGTTCAACCCGTTCTTCGTGTTCGGACCTTCAGGATGTGGCAAGACCCACCTTATTAATGCTATAGGCGTCGAGGCTAAGCGCATCTATCCCGAGAAGCGTGTGCTCTATATCAGCGCCCGATTGTTTGAGGTGCAGTACACCAACGCCGTACTGCGCAACACAATCAACGACTTCATCAACTTCTACCAGACCATCGACGTACTGATTGTCGACGACATTCAGGAGTGGGAAGACAAGAAGGGTACACAGAACACATTCTTCCACATCTTCAACCACCTCTTCCGCACCGGCAAGCGCATCATCCTTGCCAGCGACCGTCCACCGGTAGAACTGAAGGGAATGAACGAGCGACTCATCACACGATTCTCATGCGGACTCATAGCAGAGCTCGAGAAGCCTAACGTGCAGCTTTGCGTAGACATCCTGCAGAGCAAGATTCGCCACGACGGACTGAATATTCCAGAGGATGTAGTTAAGTTCATCGCATCAACAGCCAACGGCAGCGTGCGCGACCTTCAAGGCGTTGTCAACTCGCTCATGGCTTACAGCGTGGTGTACAACTGCAACGTTGACATGCAACTCGCCCAACGCGTCATCAAGCGCTCAGTCAAGGTAGAAGACAATCCGCTCACCGTCGACGACATCATCGAGAGCGTTTGCCAGCACTACAACGTCACTCCTGCCAACATCAACAGCCGCAGCCGCAAGAAGGATTACGTAATGGCACGCCAGGTGTCGATATATCTGGCACAGAAATACACAAAGATGCCAGCAAGCCGAATCGGACGACTCGTTGGAGGACGCGACCACTCTACTGTGATATACAGTTGCAACCAGGTGGAGCAGCGCATCAAGATAGACAAGAAATTCTCAAGTGAGATAACGAGTATCGAAAACTCGTTCAAACTTAAAAACTGACAACACTTGCCACAACATCAATAGATACTGGCGGCAAGTAGTTGTCAGTTTTTTTATGCCTTATTTTTCAGCTTCAAAACGTTCTTCTTTGAAGTACTTTATTATCGGCTTCATAAACGGTGTGAGGTGAACGTCCTGCGGCACATTGTAATAGTCGAGACGTGTCACACACTGCGACACATACAACCGATGCTTGGCACGCGACAGCGCCACATAGAACTTGCGTGCGTCCTCAGCCAATTGGCGAGGAATGTTACGACTGTAATAATTGGGCATACGCCCGTCGATGGCATCAAATATTATTACATTGTCAAACTCCAGACCCTTCGCCTTGTGTATAGTCGTGACGAAAATGCGCTCCTTCATATTGTCGCTACCACACAAGTCGGCCTCCTTCAGCGTGCTTATCTCCATAGTATGATTGCAAAGCTGTTCGTATAGCGACGGCTCTCGGTCCGTGTCAATCATGTCGCCCGACAGATAAGCCACAACAAAACGCAATCCGTCTATCTCCTGTATCATTCCCTCAGAAAGCAGATAGTCGTAAAAGCGCATCATTTCCCTTACCAGTGCTGGCTTCGCCTCTTCGTACAATGCTGGCGTAGGCTCTACCTCTGAACTATCTGTAGCAAGACGGTCATCCCCTACCCTTTCCTCTCTTACGTACATTCTCTTATGTGCCGTAGCATACATTTCCTTATAGTTACGGCGCAATGTCTCCACACGCTGGCGTACACGACTGTCGTTGAGGAAGTCGCGCTGATGTTGAATCCTGTCCTTAGAGCACTCATAGCAATGCACCACTACGCTGCGCGTAGCATTGACATCATCGTCGGCAAGATGCGAGTTAGAACCCTCAAGGTGCAACACCTCAAGCAAATATTTCAGTTTGTGCTCCTTCAGTTCGGGATGCAACAGACGCACGAGTCGCAACGAGTCGAGATACTCCGTGTGCGAATGATGCAGATTAAGGTCGGGCGTATAACGACGCAGATTGAAGTCAAGTATGTTATAGTCGTAGTCGGCATTATGTCCGAGCAAAGTGCAACCCTCGGCATAAGCCATAAATTGACGCAACGCCTCCTCGTGCGTCAGCAACTCATGGTGCTTGCGTTCCTCAACAATAGGATTCACAATGTCGCCAAGCATGGCAGGAATCTCCTTGTCGGTTTCGATATACACCGTAAACTCCGACCCTTTCACCACCTCGCCATTCCTCATCTTTACGGCAGCTATCTGCAGGATATCGTCCTCAAACACGTTGAGTCCGGTCGTCTCGGTATCAAACACCACGATTGTGTCGTTGGCATAGATCTCAGTAAAACGCATGAGATACGTCGACTCGTCGTCGCGCAACAGGTCGGAGGGCAATATGGCACAGTCGAAGAGGTCACGCACAAACTTACGTGCCGCCGCATTGCTCTCATATACACGCACCCCCTTCATCAGTCGCGCCCACGACATAAAGCTAAATTCATTGTTCAGCACGCCCAGATGAGCCAACAGCAACTTCACGTCGGGTTGCGAGAACAGGTCGGTACCCGAAACCTTAAAGTGTCCTATGCCACAACGAGTCAGCTCCTGACTTATATCCTCTGCGTCGCGGTTGGCGTTAACCACAAAAGCCGTGGTCGATTGTGGGAACGTGCGATTCAGCGTATTGGCAAACTGTACGCAATCGCGCACCTCCTGAGCATAATCCTCGCTGCAAAGAATCTTCAGTTCGTTGCCCATAAGCACCTCACCGCTACTCTTGCCGGCATCGGGCAACAGTGCGCTGTCAATACGAAGCACCTCTGCGGCATAAGTATTGAAAATGTCGAGCAGATAGCGAGGCGAACGATGATTCACCGACAGATGATGCAACTGGCATGCCGGCTTCGACTTAATGGCCGAAAGCGTGTCAAGTTTTGCCCCCATAAACGAGAATATAGCCTGCTGCTCATCGCCGAGAAACATCACCGTGCGGAACGGACGCGCCGTAAGCATCTTGATTATAGCCATCTGCAATGGATTGATGTCCTGCACCTCGTCCACCTGTATCCACGGATAACGCTTGTACAGTTTTCGTTCCGTATCGGCAACAAGCGCATCATACGTCATCATAAGCAAATCCTGGAAGTCAAGCAGTCGGTTGGCTCGCTTATACTTGCGGTATTGTTGGGCAAGCGTCATCTTCTGCAGAAGCTTGAATATAGCCTGGCGGTCGCCATAGTCGCACGTGTCCGACTGGGTTAGGTCGCGATACTGCTCCACATTATTATATATATCAGTCATCGCAGCCGCGTCAAACGGCTTGCCCATCACGGTACAGATACGCCGCATAGCAGCAATGTCCGTAGGATTGATGCAATCGGGATGCACACGCAACTCCTTAGGATGCCCGTGACTAATCTGGTGCATCATACTCTCCAGGTGGAATATCTCACTATACGAGCGTCGACGATTGTAGTTGGAAAGCACCATATATTCATCCTCACCAAGATAACGCGCAAGTATCGACACGGCATCATCCTCATCAATAACGCTCGACTCAGCAGCCACAAGTCCCTCAGCAAACAGAAACTTCGAGCAGAACCTATGCACATTACCCACAAACACATCCCTCACATCATCATCCGCGATGTTCTGCGAAATGCGTTCAATCATGCCGCGTGCAGCACGATTGGTAAACGTAAGACACAACATATCCTTATACGCCATACCATCAGAGTCGTGGGCATAACGTATGCGTTCGGTCAATATCTGGGTCTTGCCACATCCCGGAGGTGCAAGCACAAGATGAAATCCACCCTGGGCCTCAATCACCTCCTGCTGACAAGGGTCGGGAGTAAATCTGCTAACAGTTTGCGTATTTTCTGATGCCATAGACAGCTGCTATAAAAGTAATTTGAATAAAGGCGATTGGATTACACCAACCGCCTTCACTATATTAACGCTAAAAATCGCTTGATATTGCCAACAAAAAGATTTTTTGTCTTTTTCAAATGATTACAATTAGAAAAACAGCTTTGTATTTGCTTAATTCATAAATATTTACTAACTTTATCACGAATATATACTCTGATACAAAACTGTGACATAAAATTTGTAAATAAGGGAATAACACATTTTGGTGGTCTTTCCCTGTTCTTCATAATGCTATCTATTGAAGAAATTTAGTTCACTAATTTATTAACACAAAAAAGAAACGCCTATGACGAAGAAAATTTAATGATGCTCCTATACAATGAAATGTAGAACTATTGTATATTAAAATCATACCCAACTACTTATATTAATAAAAACATGACGCTATGAAACGATTCAACTTTATATGTACATTAGTCTGCGCATTGCTATCGTTATTCGGTAGCACCGCTTATGCAGATACCGGCAATTTGATTAAAGATCAAGTGACTGTGACTATTACCGATGGAAAATATCTATCGGAACTGATTGATGAAGCCGTTGCTCCACGCATTACAAATCTCAAAATAGTAGGAGTCATCAACGGTACTGACATATTATATCTACGCGAGTTGCTGGGCGTAGGCAGAAAGCCTTTCGTAGAAAAGGAAAATATAAAATCAAACCTGCAGATTCTCGACCTCTCGGATGCGTATATCAGCGAAGGTGGAATGACCTATTGTGATTACAGTGTTAGAATGACCACATATCATGCCTCTACTTCTAATAATGTCATTGGTATATATATGTTCGCTTCCTGCCATTCATTAAAGAAGGTTACGTTACCTTACAACACAACAAGCATAGGTGCTCGTGCATTTCAGAATTGCTCTGAATTGGAAGAAGTAATTAAGTATGATAAAATTACGGTTGTAGGCGAATTTGCATTTTGGAATTGTAGCAAACTAAAGGAATTCAAACTTCCGAAATTGGAGAAACTGTATGAATCTACGTTCCAAGGATGCAAATCACTCACTTCACTGGAAATACCTGAAGGTATTACCGATTTGCCAAAATCATTTGCAGGGGGTTGTTCTTCGCTTAAGAATATCGTGCTTCCAAAATCTCTAATTTCAGTAGGTTGGGGTGCATTGTCAGGATGTAGTTCTTTGGAGAGAATAGACCTACCGGAAACATTGGAAAAAATTATGATGGATGCTTTTCAAAATTGTACTTCCCTGAAATATTTTAGATTGCCAGAAGGAATAAATAATATTTATGATCATATCATCAGTGGGTGTACAGCATTAGAAGAGCTTCACATTCCAAAACTGCCTCTTATAATGAACAATTATGCCTTTGCTAAATGCCAGGTACAACATCTCTATGCATATGAGGAAAAACCTCATAAGATAAACAATACAACCTTTGATGGAATCAACTACTCCACTTGTACGCTACATGTACCCAAGGGGTCGCGTGAGGCTTACGCTGAAGCCTACTACTGGCGCGACTTCGGCACTATAGTGGAAATGGGTGAAGGTGAAGGCGGAGGCGGTGACGATACTCCTAAGATAGCCTTCGCTGTGTTTGACCCAAGCAATGGCGTACTTACATTCAAGTACGAGGCAAGCAAGCCTGATGGAGCTTACTCACTGAATGAGGGCAGGGCTATTCCTATGTGGGTAACGAAACACGATGTTGCAATCCAGAAAGTGATATTTGACGATTCATTTGCGAAAGCACGACCTACAACCTGCTTGTGCTGGTTCTTAGGATGCACAAATCTAAAAAACATTGAAGGTATCAAGAACTTGAATACTACAGAAGTTAAGGATTTTGGCGCAATGTTCCGCAACTGTTCGGCACTCGCCAATCTTGATGTCTCCGGTTTTGATACCCGGAAAGTAACAACTATGGGGACTATGTTCTCTGGTTGCTCCAAACTCTCCACGCTTGACGTGTCCGGCTTTGACACAAAGAACGTGACGGATATGTATTGTATGTTCAATAAATGTTCCGCTCTTACCACGCTCGATGTATCTGGCTTCGACACAAAGAACGTGACGAACATGAGGGAGATGTTCTCCTATTGCAATAAGCTCGCCACAATCTATGTCAGTGACAAATTCGTTACGACAAATGTGACGGATGGTAAAAGTATGTTTAATATGTGTAAAGCATTGGAAGGCGCTGTATCTTACAACGGACAACAAAACGACATGGCGATGGCAAACTACAACAATGGATATTTCAAGACCTATTACAAGATAGGAAACGAAATATTCCCCCTGTGTGGAGAAACTCTGAGCGTAGATAATCTCGCCCTCACTGACAGCAAGGACTTTGTACTATACACTCCATTTGAGACTAATGCAGTATCCTACAGCAGCGAGCTGAATGAAGGTACTACATGGGAAACCCTCTGCCTTCCATTTGATGTATCGCTTGCCAACAAGAACTTCCGCGCTTTCACTCTTCTCTCTGTAAAAAGTGATGTAGTGGAATTGCAGGAGATAAAGGATTGCATCACCGCTGGAACACCAGTCATTATCAAGATGAATGAAGGAGCCACAAGCATCAACATTACAGAAAACAACAAGATGATTGTCAGGGAACAGCAGGACAGCATGCCTGTGGATAATTGTAAGTTAGTGGGACACTATACTCATAAGACGTTCGGCAATGATGACGACCATTGCTTCGTGATAAAAGGCAACAAACTGGTGAAAGCTACAAAGATGTCGGCATATACCAGAAGCATGGATTATAGTTCGAATGGTTTCCGTGCTTATATGAAGGTATGTACAAATACTGGCATCCCAGCAGATGAATACAATATCGATATTAAAGGATCTACCGCCATCAAACTGTTGGAAAGCACAGTAGAGGAGAAACCTGAGTATTACGATTTGGAAGGTCATAGACTCAGAGACCTCAAGAAGGGTGTCAACATCGTGAAGCGTGGTAACAAGACGATGAAGATAATCATCAGATAAGTAGGTAATCAATATTCACAAACTCAAATCGGTCATTAGGAAAATGCTTCTTGACATTTTCTAATGACCGATTTGGGATAAAACTCTATAATCAATTTTTATTTTGTAACACTTTCTTACTACCTGTACGATATTTGCATGAAACTTCATGTGAGAATATCTACAAAAAGAAGTATTATTTTCAAACAAACAATCTATAATTTTTCGATAATTATTTATACTTTTGCCATGGACATTCTTATTAATGCCCAAAAGTCTGACTAAAATTGTAAGAAAATGAAATGTGCAAAGACCGGGTGAATGACTGCTCTATCAGACGCAAGACCACGTCAGGCTGGACTTTGGATGGGAAGTAATTGCCAAGTGTTTCTTCACTTACCGCTCTGACGTAGCCGTACCAGATATACAGCAAATAAAACTACTGTCGGGCGATCGTTTATTGCTCTGTCATGACGGATTATACAAATGCGTAGATGTTATTGACAACCAGCAATCTCTGATGATGCAAGACAAACCTTTGGAGGAGATATCACTATGGAGCCGAAGGACAAATATCAATAATCTTTGCCACTATAAATACTTTTTGTATATTTGTGGTGTAATAATTAAATCGTCGGCCATTATGGAGTTTTTCTTTTTTTTCGCATGGATATTTGTAGTCGCTTTTGTAGCTTTTGCCCGAAATGCTGGCAATAAGCGGTCCAAATACAGCATAAGTACTAAGCCAACAAAAGTTGATGAAAATATAATAGTATATGACTTTAAAGGCCAACAAAACCCAGAATCATATTACGAAGAGAAAGAGCAAAAGTTTCTTGTACAGATAAAGGCAATGCACGAGAGTATCACCAAGACATATAATTTCTCCAAATACAATAAAACAATGCGAGAAATAGAAAAACTTAAACAGGAATTAGCCAACCTACGAACACAATATAAAGAATATGTCGAATCAATAAGATGACGCATTATGAGCCGTCAGGTAGTGTAAACTGAACTGTGTCACGGCTCTGATTTTTTATTCTTTCTCTCTTATTTGTTGATTATCAGTATTATACGCTCTAAATGGTAGAAAAGTGACTGTGTGGATTCTGTTTAGATACGAAAGGATAATAATTTAACGTATTTAACTTTCGATTACACCGATATTACCCCAAAGTGTATGATGTTGGGCGATTAGTAGAATGAGCAATTATTCTTGGATAGACAGGCATGACGGAGCTTACTTTGTTCTACACTCTTGAATGGTGGCAGTAGGCATTTCGTAAAAGTGTCAAAGACGTTATCCAAGATTCTAAGACAATTGGTTGCAAGCCAAAGTAATGCGATATGCGCTTGCGTATCTTGTCTGCTTTCAGATTATGTAAACCATGTTCACATTGCCCATTGTCTGCAACTCATTGACTGTGGCATTAACCTCTACATACAAAAGGAACAACTTACATTATTGGACGATGAAGGACATTCGTCCCTCTTTGCCCCGATAATGATAGCCACGCTTTCGACCTGTGCGCAGTTGGAACGTGACAATATCTCCTTTCGATTGCAGTCAGGAAGGAAGCGGTAAATAGAGAAAGGTGGGAAGCTCGGACTCAAGGTAGGTTCTGTAAAAACGAAAGAACAGATGAAAGCCGAATATAGGGAAGTAATAAGTCTGCTTCGCAAGGGATATTCAATTCGGGATGTGGCGAAGTTGAGTAGTAAATGGGTAAGTACCGTACAACGAGTGAAGCGATTACTAAAAGTACAATCATCGCAATAATACTATTGATTTTACGTTCTTTTCAAAGAAAGGGGTTGTGCAATAGTGGCTTAAAGGCTAAAAGCACTACCTTTGAATGCTGTTAAATATGGTAATGTTCAAAGTCACAATTTGTGATTTTGGAAAAATGAATATAAATATGACAGATAAAATAGAAAAAAAGGAGAGCAGCGAACTGACCACAAAAAGTGACCAGTTGGTTGGTGTTGACAATATAGAGCCTCTAATAAAAATCATTAGAGGACAACAAGTTATGCTTGACCGTGACCTTGCCACACTTTATGGCGTTGAAACAAAGCGTCTTAATGAGCAAGTAAAACGTAATATTAAACGATTTCCAGAAGATTTCATGTTTCAATTGACCAAGGACGAATGTTTAAGGTCGCAAATTGCGACCTTAAACGAAGGACGCGGACAACATTTGAAATACATGCCTTACGTATTTACTGAAAACGGAGTCGCTATGCTTAGTAGTGTTTTACGTTCTGACACTGCGATTGAGGTGAATATTCGAATAATGCGAGCTTTCACTTCAATGCGTCACTTTCTACAGAACAATGCCGAAGTGTTTCAGCGTCTCTCGACTATGGAATACCATCAATTGGAAATGCAACAACACTTGCAAGAATCCGACAAGCGTATAGAAGAAGTGTTTCGCAGATTGGACGAGGGTAATGCAAAGCCGAAACAAGGTGTGTTCTACAATGGTCAAATTTATGATGCCTATACTTTCGTGTCCGACTTGATTAAGAGTGTGAAGAAACGTATTGTCCTTATCGATAACTATGTTGACGAGACTGTACTGACATTGCTCGATAAAAGAGATAATAACGTGTCTGCAATCATCTACACTCAGCAGATAAGCCGTCAGTTCCAACTCGACATAGACCGTCATAATGCTCAATATGCACCGATTGATGTTGAAACATTCCGTTTATCACATGACCGCTTCCTTTGTATAGACGATGATGTATATCACATAGGTGCATCCATTAAGGACTTAGGCAAAAAGTGGTTTGGTTTCTCTAAGATGGAGATACTTACACCAGACGAATTGGTAGAACGAATCAATAGAGGATAATACTTACGAAAATTTCAAGAAAAAGAACTTAATACAGTATTGGAATCTGCTTTTCTGCTTGTATAAAATGTAGGAAAACAGTATGATATGCTACTTTTCTATTGGTTCTTATAGAATAAAAGGGGATGATTGGCAATCACATCCTTTAAGGGAAGTCGTTTCACCCCTACCTCTCTAAAATATCATTTGATAACTTTTGTTTGTCACATTTTGGGTTCGGTTGAAACATTCCTATTCAAACACTATTTGGTAGTTTTTAATGTAATCGAAAGTTAAATACGTTAAATTAGTAAGCGTATCCGCGATGCTAGTATATATACATCAAAAAAATATCACTCAAGTTTTTATTCTTGAGCGATATTTTTTTGTTTCCATTTGTCCGGCAGCAATTCCCGGTATTTACTATCGGTGTTCTTGGTGGCAGCATTGAAGCGCTACACTATCGTTAGCGCCACACCCTTGCGGCGCTTTATGCTCTTCTCGATACGTTCGTAAAGTCGCTCAAACGTATGTGCCGACTTCAACACCAGTCCCGGTATGTACTCCTTGCCTATGATAATGCTGCCGTTCTTCAGCGTGAAGGCACCATTGCCTGGTCGTAGCGTGGCACCACATGGCGTGGTGGGCAACTTGCGGCTGAGTTTCTTGTCCATCGCCAGATCCAATGGATAGGAGCCGGCTGGGAGATAGTTACGGGGATGTTCCAATGTGGCGCAAATAGTACGACCGTTTATAATGAGCATGCCGTCTACACCATAGGGCGAGTAGCGGTAGCGTTTGATTTCTATCAGCATGTTTTTGAATTAGGAGTTTTGAATTTTGAGTTTTGAGTTGGTCGCCTGCGGCGATTTTGAATTATAGAATTTTGAATTTTGACTAAATGACTAAATGACTAAATGACTAAATGACTAAAAGAGTTTTGAATTTTGAGTTTTGAGTTTTGAATTGTGCGCTACGCGCATTTTGAGTTTTGAGTTTTTGAATTATCAATTCACAACTGAAAAATTCCCAATCGCAGGCGTAGCCGAGAATAACTCAAAACTCAAAACTCAAAACTCAAAATTCAAAATTCTATACGTCTTCCGGAAACTGTTGTTAGGCTCAAAGCTGACAAGTCCTTGCTTGCGCCAGTTCTTGAGCATTTGCTGAACAGCGTTGCGCGACGTATTCGAACCCTTCACGGCTATGCTGTGCTGCAAGGCTTGCTCAAAGCTGAAGGTAGTGTCCAGACGCTCGAAGATTGAGTCGTTCTTGCCTCGCTTGGTGCGCTCCGCTGTGGCACGTCCGCAATAGTCTTTCGACGAGAATGCCGCCTCTATGCGGTCGCGGAAGAAGTGCAGGGCGTTGTCTATCTGATAGTCGGCAAGCACGTCGAAGGCTGCGAGAAACGAGGGTTGCTGCTGCTTCACAATCATCTCCTTCCACAACCCAGGTTGCTGCTTCAGCCGTGTCTCAGCGCCAGCCATTCCGTGGCGGTCTATCAGCTGTGCAGCCACTCGGCAGAGCATCAGACAGGTCATCATGCGCATCGTCGTCGGACAGATACGGAAGCGTTGGCGAGCCTTCACCTTGTCGTCGTTCTTCATCGTCTCCAGTCGCACCTGCTCCAGCCATTGCCTGCCCTTTGCCTCCAATTTGGGTAGCACCACCTCGCCCTGCATCAATGGCAGCAAATGGGCAATCTGACGGATGCGCTCACGCTGACGATCGGTCAGCACATGCAGATTTTCGGTGAGCGGCTGAAAGGTGTTGTCGGGTGTGCGTGCTATGGCAATACGGCTCTGAAAACCGTCGGTGTAGTTGGTCACCACACGATACAGCGCATCGGGCGTTCCGCACATCACCACGTTCCACAGCAGCCTATCGATATGCACGTTCACAGCGTCGGCACTTCGCGCCTCACGCTCGTAGCTTGTGCCGTCGTAAGCCTGTCGCAGCATCACGGAGAAGTCGCTCATAGCCGACCGCCATTTCTGCGCCACCGTGTCAGCCTCGGGCGTGAACGAGAAGGCGTGCAGTCCGCCTGTGTTGGCAAGTCGCTCGGCAAGGTTGGCAACTGTATTGTTGAGCGTCAGACAGCGCACGGGCAACTTAGGCTCCTCGGGCTGTTCCTTCTTGTTCTTAGCTGCTCGCTTCCTGGCTCGCCATTCGTCCTCCTGCTGCTGATACATCTTGTCCATAGCCCTCACTTCCTGCGTCCACTCCTCCACAACGGGGTCGATGCTGCCCTTGCCCGATGCGAAGTCGCCGGCTATGTACGCAATGAGGTTCAAGGAGTTCATCTTGCCGTGTACGTCCACCTTCACGCCAGTAGCCAGCATGCCGATGACCGGACAGATGGCAGTCAGTACGGGCAACGCCAAGGCAGGCCCGACAGCGTCGATAGAATCCTTCACACCCTGCGGCATTCGTGGCAACGCATTGTAGTAGAACAGATCGTCTTGCGCCAGCGCTTCGTCTATACCGTCGGTTTCAGCCAGCTCTCCGTCTGCGCCTGTTATGCGCTCCTGTCGCAAGGCAAGCAGCACGTCCTTCAGCCGCTTTGGCATCTGCGTGCGTTTCTCGCTCAGCGCCGAGTCGATACAGGCAAGCTTCTCCGCCTCGGGAAATCCGTCGTAACACGGAATGATGCTGTCCAGCAGCTGGCGGTCGAAACCGCAGATGTGGCGTAGGTTGACGGCAAGCTCAAAGGTGAGCGTGTTGCGGTTGCTGCGCACAGGCTCCTGCGAGTCGTTGTACATCTGCCACCACTTGCGGATAATGTCAGCGTAGGGGATGCCGAGATAAGAAAGTGAAGAACGAAGAGTGAAGAGTGAAGAATCCGATTGTTCTGCAGAATCTGTATTCTTTACTTTTTCAGCTTCTGTATTCTTTTCCTTCACAGGCACTACCTCTGTATTCACCATTTCGCTGTTGTCAAACAGCTCCTTATCTACGAATAGCAACTTTTCGCATGGAGGTGTAAAGAACACACGAGTTATGTCTTTTGCTCCCTTGTCGTACTGCACGCCGAGCAGCTGCGACGCCCATTTCAGGTTCTCTTCCTGCGAGAGTTCCGGCTTGCGTCGAAAGGCGATATGATAGCCCTTGTTGGCTGAGCGTTCGAGCATCAGCAGTCCCAGTTCGTCCTTCTTGCCCATCACCATTTCGGGCACGCTCGCCATCCTCTGCTCATAGTCGGCAGCCTTAGGGTCGAAGTCGATGTCCATGCCCACAGAATTGCTTATTCGGGTTGCGCCTTTCAGCGTGCCGTCTGCATTAGGCAGGCAGGAGTAGTTCATCTGCACCATGTGGTGTTTGTCGGCACGTCGGTTGTGCTCCGTGTCGCGCACGAGCCGGTATTCGGTCTCGTCGTTGACGGGGCGCATTAGCTTTGCCCCGTCCTGATAAAATATAATGTGTACGCTCATTTTTTTGAATTTTGAGTTTTGAATTTTGAGTTTTGAATTATCGGCAAAGCCGATTTTGAATTATTGAGTTTTAAATTAGGAATTCTCAATTCAAAATTGAACAATTCCTAATGCGCGTAGCGCACAATTCAAAACTCAAAACTCAACATTCAAAATTCATAACCGCTCTTGCAGCCTCCTCACTCTCCTTCATTATCACCTCCGCAACATTCACATTCTCGTCCCTCATCACCTTCAGCGTCAGCTGGATAGCCTTGTCCTTAGTGAGGCTTACCCGCCCATGCGCCAGCTTTCTGATAAGCTGCGACTGTGACCTGACTCTGGGCTGAGCCACAAAGTCGAACGTACCGTCGGTCATCTGTTGCGCCACGCCGTGCATCCTCCGCATACGCTGCACCTTATCGGGCACCGAATCATCGGGTGAAAACAGGAAATACTTGCTCTCGTCGTAGAAAGCGATACCACCAAGCTGCACGTGCTGGCAAGAGTTTAATTGGTTGTTGGTCATAATGTTATTGTTTATTTTGGTTATTGTTTAAAAATTGTAAGTAGTCTGTTCATACCGCTCCCCTCCCTACGGGGGAGGGGCAAGGGGGTGGGGCTTCCTACTTAATCTTCGCAATATCCGTAACAAGGATATCTTGGTAGTGAGCACCATTATACTCCCTCGTAGAGAATCTCATCGTCACAGCCACAAGGTCGCCCGGACAGAACTGGCATCCTGCCGTATTGCCGAGCATAGCTGCCACATACTGGTTCTCGTACTTGCCGCCAAGCTCCTGAAGCATGATGTTGCACTTCATAGTCTGGCCACTCTCCGTTTTCTGACTCTGTACAGCAAAAGCCTCGCCCTGCTGTACTACTCGCATGATTTTTGTTTCCATAATTTTAAATTTTGAGTTTTGAATGTTGAGTTTTGAATGGTTGCGGCAGAGCCGCAATGTTGAATGTTGAGTGTTAAATTCATTCTTCATTCTTAATTGAATAATTCTTCATCGGCTTTGCCGACCATTCAACATTCCACATTCAACACTCAACATTCTAAGAAAGTACTCTTGACCTTTGCCCGTCACCTTCGTAGTCACTCTCTCTTCCGATCCATGATGCGTTTTAATCATCGTGACAGAAGTTGCGAAGATTCCCTCCTCCACCCACTTCTGTATAGGTTCCGTCGACCGTTTGAAGATGTAGCCGTTCTCGCGCATCCATCGGAAGAGTCGTGTGCGTCCAGTAGGATAGCCATTCCTTGTAAGCAACTTAGCCAGCTCGCTCATCAGTATGCAGCCGTCGCCCGTGGTCACCGCATCGGCAAACTCCACCTTAGGTCGTTGCGCCTCCAGCAGCTCATCCTTCTGCTCCAGTGTGCGGTTCGCAATCCTCAACGCCTTAGCCAGAATTGTCTTCTCGTCGTCCTCGGCAGCAAGAGGGATGTAGCCACCCGTCCGTCGGATTTGAGGCAGCACCTCGGAAGTAACCCAACGCTTAAACTCTCGCGCCCTCGGCAACTTAGAAGAGAGGATGAGCGAGTAGAGACCCGACTCGTTGATGAGAACTGGAATTGTTCCGTTAATGGTGAACGATTCGTTCAGCGTTTTGTCTTCATCATCCACATGGTCGCGTATCGCCTTCTGAGGATTGGTGTAACCTAACCGCCGAGCAACATCTGTAGCCATCAACCAAGCCTCGCCACCTATATTTATTCCACGAAGTTGGCCAAACATACCACTCTCGAATTTTTGAATCTCATTCTTCATCTTACATAGATTTTTTTAGATATGAAACATAAAAAAAGCACCGCCAATCAGACTTCGTATTGTCTGGTTGACGGTGCAAAGATAGCGACATTTCATAGGGGCGTTCGTGTCCCCTATGTAAACCCAATGAAACAAAAACAGCATCCCAAATATAAGGAATGCTGTTTAATAGAAATACAATGCAACTGTTTACTTAGATAACTAAGTAACATCCTTCTGAGTAACAACTGGCTCATCATAGCAAGTAGCCCAATCTATTTGGGTAGCTAATTTCATCCAGTCTTTAAATTCCATCTTTAGTTCAAACTTCTGAGAATAGTACTCTTTAAGGAAACTCACTGCGACCATTATCGCTTTATATTCTGTATTCAAATAAGGCTCTATCTTATGTAAGAGTTCCTGATTTGTCACCTTTGTTATCTTTCCATTTTTATAATAAAGCGTATCTTTATCAATGTTATTATTTGTAGTTTCACAATTAATGTCATTAACATCATCTACTTTTTGAAACTTCGACTTCAAGAAGTCAACATACGTAAACATTATCTTTTTAATACATCTTCCGAAAATAATATCAAGTTCTTTAATATCGTCGTTCTGCATGAAACGCTCAATAGCAGAATCATACTGATATATAGTATCACATGCAAGAAAATCTTTACGATGTTGAGAGAACTTACCCATATTGATAAGACTTTTCAAGCATCTACAATAAAAAGTAATATCATTATAATCATTTTCCTTTAAGAATTTAGCGTAAAGGTCAATATTCTTTTGGTTGTTAAGTTCCCTGTAAGCCTCGTTTGCTTCAGTTCTACGCTTTGATCCAATTGCAACATAATCACTCATATCTGAAAAATAAGTTCCCATATTAACCAGATATGTACTCAATTTTGTACGAGGAAATATAAGCACCTCTTGATAATTATTCAATTTAAGACGCACAAATTTGTCTTCATCATGAGCCTCTTTCTGTCCAGACCAACGTGAATAGAATGAAACATACTTTGCTTCATTCAAACGTTGTTTAACCTTATGCGGATTCCATGTAGCGTATACATCATTCTCTTCATCATACCCAAGGAATATAAATGGGATTGGCGAGTCTTTCATTTCAACAAATTGGTCATCTGAAGGAAGTTGGGCACGCCAAACGTCAGACACCTTGTTTTTTGTCTCAAAATGTGCAGATGAAAGATTTTTAATGTATACATTATAGAAGAATCCATCAATGACAATGCGAAAGGGCATAATACCACCTGTAGATTTGAAGGTTACATTTGCTTGAAGAGTCTGTTCAAGCAGTTCTTTATGTCGTTTCTTAGATAGAGCCATTTACATTATGCTTTTAAAAAGTGGACTGTTCTTATAATCTTTAGCGCATTCAAGAGAGAATGCTACGGGTACATCTGTTAAGTCGCTTGAAAACTTAACTTCTGTTACGCCAAGGGGGACATGCTTCTTATCAATATGATGAATATCTTGAGCTCTGAAATAATGAAGCGAATCAACTGCATCTATGTAATCAAAAAACACAGTGTCAAGTTTTGAAATGTCGCGACCTATTGTTTCTGCCATAACTTCATAAAGATGCAAACGCTCATTGCAGCCTGTTACCTTAGAATAAATGCTATCAAAAAGCTCACGGACAGATTTTCCTCCATTGCCTTGTCCCGACTCTCTAACTGTAATAGATGCTACCAATAGTCTGGAATTAGGTGACGGATTCAACTGGTCGAGCGAGAACTTATGAATACGATTCTCGCTTGAGGTTGTCTTAACCTCAATCTTATCTCTTCCAAGAGTAAAGTCAAACTTTGCATTTGGCGAGTTGTGCCATGCATTTACTAATTGTTCTGGATATTTGCTGCGCTCAATCACTAACAACTCCCCCCAAAGCCCTTGCATCTTCTTAAGTGGAGGATTTTGCATAGCAGAAAAAATTGTTATCAAGTTCTCAACTTCAACTGCCAATTCTTTTCTTGATGGAAGAGTCTGCATTTTATTTAACATTAGTAGAACTATGTCAATAAATGAAGATTGCAATATCCACTCTGGTGAGCGCAGCGTAATGATGGCATAAGTATTTTCTATTAGACCATCATCCGATTCAACACGGCACTTCTGATTATATTCAACAGTAAGTAGTTCACGGATAATATTTTTTACTTGTGATGTAGATTCATTTACACAAATAAAAAATTTAGGAAAGCCTTCGTCTGATTTTCCTAGTTTATGCTGAAAGCCTGGTATTGAAATTACCTTATATGACTCTTCACCCATTGCATGCAATTCCATTTTTTGGAACTGCTCTTTAATTATATTTTCATTCATCATAAAGTTCGTTTGATGCATCTGTTATTCCATCGTCTTCCTGATTTTTCTGTTCATTAGAACAGTAGTTTGTCGCAATATCTTCAGGATAATTAATAGCCAAAGTATAAGCCGTCTTAGGGAAACCTGCCTCAATTCCCTTGAATTTGATATGATGGAGCTGTATAGTGATAGAGTCACCTTCAACTATCTTATCATCACCAGGATAATTTGTTGAGTCAGAAGCCGAAGACGGACCTGCAAACAAACGTGTATTTGCAGAAAAACGTTTTTTCTCAAAATCAAAACTACGTTCACGAGGCTCTGAATTCCAAGCCATTTGTATAAAGTATACATGTGTCAAGGGATTCTCTGACAGACCTGCAAGATAACGGAGATATCTTATAGTAGCACTCTTACGAGAAGCATCGGGATAGTTCTTGAATTGGAAGTCATTCAAGAACTTTATCGCTTCTTCAATATCTAGTTCCAATCCTCTATGCGTACGATCGCTTGTATTGTACTCATAAGGAATTCTGAATGTATGATTTTCCAAGAAATCAGAAACCACCTTGTCATTATGTAGAATTGTCTCCTTGCTCTCAAAAGCCTGCATAGCACAATTACCCCTCAACTTAGTCTTCACAACAGAGACTGGGAGCACGTTGGCTCTGGTAGGTCGAAGACGTGGAGACAAGAGAATCTGATGTTCTGCTGCTTCAAGCGAGTCACACTCTGATAGTTTTTTACGTAATTCCTCTTCATGCTCAACATAATCAACATAATTTTGTATTGATGCTTGTGGAAGGAATACACGGCAACTCTTTATATAATTGGTCTTGTATCCAAAGAAACGGCATCTCTGCTGTATGGTGTCTGCATTAGTTGGACCAACAGTATATCGTGGCATGTAGGTTGTGGCAAGTTTTTCAACTGTAAATCCACGGTTCAACATTTCGGCACCAACAAGAATATGCATACAATACTTATCCCATTCAATTTCCTTGTCAGCATCGTCGTCAGAATTGATGAGATAGACTTTCTTGTCGTTAAGAATGTCAGGCAGAAATCCTTTCAAGTCATCAAAGTCAGGGCGTTCATCTACATCATAGAATTCTAAAGCCATAGGAAGAAGATTCTTGAATTTTTCAAGCAAATCGACTTTATCTTCTTGACCATCAGGCTTAGACATAAGTTTGCGCCATTGTTTCAAGTCGGATTCTATCCATTTTTTGAATTTCTTATTGTTGGCCTTACTGACATCAGGGTGTACCATCATTGACAGATAGCTTATATCGTCAACCGCCATCCATTTTACCACAATAGCTACAGCCAAAATATGTAGCATTAAGGCATCCTTCAGCGAAGCTGGAGCAGATTTAAGTTTATTGCGTTTGTTATGAAAAACTTGGTCTTCTGGTATTGTCTTTATAAGTCCCCCACGAAACAAGTCACCATTTGCACCCATTCCAAAGTAAAGTTTACCGCCAATATATCCTTCACCTGGAGTCAATAGCGTATGGCTCTTGGGAGAAAGTAAGTCTTGCATACTGATAAGTATATTAGCCTGTGGTGTAGCCGTATATTGAATATAAGTGTTACCGGGCAATACTGCACGCATCTTTAATATAGCGTCATAGGTAGCAGAAGTGTTATCTTCGTCCTTTTTACTATTCGAATGAGCATAACTGTTAAGTGAAGCTTGATCAGCCTCATCATCTATAATCAGCACAGTCTCATTAGCCATCGCATTCTTGAATTCATTGCTATTGAAAACATCTGTCAATCTTTGGATATGCTCATAATGTTTCAAAATAGGAATCAATACGGTTGGCTTATTCGATAAATTAATATGACCTACAATATCCTCAATCTCATCTTTAGTTGGGTCTTTATGAACTTTGTAAGCATTATTGTTCCTTGTGGCAATTTTTATTAAATCCTTTTCAAGACGTCCTGTTGTTTGCTTACACAAGTTCAGTTTTGTACCTGTCAGATAAACAACCACACGGTACCCATTGTCATGAGCCAAAGCTGTCAGCCCAAGAAAGGACATTGTCTTTCCACTTTGGACATAACCAACAACAAGATGTGTAGTTTCATCCAAGTTCACTGCATTATGGGGATTGCAATGCATGAGTATGTCAATGGTTTCCTCTCGAAGGTTTACGGCTCCATTAGCAGTTACACCCTTGGTCTTCTGCTTATCAACAAAAGCATTAAAAAAGTCACCAGACTCAACATTAGGATTAAGAACCATCCCATGACGAATACCACTATTTATTGGTTCCTTTCCATTTAAAATTGTTATGCTTTCATCCATATTTTACAATTCTATACTTTTGTTCGTTTAATATATTCATTGAAAAACTCCAGCATTTGTACAGCGTCATTATTTGCACTAATTTTGGCTGTATACTTTGCTATTGCCATAGTTTTAAGAATAGCAATGGTGGCTTCATCAGGTTTCCCAAAATGTTCGAAGAATACATGTCCCGTATTTATTTGACATATTATGATATTGTCAGCCTTTCGAGAAACATCTACCCAAAATAGGTCTGTACCCCTATCTACAAATTGTACTTTCAACGTATAGTATATTCCATCAATTTTGTATTTGTCCTCATACTCCTCAAACACTACTGGAATGCCAACAACATTGGTTTGCTCAGGTTGTGAATCATACTCAGGGAATAAGGACTTTGGATTTACGTCCGCTATAGGGTTATCTGATTTATCTGTATTGAGTTCTATTGGCTGACGATTCTCTTTCTTTGAGTTATCGTGCTTCTTGACAAGTTTTTTTGCTTGTTTCTTGCGTTCATCCAGACGATAGCCTTCTGCTTGCGCATACAGGTCAAAATCCTTAGTATGAATAAGATCTTTCAATCCAATCATCATGGCATCGAGATTCTCTTTGTCCAAAATATCATTTTTATTAAATGACACCTTAAAACCTTCGAGTTCTAATTCTCCAAATATGCGCTTATAACGAGGTGATCCAACATTTCCACACAGGCATTTCGGAAAGTAACGTTGCCCATTCTCAGCACCAACAACCACACGTCCTCTACGCAATAGGACAAAACCATTGTGTGCTGAACTCATCTCTTTTAAGACTCCAATATAGCCATGAGCTTTATATTGGTCAAACTCAAAATTAATTTCCTTCTTCCATTCTATAACAGGGCCATCCTGGTTCTTGAAATAAGGAGCTTTAAGAATCTCAGGGCTTTTGAACTCCAGCAGTTCTCCATCAACGACAAGACGCATTTCATCTCTACGTAGTGAGAGCCGGTAAATGCTGGAAAGGTCCGATTTTATTTTTTCTATACTTTTGTTCTGAGGCGCATTTTTTGACAATTGTGTTATACGTATTATTGTATAATGTTCAATTGCATTACAAACAGTATTTTTTACTGGTAATGTCCTCAGGTCATTAGCTGTCACTTGATTAAGATCGAAACTAAAAACACGTTGCTTATCCTCATATAAGGCTTTTGACGTAACTACCCAATGCTCTCCAAGCCAACAAGCTGCGGTTTTCAAACCCATACCGAATTCGTTCAAACCTCCGTCGTTATCTGGCTTTTTTGCAGGTTCAAATGCACTCTGATATTTATCGTATGCAATACCCGCAGCATTGTCTGTAACTCTTATTTCCTGAATTTCTTTTCCTGTTACGTCACGTATAAAATCTATATGAACAGAAAAATGATAGTCAGAATTAAGTGAGTTCAGGACATCCTTATTATCACGATACGACTGCAAAGCGTTATCAACAAACTCTGCCAGCACATTGGATGATGTGTTGGCAAAATTTTCAAATCGGCTATACATATTTGAGCCGATTGTTATATTTACCGATTCTATATTGTTCATCTTTTTATCATCCTTTCTGCTATTAGTTTTACAATAGTTACGTTGACAGCATTGCCTAAAGCTTCATAACAACGAGATACTGGCAATCTGAATTTCTCGTCTGAAAAACGTAATTCCTGCATACCTTGCAATTTAGAAGCTTCATGAACTGTCATGTACCTGCCCTTTGTCTCATTTCCAAGTCTTGATTCTTCAGGTAGAAGCACCCATGGAAATATTGGAACTTGCGTGCCTACAAGATTCAAAGCCGGTGAAAAAGTTGGTAACTTAACTCTAATTCCTGATGCTCTGAACTGGATTATTTTATCATCAAGTTCAGCAGGTACTTCACCACAATTCCATTCCAGTTTCTGATGACTTGGAGCAAATTCACGTATTTTCTCTTTCCAAGGGTCCAACCACTCATGATTAGCATTGTAGAAATCCCTGTTTTGTTTTATATACTTCTTCTTCCAAACGGGGAAACTGTCAACATCTGAACGCGAATATGGTGGCAAACAAGCAAGGCAAGCCTTTCGTGTATTACCTACAATTGGATTACCCAGGGTTCCTTTAGCTTCTTGAAGTTCTGCCAAAGAACAACAATTAGGTGTTTTACCATCCTCATAATCGTATGTAGCACCAAATTCCATTGCCCATATTGGAAAGGTCGGAATACGAACATTATTTGCTGTACACAGATTTAGGAACTCTCTCCATACATCCAACTGATGGCGGGTGTCGGCTTTAAGGTGCTGATATTTTATTTCATCTACATCAATAATGTCTTTGATATTGCATTCAACATCCTGCTCTTGAGGAAAAGCGAAACCATCCAATTGTCCGTAATCCATGTTCTCACAAACGATGTAAATACGACGACGATGCTGAGGAATACCAAACTGGTGCGGTGAAAGCAGAGTTTCCTCAACTTTATATCTCCGCTCTTCAAGTGCAGTCTTGATAGTATTCCAAGTATTGCCATCATCATGTCCCTTAAGATTGGCTACATTCTCCAAAAAAACATACCTCGGACGATGTTGGTCTATGATTGCACAAATTGTATAAAACAAATTGCCTCTATCTTTTTCATCATTGAATCCTTGACGCTTACCAGCTTGACTGAAAGGCTGACAGGGGAAACCTGCACAAAGAATGTCGTGAGCTGGAATGTCTTGAGGATTAACAACTGTAATATCACCCTCTATTTTGCTGATACCAGACTCTGCTTTACCACACATTTCAGGGAAATTGATGGCATAAAGTTTCCTTAAGTCCTCTCGCAATTCAGATGCAAATACGCATTTGCATCCTAATTTGCTTAAAGCCAAGTGAAAGCCTCCAAGACCAGCAAATAAATCTATAAATTTCAGTTCCATTAAAATTGCGTTTAATGCAGATTAAAAATATCAGTCATCTTCTGGGTCATTTCTTTAAATACCTTTAGATGTTTATCTAGAGTAGTACTATCAGACAATGCACGTGAAAGGTCTTTATCATAATTCGAAAGATCAATATTAATAGCTTTGCCCATTGCTGTCATATACTCTTTTTTTGAAATTGGCTTTCCGTTCTTTCCTGTAAATGCTCCCAATTCATATAAAACATTCAGAATCCGTATAATGTCTATTTTCGAGCCTTTACGTTCTGTCAGATATACAACACTTTGCTGTTCAATACTGCTATTTGGTATGAACTCATTCTTTATCGGTTCAATCATTCTCATTAGTTCCTGCTTGCACTTAAAGAGACTATTTTCATCTTTCCCATATTTATCAATGAGAGTAATGATATATGCATAAGTCCAATACTTCTGCGCTTCAGTGTCAAACACTTGTTCTCGCAAAAAGCCACGTACCCCTGAGACGCTTTGTTTTCTCAATCGCAACTCGTCATAGATGGCATAGACACGATTAAAGAAAGCAAGATAAAGCGCATCATCATCAGCCCAGTATTGTCCATCCATCAAAATGTTGTATTGCTGATAATTAAGGTCATCATTGATGAAATCATCAAGATGTTCCTTAGGATAATCATCACGATGTTCACATATACACTGAACAATTCGTTCATCGTTAGGAATACAATCGATAGGTTCAGTATTATGACGTGAATTTTGCTCGGTTCCAAGAAAGTAGAAGAGGTATCCAAAAGACTCATCCTCTCTTACTGCCATGAATAATTCCTCACGTACAGCGGGAGCTATGTCCATACTTATCTCGCCATCTATTTTTTCATAAGATGGTTCTTCTAATTGCATGGCATTACCCCTATCGAAGAGTTTCTTCTGTAGCGTGTAATGCTGATAACGAATATCTGCAGAAAGGCGCCTGTTCAGGTATTCACCTGTGGCAGCTCTATCCATACGAAGAGGAAGCAAATCGTTGACAACCTGACTTACTACCTCAATATGCTTAAATTCCTGCTGATGAAGGTGTATGTATTCTTTTGCTCGCATATATGTGTTGACAAAAACATTAACATGATGACAAAACGATTATCTCTTATGTAGGAATTAGAAGTTATAATCTGTTTTAAGCACTAAAAAAATAATTCTTATCAACATTTCTGTCAATGGCAAAAAACACGAAAAGGGCGGCCATCATCGCTCCTATGAACAATGACAACCGCCCTTTAGTCAGCACATTACGAGACTTGGTTAATTCTGATTTCTCAAAATTACCCCCCCCGATTCTATTTATGGTTTGTATGATATTAAGCATTTTATTTTTTGTTAGATTATGCAAAGATAACAATAATTTTTCAGAACAAGACATTTTTTTATTCTTTCCACCACCCTTCCCCAACTCCGGCAATCACCCTCGCCAGCTCATTCATCACGAGGCACGCCTCGCGGTTGATGCTCATGTCGCGGCGGAACTCATAGTTCCATGGCGAAATCTGCACGAGTCGGTTTTCGGCACAGGCGTAGAAGCTCTTGCCACTGGGTTTGTAGCGGTCGGCAAAGCCGTTGTCCACCACTTCGATGATGGGCAACTGCTCCATAAGCAGCAGGCGCCCTATCTCACGCTCCTTGGGGCTGATGAATGCCGACACTATGACGGCGCCTTCACGGGCGGCACGCAGCACGGCGTCGCGTTGACGCTCGAAGAATGGGGCGTCCGAACGATGACACACAAGGGGCAGCTTGCGCTCTGCAGACAGCAGGGCGCTGCAGCCGATGTATGAGAGCAGAGGCTTGGGAGAAGAGGCCGAGGAAGATACTGAGGAAGAGGCTGAGACAATAGCCGGCTGCATGGGGATACGCGGCAGGAGAGAAAGGAGGATATGTTCGAGGCGGTTGTGGTCGTGGGCATAGAAGCGGTCGGCGCGAAGGCCCTGACGTATGGCATCCAGCGTCCAGCCACGCGCCGTACACGAGCGGTGGATGTGGAAACGGTCGCGCAGCGTGCCCTTGATGAGGGCGCGGCGAGCCTGCTCGTGGATGTAGCGCAGCTTGGTCTGCACCTGCTCAGGAGTGACGGCCTCCATGTCGTTGTAGCCACGGACAAAGAGCGAAGGGCCACGAAAGGAGCGCGTGTGGTCACGGTCCCGGTCAGGAGGAAGCGCGTGCGCGCCTTTGGCAAGGCGCTCCGCACGGTCCTTTCGCCAGTCTATGCCCAGGATGTCCCAATATCCGTGGGTGCAGCCTCCCATAAAGCTGCCTACGAGATGCCCCAGATGCTTCCTGTTGCCGGGCTTCAATCGCAGCAGTCCATGGAAGTGGTCGGGCATGGCCTCGGCGGCTATTATCTCCACATGCGGATGGAATCGGGGGACTGTCTGCCACACTGCCTTCACCTTACGGCCCAGCTCGGTGTACTCGCAGCGCGGGGCGTCAGGAGCATTGTCGGGAGAGTCGGGCCGTCCGGATATGTAGCTGAGGATGGGAGCGTAATTGCGGGTGTTGAGGGTGATGAAGAAGTAGCCCTCGTAGTAATTGATTGAGGCATTGCGCTTCAGGGCTGCAGGCTGTGCGGCATCCTTCTGCGCTATCTTGGCTAATTGTTCGGGAGTTAATGGCATACGATAGATAATTTTTAAGTATAAGCAAAGGTACTATTTATTTTGCAATATCTGCTACAATTATGACCTTTTGGAGGCTTTAAGCAATCTTGCAGTTAGTCATTTAGTCATTTAGTCATTTAGTCAAAATCAAAAAAAGAAAGTTGTAGTCAGCCCCTATAATATATATATATATATATATATATTTATTATAGACTGGAAAATGACATTCAACATTCGAAAATGACTAAATGACTAAATGACTAAATGACTAAGCCACTGGCTCTGACACACACCGCAAAGACAGAAGGACAACTCCTCACGTCGTAAAGGACAACTCTGTACGTCGTAAGGGACAACTCTGCACGTCGTAAGGGACAACTATTGCATATACCGAGCAAAGAGCGTAACTTTGCATCATAATCAAAATGTTTAACTAAAATCCCTTTTCAACATGATTAATTATTCACTTAATCAGAGCAATCGCAAGGGCGAAACTAACGGCAAGTGGTACGCTCGCGCCGTACACCTCGAAACCGTAGATCTTAGAGGTCTTGCCGAACACATGTGCTCTCATCACTGCTCATACTCGAAGGGCCAAATCCTCGGTCTTCTCGACGACATGGTAATGTGTCTCCGTGCATTGACTCTTGCGGGCTACGCTGTCAAGCTGCCCGACCTCGGTATCTTCAAACCCGCTATCCGGTCGAAGGGCGCACCCACCGCTAAGGAGTATAACATTAAAGACGACGTGCGTTGTAGCCGAATCGCTTTTCTCCCGTCCGGCAGTATGTGTCTTAGTCAAGATGTGTACAATCACAAACTGAAGTTCAAGCGTGTGTGGAAGTTCGACTTGTCGCAGTTCGAACCCTCTGAGCCGGGAACCGATCACGGCAATGTTTAAAACAACATAATAAGAATATTAACACAAAAACTAAACTATGGCAATACCAGTTAAAATATATCAAAGCAACCGCAAGGGCGTTACCAAAGGCAAGTACTACGCCCGAGCCTGCTATCGCGAAATGTTCGACCTCCCCAAGCTCGCGCAGCATATGGCTGACCATAACACTAACTTCTCGCGCGGTCAGATACTTGCTATACTTACCGACATCGTAGGGTGTATCAAGGAGCTGTGTCTTGAGGGCAAGAAGGTGAAGCTCGACAACTTCGGATTCTTCTATCCGTCAATCCGTTCGAAGGGCGCATTGTCTGAGAAAGAATTCAGTGCTTTCAGCGATATCATTGGTTGTCGAATCCGTTTCCTTGGTCAGGGCGAATCGAAAAACGCTGTTTACAATCAGATGGCGAAAGTGAAAGAATTGGGCTGGGACGACGGCCCGAACAAACTCCCATAGATCTAACTGTTGATACTCTATACATACGACAAAAGCCCCCACAAAAACACATCACTCCCCCTCCCTACGGGGGAGGGCAAGGGGGAGAGGTTTTAAAAAAAATAATCACAATACCATGAAAAACTTAAACAAAGAAACTCTCAAGACCGTGCTCCAGTTTATCGTGAGCGTAATCACCGCACTCCTCGCCACTCTCGGCGTACAGAGCTGCGTCTGCATTTAGAATATGGAAGAGGGTGTGCAAAAGTCACAGCAGTACGCCCCGAAGGGGCAGAAGCCCATAGCCCAGGGCCGCTCAGCTCTGCCGCTTGCCTAAGCAAGAACACCCTGGGGGAAAGTATCACAAATACCAATGCGCCCTGCAAGGGCAAAAGCGTTAATTATCAATG
>ERZ859937.23-NODE-23-length-83886-cov-20.228400_pt1 | contig 83886 bp, 59 predicted proteins | sample MGYA00509985_ERZ859937 | MGnify/ENA primary metagenome ERZ859937 (study PRJEB30046, sample SAMN00715169) | human gut metagenome | study: EMG produced TPA metagenomics assembly of the A metagenome-wide association study of gut microbiota in type 2... | reverse complement strand
CGAACTTATTCGTGAATTATTCATATTTATAAAATTAATTTTGAACAGTTACTTATAAACCTACAATTTAAAAATTATGGAAATTGCAAAGAATTGTCCATCACGATTCCCGGTAGGGAAGTGCGCGGTGGCATCGCTTGCTATGGGTATGTTGCTTTGCGCAACTAACGCATCGGCAGCCGATGAATTGGCACGTTCAGTTTATTCTACTACCATGACACAGCAAAACGAGCAGGTGACTGGTCGCGTTGTTGACGCTAACGGAGAGCCTCTTATTGGTGTTAGCGTTGTTGAAAAAGGAAACAAGAGCAACGGTTCCGTAACAGACATTGACGGAAAATTCTCAGTTCGCGTTTCTTCAAAATCTACACTCGTAATTTCTTACGTAGGCTACAAGACTCAGGAAGTTGCTGTAAACGGTCGCAAGACAGTTGAGGTTACTCTTGCAGAGGATGCAGAGTTGCTCAGCGACGTTGTTGTAATCGGTTACGGTGTTGTAAAGAAGGCCGACTTGGCAGGCTCTGTTGCCGTGATGGACAACAAGGCTTTCAAGGATCAGCCTATCACTCAGGCTTCTGACGCTCTCAACGGTCGTATGGCTGGTGTGAACGTTGTTTCTGACGGTATTCCTGGCGGTTCGGTCAAGATTCGTGTTCGCGGTGCCAACTCTATTACAAAGAGCAACGATCCTTTGTACGTAGTTGACGGTATGGTACGTGAGTCGGGTCTCGACGGCATCAACCCTGAGGATATCCAGAGCATGCAGGTGTTGAAGGATGCTTCTTCAACTGCTATCTACGGTTCGCGTGGTGCCAATGGTGTTGTTATCGTTACAACAAAGACCGGTAAGAAGGGCGAAAGTCACATTATATTCGATGCTTCGTACGGTACTTCAAAGGCTACCAATCTGCCTAAGATGATGAGCACAAAGGCTTATGCTCAGGCTTTGGTAGACTATGCCGGCAAGACAGAGAATGAAGTTAAGGATTTCTTGAACGGTACCAACCCTGGTGTTGACTGGGTTGATACAATGTTCCGCACCGGACAGACTCAGAACTACAAGCTCGTCTTCACAAAGGGTACAGACGGTATGCAGTCGTATGTATCTGCTAACTATATGAAGAACGAAGGTACACTTGAGGGTAGCCAGTATGAGCGTTTTGCTGCTAAGGCTAACATCAAGACAAACCTTACAAAGTGGCTCGACGTTACTGTCGACCTTAACGCTTCTCGCGGTATAGGTAAGGGTGTGGCAAGCCTTCCAGGCACAACAAACAACCCATTGTGGATTGCCTTCAACTCATCTCCTGCAATGAATATGTACGACCAGAACGGTAAGTATGCACAGGATATGTATGGCACAATCGAGCCTAACGCATACGGTATGCTCGTAGGCAACCAGAGCGAGCGCCGCAACGACGTATTCAATGGTCATATCGACTTGCAGTTCAATATTCTTCCGGGCTTGATCTTCACATCAAGCAATGGTGTAGACTATTTGAACCACACTGGATACAGTCTTACTTCAGGTAAGGTTTCACGTACAGGCCAGGCTGACATGGGCAACAGCAACTCACAGCGCACATTGCTCCAGTCTACCAACAACCTTACATATACCAACTCATGGGGTGACCACCACCTTACTGCTACTGGTGTATGGGAGGCAACAAAGAGCACCACTACAAACATGGGTATCACAGGCTTGAACCTTGTTACTGAGAACGTAGGTTGGTGGAATGCCGAGAACGCACGTACTCAGAAGGCTTCTAACGGTTTCTCTGAATGGACACTTCTCTCAGGCGTAGGTCGTGTAATGTACAACTTCGCTGACAAGTATATGCTTACCGGTACGTTCCGTGCCGACGGTTCAAGCCGCTTCACCAACAACAAGTGGGGTTACTTCCCGTCAATCGCTGGTGCATGGACTGTTACTAACGAGAAGTTTATGGAAAGCTCACGCGACGTACTGAGCAACTTGAAGATTCGCGCAAGCTATGGTATCATTGGTAACCAGGACATCGCTCCGTACTCTACACTTGCATTGCTTTCAACTACCAATACATACTATGGAGTTGCCAGTCCTTCTGTAGGATATAAGCTCGACAGAATTGCTACTCCTGACATCAAGTGGGAGAAGACAAAGCAGTTTGACCTTGGTGTTGACTTCGGTTTCTTCAACAACCGTTTGGAGGTAAGCCTCGACTACTTCAACAAGCAGACAAGCGACGCTCTCCTTTCTACTACAACATCTAACGCATTGGGTGGCTTCACCTATATGGCTAACCTCGGTAAGGTAGCCAACCAGGGTATGGACATCACTGTAAATGCCCGCGTCATCGAGACTAAGGACTTCCAGTGGCAGACCTCTATCAACGGTACATACTTGAAGAATGAGGTTAAGAAACTTACAGACCAGCAGCCGGTTATCCACACTGGTAGCTTCCAGTCGGTAGTGGTTGATCCCTGTATCATCAAGGAAGGCGAGGCACTCGGTTCGTTCTTCGGACAGGAGTGGGCAGGCATCGACAGCGAAGGCTATGACACATACTGGTCGACAAACGAGGCTGGCGAGCGTGTAGCCGTTAGAAATCCTAAGGAATCAGACCGTAAGGTACTCGGCAAGTCAACACCTGACTTCACACTCGGATGGAACAACACCGTAAGCTACAAGAACTGGAGCCTCAATGCATTCTTCAACTCTGCATTTGGCGTACAGCGTCTTAACGCTCTCCGCTTTGCTATGAACTCAAAGATTGGTAACTCTCGTATGTTCACCGATGCTGACTTCCTCAAGGAGATTGGCAAGACAATGCCAAACCCGAACGTTGCCAACAACAACTACATCGGTGCTTCGTCTAAGTGGGTTGAGAATGCTAACTACTTCCGTTGCGAGAACATCACATTGGCTTATGATATGCCGAAGAGCATGACTAAGTTTGCTGATATCCGTTTGAGCTTCAGCGTTCAGAACCTCTTCACAATCACTAACTACAAGGGTTCTAACCCTGCTGGTTACAACGGTGACGGTGATGCTACTGGCGGTATTGACTGCGGTACTTACCCGACTCCGAGAACATTCACTTTCGGTGCAAGATTCAACTTCTAAACAATTAAAGGAAACATTAGTCATGAAAATTAATATATTACCGGGCTGCCTCCTTGCAGCTTCAATGTTGCTGACAACATCATGTAGCGACTTCCTTACAGAGGATCCTAAAGGACAGTTGACCAATGAGACACTGTTCAAGACAAAGGCCGACCTCGACCTTGCTGTAAACTCATTGTATTCCAACGTTCAGGGCTTCCAGTGCAACTCTAACACTATGATTGTTCAGTGTATGGGTGACGACGTGACATCGACAACTGGTTCAAACAAAGCTGCTTATCTCTCGGCTGACGCTTTTGAGGCTCCGACAGATTTGAAGGGTGTTAACGATCTTTGGAGCTGGTACTACAATATCATCAAGGCTTCGAACTATGTTATTGATTGCGCCAACTTTATGAAGGCCGACAAGGCAGAATTGGGTGAGCAGCTTGGACAGGCTTACTTCTGGCGTGCATACGCTTACTACGGACTTGTTCGCACATGGGGTCCTGTACCTTTGTCTCCAGAGGAAGTTATCTCTGTTGATCTTAAGAACAATACAGACGAGATACCTTGCGCATCTGTAGAGAAACTATACAACTATATCGTAAAGAGCTTGCAGGCTGCTGAGGCTTGCAACTTGCCAGAGACATATTCGAGTGCGCCTAAGCATCTTGGCGATGCTAACGTATACGTTTCGGCACAGGCTGTCAAGTCAATGCTCGCTTCGGTATACATGTCAATGGCAGGCTATCCTCTCAAGAAGAGCGAATACTACGCACTTGCTGCTGACAAGGCAAAGGAAGTTGTTGATGCTGTAAAGGCACGCAACGTACAGACTCTGCTTCCTAACTGGAACAGCGTATATAGCTATGGCAACGACAACCACAACGAGTGTATCCTCGGCATCTACTACAATGCCAACACCGGTAGCTGGGGTTGGGACGACTCACAGCTGACATGCTGCCATGTTCCTTGCTCATTGCCATGGGGCGGTTGGGGTGACTTCCTCGCTGAGCGCTATTTCTGGTCGAAGTATCCGGAAGGACCTCGTAAGGATGCCGTTTATGCTAAGACATTCCTCACTGGTGAAGGCAACAACGTAGACTGGTGGGCTACTATGGATGGTAAGCCTTATTACAAGGTTAAGGGCGAAGACGGAAAGGACAAGACCAATGCCGTATTCTCTGACTACCGTCCGATGTTCACAGGCTTCTCTGTAAACTGTGACGAAAAGGGTTCGCCGCTCAAGATTGATTTCGACTGCACTAAGCCTCTCTATGCTGGTATGACTCTTGGCAAGCGCCACCAGCTCATCCGCTACGCAGAGGTGCTCTGCTGGTTTGCTGAGTCGGCTGCTCGCTCAGGCAAGTATATCAATGAGGCTAAGGAAGCCTTGAAGCAGATTCGTTCACGTGCATACAGCGACCCAGCTGCTGTATCTGCTATCGACGGTATGTCAAACGATCAGCTTGCTGAGGCTGCTTACAACGAGCACAGATATGAGGTTGCCGGCAACGTTCTTGGTATGGTTACATGCCGTGAGGACGAGTTCCGTATGGAGCGTCTGCAGGATGTATTCAACTATCGTGTTGGTCCTCAGAGCGATGTTATCGTTCCTGCTGGTACTGTTACACACAGCCAGACTGCCAAGGGTGAGCCGTTTGAATATACTCTGAAGGAAGACCTCGTTCTTCCGGAGAACATGCAGGTGACTGGTGCTTGGAAGGGTGAAAACTCGGTTTACCACATCTATCCTCCAACAGAGGCAGAGCGCAATCCTAACTTGAAGCGTTAGTTTAGTAAGTATATAGTAAGTAATGAATGAAAAATCGGCAAGCCAGACCTTGTATAGATCGCGGCTTGCCGATTTTTATTGTTTTTCTTTATTCAATTATTCCTTTATTCCTTTATTCAATTATTCTTTTATTCTTTCAGTTCGTAGAACTTCACCCAGTCAATTTCCATTTCAACGGGCAATTGCTTGTGGTCGGCTTTGCCAACCCATGAGCCTTCTATCTGCATATCGATGAGCAGGTAGAACGGACGATTGAAGGGGAATTGGCCTTCCTTGTCGGTCTGTATGCGAGGGTAGGCGAAGTAGCGGTCGCCGTTGATGGAGAACACTATCGAGTCGGGCAGGAGTTCAACGCCGTATGTGTTGTATCCGTCGCGGTCGATAGAGTGTGTCTTGCCGTGAGGCGGTGTGTCCTGTAGTTTGAGGTTGTAGGTGTAGTTGGTGTGTATGGTCTGATAGGCAATGTTGTCGTGATTGAGATGCTCCATGATGTCTATTTCGCCTCCGTGAGGCCACTGAATGTCCTCGTCGGGCATCATCCATATAGCAGGCCATGCTCCCTGTGCGCTGCCGAGCTTGGCTCTCACCTCCACCTTGCCGTACTTGACGGTGCGCTTGTGTTTGGTGTAGAGTCCGCCAGTGACAAATTGTGCTGTATCGGCTTCGTGATTGGTGTTGACAGCGCCACGCAGTATGAGTTTGCCGTCGCGCACGGCATAGAGCGAGTCGGCAGGCGACATGTATCGCTTCCAGTCGGCACCGGCACTGCGAGGAATCTTGGTCCACGAGCGGCTGTCGAATGTCTTGCCGTTGAAGTGGTCTTGCCATACGAGGCGATACTTGTGGGGTGTGGATGCAAACGACGCCACGCTGAGCGCCAATGCGATAAGGGTAGTCAGGATTTTCATTTGTTTAAGTAGTAAAGTTATTATACATAAAAAAGGAGCCGAACCCCGGCTGAGGTTCGGCTCCTATAATTATTTAGAGATAATATTGTCTCTGCCTTGTTTGATTAGAGGTTCGGGTTGAGCTCGTTCCACTTCTCAACAGCCGGTACGATGCCAAGCTCTACGATCTCGTCGCGCATCTTGCAGAGGTGCTCGTATGACTTAGCGAGGCTTGCCATCTCCTCCTCAGTGCCTGCAGGCTCTGTGAAGTGAACGCCAGTCTTGTCGATAGTAGAAGGCATAGCCATCATAACGTTCTTGAAGCCGCACTTGTCGCAGTTAACGTAGCAACCTGCTGGCAATGTGAACTTCTCGCCACCCATAGCAGCCTCGATCATCTTAACAGCGTTGTAAGCCGGGCTCTGGAATGAAGAGCGGCCACGGAGCTTGATGATGTTAGAGCCACCCTGTACGGTGTGGTGCTTGATCTCCTCCCAACGCTCGTCGCTGAGACCCATCTCTGAGAGAGGCTTGCCGTCAACCTTAACCTGTGAAGCGAATACAGCCATCTGCTCGCCGTGGCCACCGTATGTGTGAGCACCAGTTACCTTGTCCTGCTGTACGCCGAACTCGAGGGCGAGAGCCTGCTGCAGACGTGTAGAGTCAAGAGCAGCGAGTGATGTGAGCTGGTTTGGCTTCAAACCAGAGTGGATAAGAGCTGTGAGGGCTGTAACGTCAGCCGGGTTGAAGATAACAACTACGTGCTCTACGTCCGGGCAGTACTTCTTGATGTTGTCACCGAACTCAGCAGCGATCTTGCAGTTGCCCTTGAGAAGATCCTCACGAGTCATGCCGTCCTTACGAGGAGCACCGCCTGAAGAGATGATATACTTAGCGCCTGTGAAAGCCTCCTTAGGATCTACTGTGTAAGAGAGGTTAGCACCAGGGAATGCGCACTGCTGCATCTCGTCGAATACACCGTGTACACCCGGCTCATAGATATCATAAAGACAGATGTTAGGAGTAAGACCGAGCATAAGAGCGCTCTGTACCATGTTAGAACCAATCATACCGCCGGCACCGACGATCAAGAGTTTTTCGTTACTTAAAAATGCCATAATAAATTACGTTTTTATTATTGTGTTAAATAAATATGTATTTCTCCTTTTTTGTAAGTGCAAAGATACAATTTTTTTGAAACAAACAAACTATTATGCCCTCTTTTAAGTGTTGTTTATTCTTAAAATTTCGCGATGTGGCTTGTCTATTCTTTTTTATAGGTTTTTGCCTCTCGAAATTTGTTTGTTTGCCTAAAACTGCCTAACTTTACACGAAAATAATGTTGACGAGTTGATGTGTTGATGTGTTGACGAGTTGACAAGGGCGTATGTATTGACCTATTTCAAATAATGTTGCAATTAATAATTAAAAACAAATCAAATATGACAGACACAAAGATTATTGCGTCGCGCCTGGAAGCGCTACGCGAGGAGATGCGCCGCGAGCATCTCTCGGCATTTATATTCCCGAGTTCCGACCCGCACATGAGCGAGTATGTACCATCGCGCTGGGAGGGACGTAAGTGGATATCTGGGTTTGACGGTTCGGCAGGTACGGCTGTAGTGACACTGCATTCGGCTGCGCTGTGGACCGACTCGCGCTATTTCATAGCTGCCGAACAGCAGCTTGCCGGCACAGAGTTTCAGCTGATGCGCGAGCGTCTGGACGACACTCCTACTATTCCCGAATGGATAGCGCAGCAGACTAAGGACGGCGACTCTACTGAGGTGGGTGTAGACGGTATGTGTATGGCTCTTTCGGAAGTGGAGGACATGAAGGCAGAACTGAAGCTGCTGGGCGGACTGACAATGCGCACCAATCTCGACATTCTGGAGCGTGTGTGGACCGACCGTCCGTCGGTGCCGTCGGACAAGGTGAACATTCAGCCTATGGAATATGCCGGCGAGGCTTGCTCGGACAAGCTCGACCGCATACGCCACAAGCTGCTGCGCCAGGGTGCATCGGGCATGTTGCTGACACAGCTCGACGACATTGCATGGACACTCAACCTGCGTTGCACCGACGTACACTGTACACCGGTGTTCGTGTCGTGGCTCATCATTGCCGAGGATTCAGCCACCTTATATATAAAAGGTGAAAAACTGACGCCTGAGGTGGTGGCTTATCTCAAGGAGCAGAACGTGGACGTTGCCGAATACGACGACATAGTAGAGGGACTGAAGGCTTACGGCGGATACACGCTGCTCATCGACCCGGCTACAGTCAACTATACTCTCTCGCAGGTGCGTGGCAATTATCGTGTGGTGAGCGCTCCGTCGCCCGTCCCTGCCATGAAGGCTGTGAAGAGCGAAGCTGAGTGTGAGGGCTATCGCAGAGCTATGGTGCGCGACGGTGTGGCAATGGTTCGCTTCCTGAAGTGGCTGGAGCAGGCCGTGCCGCAGGGCAACGAGACCGAATTGTCGGTAAGCGAGAAGCTGCGTCAGCTGCGTGCCGAGCAACCGCTGTATCGCGACAACTCGTTTGACACTATTGCAGGATATGAGAAGCATGGTGCCATTGTACACTACGAGCCTACTGCAGAGAGCGACATACCGTTGAAGCCCGAAGGATTCCTGCTGCTCGACAGCGGTGCACAGTATGCCGACGGCACAACAGACATAACACGTACCATACAGCTCGGACCCGTGAGCGACCTGCATCGTCGTGTGTATACACTCGTGCTGAAGGGACATCTGTCGCTGCAGAACCTCTGTTTCCCACGTGGAGCGGCTGGCACTCAGCTCGACGCCATAGCACGTTCGGCTATGTGGCGCGAAGGAATGAACTATATGCATGGTACAGGTCACGGCGTTGGCTCATACCTCAGTGTGCACGAAGGCCCTCACCAGATACGTCAGGAGTATCGTGGCACACCTATGGTGGAGGGTATGACCGTAACGGACGAACCAGGTCTGTATCTTGCCGACCGTTTCGGCGTGCGTATTGAGAACACGCTGCTCGTAGTGCCTTACATGACAACAGAGTTCGGCCGCTTCGTGCGTTTCGAGCCTCTCACACTCTGTCCTATCGACACCACTCCGATTGTTGTAGACATGCTCAGTGCCGAAGAGCGTTCGGTGCTGAATGCTTATCATCAGATGGTGTACGAACGTCTGTCGCCGCTGCTCAACGAAGACGAGCGCGAATGGCTGCGCATAAAGACGGAGGCGATTTAAGCAATATATATGAATCCTAAGTTAAGAGGTACTATATGCGGAGTTGCCGCTGCGGTATTCTATGGCACCAATCCGCTTGGTGCCATGAATCTATATGCCGACGGCATCACCGCCAACTCCACACTGTTCTATCGTTTCGGTTTGGCGGCGATCATGCTGGCTGTGATGATGCTGGTGCAGCGCAAGTCGTTTGCCCTGACACGCCGTGAACTTGTCACGCTCGTAGCGTTGGGCATACTTATGGGTTCGTCGTCGTCATCGCTATACATCAGTTTCAACCACATGGATGTAGGCATCGCGTCGACGCTGCTGTTTGTCTATCCCGTAATGGTGGCTATAATCATGGCAGCCCTGTTCAAGGAGAAGGTGACGGCAGCAACGGTATTTGCCATTGTGCTGTCGCTCGGCGGTATAGCCCTGCTCAACCATACAGAGGGAGGAGCATCGCTCAGCACGCTGGGTGTGACGCTCGTGATGATTTCGTCGTTGACATACGCGGTGTATATAGTCGTGGTCAACAAGTCGTCGCTGCGTATATCGTCGGTAAAACTGACGTTCTACACATTGGTGTTCGGTCTGTGTACCATATTGTGCTACACCTTTGCCATGGGCGAGACAGTACAGCTAATTGACACTCCGCGCCAGTGGTTTTACGCCACACAGCTTGCGCTGCTGCCAACGGTGCTCTCGCTTGTGCTGATGGTGGTGGCTGTGCACGACATCGGTTCTACCCCGACTGCCATCATGGGTGCGCTGGAGCCGATGACGGCAGTAGCCATAGGTGTTCTGTGCTTTGGCGAGCACTTCACGTCGCGCCTCGCACTGGGCATCGTCCTTATCCTTACCGCCGTATTGCTTATCATTTGCGGCAAGGATCTGTCGCCACACAAGGTGACAATGGTGCTCGGAAAACTCGGGCGCAAACTGACAAAGACATGGCGATGGAAGTCGTAAGAATATCAAGTTGCAAACTTTTATTGAGAGTTTGCAACTTTTTTATTACATTTGCAGTCAAACAAGCAATATGATTCACTTACAAGACATCAACAAAACCTATCAGGGTGCACAGCCGTTGCACGTGCTGAAAGGAATAAATCTCGACATTGCCAATGGCGAGTTCGTATCCATCATGGGTGCATCGGGCTCGGGCAAGTCGACATTGCTAAACATTCTTGGTATTCTCGACAATTATGACTCGGGAGAATACCGTCTGGCAGGCACGCTCATCAAGGACCTCTCGGAGACACGTGCCGCTGAATACCGCAACCGTATGATTGGCTTCATTTTCCAATCGTTCAATCTTATAGGGTTCAAGACAGCCGTGGAGAATGTCGAACTGCCACTATATTATCAAGGTGTCAGCCGTCGCACACGTCACCGTCTCGCCATGGAATATCTCGACCGTCTCGGACTGACGCAATGGGCTGACCACTATCCCAACGAGATGTCGGGCGGACAGAAGCAGCGTGTAGCTATAGCACGCGCACTAATCACCAAACCACAAATAATCCTGGCTGACGAACCAACGGGAGCCTTGGACTCAAAGACGAGTGTTGAGGTGATGGCTCTGCTAAAGCAGCTCAACGCTGAGGAGGGAGTCACCACCATTGTCGTGACACACGAGAGCGGTGTCGCCAACGAGACCAACAAGATAGTACATATAAAGGACGGACTCATCGGAAGCATTGAGGAGAACCTCGACCACAAAGCCAGTCCGTTCGGCATCAATGGAATAATGAAATAGTGGCGCGCCACTATTTCATGAATGTTGAATTAGGAGTTTTGAATTTTGAATTGTTCTCGGCTTCGCCTGCGATTTGGAATTTCAGAATTTAATAATATCGAAGCTATCTAATTCAAAATTCAAAACTCAAAATTGCCGTAGGCAACCAATTCAAAATTCAAAACTCAAAATTCCTAATTCGATAATGCACGACATTTTTAAAGAGATATGGACCACTATAACCCACAACCGATTGCGCACGGCGCTCACCGGATTCTCTGTGGCGTGGGGCATCTTCATACTTATTGTGCTGCTCGGAGCCGGCAACGGACTCATTCACGGCATAATGGGCAATAGAATGAAGGTGCTCACCAATTCGATGACTATCTTCGGAGGCGAAACGTCGAAGCCTCACGACGGACTCGGCAAGGGACGAAGCATTGAACTGAACGACAAGGATATGGACCTGACGCGCGAGGGATTTGCTGCCAATGTCGACGATGTCGGAGCCGAACTCGACAAGGGAGGACAGACACTGGTATATGCCGACAACTATACTACTGGCATAAATGTGAGTGGAGTGTATCCCAACGATATCGACATAAACAAGCGCGACATGCTTGTGGGACGATTCATCAACCCCATCGACCTCAACGAGCGACGCAAGTCGATAGTGCTGTCGCTCAACATTGCCAAGGAACTCATGCCCGAGGCTCCGCTCAATCTAAACGGCCGATTGATAAAGGCATCGGACATGGCGTTTAAGGTTGTGGGCATATACGACAGCGACCAAAGTCGTATGAGCAACGACGCATTCATCCCGTTCACCACCTTCCGCTCTATATATAATAGTGGTGACAAGACGGGCAACATCGTATTCTCGTTTCACGGACTGAAGACCGAGGCAGAAAACGAAGCATTTGAAAAGGCTTATCGTGCACGTATCAACCGCCAGCACCGTGCTGCCACCGACGACGAGCGCACCATCTGGATATGGAACCGATTCACCCAGGACATGCAGCTCAATACTGCTACAGGATTGATTAGCACTGCGCTGTGGATAGTGGGACTATTCACGCTGCTGTCGGGAATAGTAGGCGTGTCGAACATCATGCTCATCACCGTACGTGAACGCACTCGTGAATTCGGCATACGCAAGGCAATCGGTGCCTCGCCATGGTCGATACTGAGGCTCATCATCGTGGAGAGCATCGTCATCACCACCTTCTTCGGATATATTGGTATGGTGCTCGGCATAGCAGCGACGCAATATATGAACGCCACTATAGGACAAACCAAAGTGGACAACGGATTGTTCTCTGCCCAGATTTTCGTAGACCCGACCGTAAGCATAGCCACGTGTGTGCAAGCTACGGTGCTGATGATTGTAGCGGGAACAATAGCCGGACTAATACCGGCACGCAAGGCGGCAAAGATCAGGCCGATAGAAGCGTTGAGGGCGGAGTAGAAAAAGCCCCACCCACAGGTGGAATTAGGAGTTTTGAATTAGGAGTTTTGAATTGTCGGCTATGCCGATGTGCTTTGTATCGGTAAAGATATAATCTCTGTATAGATATAAATAGAATAATTAATTATAAAATGAAAAGGTTAGTTTTAAAGGCTAAATTCGATACTGACACTCTTACCGAAATACTCGACGTACTGTCGCGCAACAAGTCGCGCACGTTTCTTACGGGATTCGGCGTGTTTTGGGGCGTGTTCATGCTCGTGGGACTGATAGGTGGGGGCGACGGACTGAAGGAGTTGCTCAACAACAACCTTGCGGGTTTTGCCACCAACTCAGCCATTGTATGGGCGCAGCCTACCACCAAGCCTTATCACGGATTTCGCAAAGGACGACAGTGGAATATGACGCAGGCAGACGTGCAGCGACTGCGTGCTCACATACCCGAACTCGATGTGGTTACGCCTACCATTACACGATGGAGCGCAACTGTTACGCACGACGAACAATCGTCGAGCGGAATCGTAAAGGGTGTGTTGCCTGATATGCAGCGCGTAACAGAACCTAAGATGCGCTACGGCAGATATATCAACCAAATGGATATCCAGGAGTGCCGCAAGGTGTGCGTGCTGGGTAAGGAGGTATATAAGAATCTCTTCCCGAAGGGTGGCAATCCGTGTGGCGACGTGATACGCATCGACTCGGTATACTTCAGTATTGTTGGCGTAAACTATGCCGACGGAAACATGAACATCAACGGCAACGATCAGCAGGCGGTGTTTATGCCGCTCTCGCTTGTGCAACAGATATACAATCGTGGCGAAAGCATCGATATGCTGTGTGTGACGGGTAAGCCGGGAGTGACCATGAGCGACATAACTGACCGTATGCGTATGGTTGTGGCTAAGGCTCACGATGTCAGTCCGAAGGACGAGAAGGGCGTGATGGTGTTCAATACGGAGATGATGTTCTCGATGGTGGACAATATGTTCCGGGGCATCAACATGCTGATATGGCTTGTGGGAATAGGTACGCTACTGGCTGGTGCCATCGGTGTGTCGAACATCATGATGGTGACTGTGCGCGAACGAACGGTGGAGATAGGCATACGTCGTGCCATCGGAGCCACGCCACGCGATATTCTGTCGCAAATCATGCAGGAGAGTATTCTGCTTACTTCGGTGGCTGGCATGAGCGGCATCCTGTTTGTCGTGCTCGTGCTGCAAGGACTTGAAATGGCAAATACTACTGACGGCATAACGTCGGCTCATTTCCAAATAGACTTCTGGACAGCCATAGGTGCTGTGGTGCTGCTGTCGGTGCTCGGTATGCTTGCTGGTTTGGCTCCTGCGCTGCGGGCTATGCACATTAAACCTGTAGATGCTATGCGAGATGAGTAAATCTGCGGAGCCGGAGTGTGAAGTGTTGAATGTTAAATGTTAAGTGTTAAATGTTAAGTGTTAAATGTTAAGTGTTGATTGTTGAATTTTGAATTAAATATAATTGCAATGAAAAGATATTTCAAGATTGTCTTATTGGCTCTTGTGGCCATAGTCTTTGTCGGAACGTTTGTGTTCCTTTATATCAAGTCGCGCCCGCAACCGGTGGTGTACGACGAGTTTGCGCCTAAACAGATGGACATACGCAAAACCACCGTTATCACGGGAAAGATAGAACCGCGCAACGAGGTGAATATCAAACCGCAGATTTCGGGCATCATAAGCGAGATACTGAAGGAGGCAGGACAGACCGTAACGGTAGGTGAGGTGATAGCCAAGGTGAAGGTGATACCCGAAATGGGACAGCTCAGTTCGGCTCAGTCGCGTGTACGTTTGGCTAATATCAACGAGCGTCAGGCACGTACCGACTACGAACGCGAGAAGACATTGTATGACAAGGGACTTGTTTCTGCCGACGAATACGACAAAATAGCACAGACCTGGCGACAGGCTCGTGAGGAAGTGGCTGCAGCGCAAGACAATCTTGAGGTGGTGCGCGACGGTGTGTCACGCTCAAATGCTTCGGAGTCGTCAACGCTGATACGCTCTACGGTGACAGGACTGATTCTTGACGTTCCGGTTAAGGTGGGCAACTCGGTGATTCTCTCAAACACCTTCAACGACGGTACCACCATCGCCACTGTTGCCAACATGAACGACCTCATATTCCGTGGCAATATAGACGAGACCGAGGTGGGACGACTCAACACTGGAATGTCGATGAAGATAACCATCGGTGCGCTGCAGAACCTTAAGTTCGACGCCCGACTGGAGTACATATCGCCGAAGGCAACCGACCAGAACGGTGCCAACCAGTTTGAAATAAAAGCCGCTGTGACTCTCCCCACCAGCGGTGAACAGATTCGCAGCGGCTATAGTGCCAATGCCGAGATTGTGCTTGCTGAGGCGCGCCATGTGATGTCAGTGCCCGAGAGCGCCATCGAGTTTGAAGGCGACAACACCTTCGTCTACATTGTCAAAGGCACCGACAAGGACAAAACCTACGAGCGCCGTAAGGTAGTGACAGGATTGTCCGACGGACTCAACATAGAAATAAAGAGCGGACTGCGCATGAACGAACGTGTGCGCGGACCAAAGAAGGTTGGCAAGGACGAATAATCGTAGATACGAATAAGGCGTACAACTGAAATCTTATAGATTTTGGTTGTACGCCTTGTTTTTGTTAAATATATATTAATCACATTCATTCTAATTTACGTGTGTCAATAATTTATTACCTTTGTAAATAAAAAGCATAATGGACAAATTGTTTATTCCTATACGATTAAGAGAGGCACGTAAAGTGTCTGGTTTGAGTCTTGGACAATTGGTGGATAAAGCCAAACTGCAAGTCACTCGACAAAGTATTTTCAATTACGAACGAGGTGTGATGCAACCTAAGCCAGCCACGGTGAAGATCTTTGCAGACACATTAGGTGTAAGTGAGTTGTACTTCTATGGTACGTCAACAACGGTGGATGTACCTATGCTTCGTTCGGGTAGCGATGGCTTGCTTACTGAGGAAGAATTGTATGAGTTGGAAGCCAGTGTGTGTTTCCTGGCAGAACGCTATATGCTTACGGAGGAGAAGGCAGACGTTATGCCTGAATTCTACAATCCAATGTCTCACATTACTGTTTCTACTCTCGACGATGCTATCATGGCAGCCAACCGTTTGCGCGAGGTGTGGAATTGTGGCTTTGGTCCGTTACCAGCTGTGCTTCGACTCATAGAACGAAAGGGCATAAAGGTTGTCTCCATGCCACTGCCTGCCGGTATTTGGGGACTCAGCACTCTTATTGACGGATGTCATCCCTTGATAGTCCTCGACATGCATCCCCTAAAGACTACAGTAGAACGATTGCGTTTCACTGCATGTCACGAACTGGCCCATCTGCTGTTGCGTTTTTCTGAAGGCTGCAACGTGGAACAGATGTGCAACAAGTTCGCCAATTTCTTCCTCTTCCCCAAACAGACATTCATAGAAGAAATGGGTGCCTTGCATCGTGACAGTCTCGTTCTCGAAGAAATGATTGACCTCAAAGAAGCGTATGGCATCTCGATAGCAGCACAGGTGCACGCCGCATGGGACATCCGAATGATCTCGCGTGAACACTACGACTGGTGGTTTGACGAACGTATCAACAAGAACAGGAGAGAGAAAGGCTGGGGAAACTACACTTTCCCTGAAACTCTTGGAAGAGAGAAGAGACTTGAAGCGAGAGTGAAAAAATAAAGACATCGATAACATTACAGAACTTGCTATGGTTCAATAACATTATTGATTTACTTTCTGAACCTTTTCGACACGGCTGAGTATCCGCAGCGTTGGCACAGCGGTTCTACGGCGATGTGGTTGGTGAAGCCTTGGTAGATGGTGTTGGCTCGGTGTGATGTAAGGATTTGGTTGAGGCTGTGCTCGTAGAGGTTGCCCAGTGGCATGTCGCCGTTGTGGTCGAGACAGCAGGGTACTACTGTGCCGTCTACAAGCACGCCAATCTGATTGCGCAGAGCGTAGCAGAACACTTCGTCTTCAGCAGTGGGTGCGTGTTGCATGTCGGGCCATTCGAACATGTTGTCGTTTTCGATGTATAGATTCTCGGCTATGCGCCATCCGTCGTTGCGTTCCACCCAAGGGCGTGGCTGATGACCGGCTATCAGATTCAGAATGGTTTGGTTCATACGGTTGTGTCCGCCCTCGTTCCACAGTCGCAGCACGATGATACATCCACGACGTGCTGACTCCATGGCAAATGCCATCACTTCGTCGATGTATTGCTCCAGATTCTCCTTGGCGTTGCCCTCGTGCGAATGAAGCGAAATCTGTATTTTGTGGGGCAGGGCATCGAGCAGGTCGGCGCGTTGCGCCAGCAGGGTGCCGTTGGTGGTGAGCACTGGTATGAAACCCTTTTGGTGTGCCATGAGAATGAACTGCGGCAGCAGAGGGTGGAGGAAAGGTTCGCCCATAAGATGGAAATACAGGAATTTCACTTCGCCCATGAGTCGTGAGGTGAGTGTGTCGAATTCGTCTAACGTCAGCGTATGTTTCGCTCGTGATGTCTTGGGGCAGAATACACAATTAAGATTGCAGACATTGGTTATTTCAAGATAGCATCGGGTTATCATATCTGTTTTATTTGCTTTAGTATGTTGCACAAAGTTAATAAAAAATACCCGTATATCCAACGTTACGTATTCTTTTAACCTATTGTTTACAAGTCACTTTGTGCGTAAGATAAGGTAAAAAAACAAATTTTCACCATATATTTTCGGATTTTACATTAATAATGAGTAATTTTGCACTTCCGTGGGTGAACTACAATAATAACAAATATAATTTTTAGACTGAACAAAATGAACATTTCATTTGAAAATCCCGACAAAGTGAATGGTCTGTTGACTATCACAGTCGAAGAGGCAGACTTCCAGGACTCTGTCGAGAAGACTCTCAAGGACTATCGTAAGAAGGCCAACATCCCTGGTTTCCGTCCGGGTCAGGCTCCTATGGGTCTCATCAAGCGTCAGTTTGGTGCTTCAGTGCGCTACGACGCAGTTAACAAGTTTGTAGGCGAGCAGCTCTACAAATATATCCAGGACAACAATATCCAGATGCTCGGCGAGCCTCTGCCTTCTGACAAGCAGGAGACTCCGGCAGACATCGAACAGCCAGCTCCTTACACTTTCGTATTCGACATCGCCGTTGCTCCTGAGCTCAACATCACTCTCGATGGTCGCAACAAGATTGATTACTACACAATCAAGGCTGACGACAAGCTCATCAACGAGCAGATCGAGATGTATCAGGGCCGTGCCGGCAAGTACGAGCAGGCTCAGGAGTATGACGCTTCTTTGAACGATCTGCTCAAGGGCGACATCCGCGAGCTCGACGCTGAGGGCAATACCAAGGAGGGTGGCATCACTGTAGAGGGTGCTGTGCTTATGCCTTCTTACATCAAGGTTGAGGATCAGAAGAACCTCTTCAACGATGCTAAGCTCGGTGATATCATCACATTCAACCCACGCAAGGCTTATCCGGAAGGCACAGCCGAGGTTTCTTCACTCCTCAAGATTGAGAAGGACGCTGCAGAGAACCTTGAGTCTGACTTCAGCTTCCAGATCACAGAGATTCAGCGCTTCAAGAAGGCCGACCTCAACGAGGAGCTCTTCGACCAGGTATTCGAGAAGGGTACTGTTAAGACTGAAGAGGAATTCCGCGCTAAGATCGCTGAGAGCCTCCAGCCGCAGCTCGAAGCTAACTCTGACTACAAGTTCATGATCGACGTTCGCACATACTGCGAGCAGAAGGTTGGCGAGATCACTTGGCCGGACGCACTGCTCAAGCGCATCATGCTTGCCAACAACAAGGACAAGGGTGAGGACTTCGTTGAGAAGAACTACGCTGAGAGCATCAAGCAGCTCGAGTGGCACCTCATCAAGGAGCAGCTCGTTAAGGCTAACGACATCAAGGTAGAGGATGCTGACATCAAGAACGCTGCCAAGGAGATGGCTCGCATGCAGTTCGCTCAGTATGGCATGTCGAACGTTCCTGAGGAGTACGTTGACAACTACGCTAACGAGCTTCTGAAGAAGCGTGAGGCTGTTGACAACTTCATCGAGCGTGCTATCGACGTTAAGCTCGCTGCAGCTCTGAAGTCAACTGTTTCTTTGAACAACAAGGAGGTTTCTCTTGAGGAGTTCAACGAAATGATGAAGTAATCTTTATTCATACAAATACTAAAGCGCCCTGAAAGGGCAAAAGCGTTGATAATTTATGCTTTTGCGCTTTCAGGGCGCTTTGTTTTTATAGCTTTTTTCTTGTTCTTTCGGTTTACGTTCAATCTTATTCTTTCAGTATACGTTCAATCTTATTCTTTCAGTATACGTTCAAGCCACGGCATTACAAGGTCGGTTTTGAAGTAATGGCTTGGTGGGTCGACGTTGACAAGATTGAAGTATTCGTCGCGTGTCAGTCCCTCAGGCAGTGTTGTGTTAGGATTGCGCTTGTCGGGCGAGGCGAACTTGGGGTAGTGGTGAGTCTCTACATTCTCGGGATGTCCGCTTATCTCGTATGCACGGTGTATGAGTTGGAAGTCGCGGTCGAGTCCGCCCTCTGTGAGTATGACGGGACGTGGAGCCAGCGATGCCACTATATCGGGGAAGTTGAAGTAGTGCCAGAAACGTGGTATGAGATGACGAATGGAGTTGGGGAAGGGGCGGCGTCCTCGCTTGTCGGGGGCTGTCATTACTATGGCACGCTCTTGTGTCTGACACAGGAAGTCGTTGTAGACGAAGGCGTATATCGACGGGTCCATCACGCCCAGCACCATCAGTGGCTCGGTGCCCAATGAGAATCCGCTAAGCACGATGCGGTCGCGACGTATCATCTTCTGCTGTTTCATCCATTCGAGCACCTGCTTGTCGAGATAGGATGTGTAGCCCAGCCAGCTCCAGCCCATTTCGAGCAACAGACGTGACGACGTATCGTAGTCGTAGCCCGTGCCTGCCAACTGCTCAAGGTCGGCAGCATCGCCGGCACAGGCGTTGTCTACAGCCACTGCTATGTAGCCTTGGCGTGCCATGTTGAGTGCCATGGCATTGCGCTTGTTGCCTATAGGATGTTCGCCAGTGAGATGGTCCATTGTCATTCCCGAACCTGGTATGCATAGCACAGCTGGCGACGGTTGCTTAATGCCGTCGGGAATTAGTACAGCAAATGTGGCAACACAACCTTCAAGCGGATAGAATTCCCACTTCTCCAGGCGGTAGCCGTCCTTCTGCTCTGAACTAAGGCGTTTGGGTTGAGGCTGTTTGTTGGGTGTAGTTGGGTGGCACATTATTTCGTTCATGGCAGTTCGTACGCGTTTCTGCCATGCTGCGAGTTGCTTCTTGTTGAATGTCGGGTCGAATGCGCATACGGGCTTGGTGTGCTTTAGCATGTATTGTGCAGCCCCGTAGGTGCTCATAAACCTTCCGTCAGTGCGATTTGTTGTTACTGTACGGTGTTCGTTGGGATTGAATGTTGTCTGTGAAAAGACAAGGGCTGCCTGCATCATACAGATGCCGACAGCCGCAAGTTTCTTTATTGTCATATGGATAATAGTTTTAATACAGAGTATTAGAAGTAGTAAGCTAGGCCAATCTGCCATGCGTTGGCACGACCGCGCTCCTTGCTGAACACCTTGTCAACGGTATCAGAGAATGTCACGTCGCCTGTGCGTCCGCAAGCAATGTTGTAGTTGGCATAAAGCTCGAAGTGGCTGGCTATAGTAACGCCGGCACCTACGTTTACGCTGAAAGCCGACGACTTAAGATTCCATGTGGCATCGTCGACAAGTTCCTGATGCTTCTTGCCAACATTGAATCCGAACTGCGGACCGGCAAAAAAGTTGAGGCTGGCAACCGAACCCAGTCCGATGCCATAGCGTAGGTTGATGGGTATGTTGATGTATTTCGAGTCAAGCGAGCGCTCTTCGATGGTAATCTGTTCGTAGCCTACTTCGCCCTTAACCTTTGCCTGACGCTGGTCGTAGAGTGCTGCTGCATCGATGCCCAGACCAATAAGTGGCAATGAGAACTTGACTGTCGGACCGATGAAGAAGCCTGCCTGATTGTCGGCATTAAACACTTCTTTGCTGAGGCTCATGTCTGTTACGTTAAGACCGCCCTTCAATCCGAACTTAATCTGTGCCTGTGCACTTGCAGCAGAGAGCATCATTACGATAGCAATAGCTGCTGATGTGATGATTTTTTTCATACTCTAATAGTCTTTTATTGTTGTTATTGTTGCCCTATATAATATATAAGGTGTATTAGTGGCGTTGGCGTCGCACGGTGACACGAGCCGATGAGCCAGATGATACCGACGAACTGCGTGACGGACGCGAAGCCTTCACCTTGGTTGTTCTGGCACCTGAGGCACGACGATTGCGCTTGGCAATAGCCTTGGCAGCCTTCTTGTCCAGTCGGGCAATGCTGTCGAGCGAATCCTTAGGTTCTGGTTTGCCCCACACACTCTGCTGCACATCCTTCAGTTGCTTTTCAATCTTGCGTTGCTCTTTGGCTACAGCCGAGTCGTTGGGGCAGTACTGTGCGATGGTCTTGCCGAGCATATTGGTGGTCTTGTATATCTTGCCACGATACATATTCTTGGTGAAGAAGTCGTCAACAGACATTGTGGCGGCATTGTTGAGATTGCTCGTCATGATAGTCTGCTTGGTGAGATATGGAGCCAAATCGTCGTATCGCACCCAGAAGAGCGGATAGCTTGTGGCTGCATCGCCGAAATCGTCCTCACGCTTAAGTATCGGACACAGTGCCAAAACCTTGGTATGGAACATGGCGTTATGGTCGTCGTAGTAAGCCGACTCCTTGATGTAATAGGCAGTAACCTCGCGCGACGGGATGTCGCTGTCGTCGATATGCGTGCCCCGATCGGTACGTTCGTAGTAGATGTGGTAGTTGTCGAGGAAAGCCTTGATGTTAATCTTCGAAGCCTCGTCGAACACCTCGTTGCCGTCGAGACGATACTCGTAGGCAGGTATGGCGCGTCGCAGCACGAGCTTGAAGATGTAAGTGAAGAGGTTCATCTGCTGACCAATAGGCTCAACAGGATAGTACAGTCCGGCATTAGCCTCGTTGTTGAGGTCGAGTTCGCGATAGATGTCACGTCGCCAAGCCACATCCTCACCGGCAGCCTTCTGCGTAGGGAACGATATCTGAGCGCGCAGACTCAGTCCCTGAGTAGTCTGCTGTTGCTTTTTAGCCTGCTCGCGAAGGCGTGCAGCGGGCTGTGCCGACACCATATCGGTGCAGAGCAGAGCAATGAACAATATAGAGAGTAGTCTTTTCATTGTGCTTTGTTTACGTTTATTTCATTTCTACGATAATTCACTACGTTTATTTCACAATCACCTCCATAGCACCATTGAGCTTGCGTGTGATGCCGTCGGGACCCACAGCAGTAATGCGCGATATGTAGAATCGCTTGCCACGCGACAGCTTTCGGAACGTATCGCGCTGTCGGTCGGTGAAGTTGGCGCCATTGGAAGCCATTGGTACGGCATTGCCCATATTGTCGAAGAATACGGTTTCGAATCCCGTAACACGGAACTGTATGTCGAGTATGCCGTCGTCAATGGCTGCCTTGATGCCGCTGGTGCCCATAAGCGAAGCCTTAGACATTGAACCGCCACGGAAACGGTCGCTGCCTATCTGTATGTATGCAGCCGGATCGGGCAACTTGCGTACATGGAATGTGAACTTGCCCATCTGTCGTGAGCGTCCGTCGTTGTTGCTTGCCACGTTGATGGTTACGTCGCTGCCTACTGTAGTGGGTCGTGCTATGTAGCGTCCCATACCTATGCTGCGCAGCGCTCCGCCCGACATAGAAGCCTGAACAGCACTGAGCGGAACGCCGGGAATGCTCACGCTGATAGGATTGTCATAGCCTGCGTAGAGCACGTTCATAAGGTCGGCAGACACAGTGGCACTTGGTGCTACAACGGTATACTTCTGTGTGAAGTCGCGTCGTATTGTATTGCCCGCTCCGTCGCGCATGGTGATGTATCCTCCAAACGAATGTTCGCCCACGCCATTGGCTGTGAAGCGATAGAGTCCGTTGCTGATGCGTCGTCCGCCAACGTATATTTCGGGTTGCTGTGTGGTGTCAACGGCAGCCATTACTATCTGTGCTGCAAACTGGTCGCCGCTGATAACGGTGCGCGATTCGGGAATGACGAAAGCGCTTAGACGGTTTACACGAATGTCCTTCATGTCGATGTTCGACACGAGCGAGTGCAACACTTCGCCCTCGGCATAGCGTACATCGCTCTGCAACTTAGACAGAAGCGTCACGGCACCAGCTACAGGCATGTCCTCAAACATATACTCCTGCCAGTTCTTGCCCATTGTGTGAGCCTTTGCGGGGAGTTTTGTGGTGAGGTTGCTCTCGATGATTGAGCGCTGATGAGGGTCGGTCACCATAGTGAGTATGCGCTCGCGGAACGAATTGATAGCGCGAAACAGTCGTCCGCCCTGACCCGTACCGGGTGCCAGCATCACGTGGCTTGCCGCCTCAAGGTCGTCCTTGTTCTTTATGTTGGCTACGTCGGCATCCTTGCCGTCAGCCTCGCGCACTATTTCAATCTTGAGCAGTTGGGCGTAGTTGTATAGCGAATCGCTCATTCGCTTCACCGCTGTAGCCTTGTCAAACCACTCCTTAACCTTCTGCGGATTGGCCTTCATCTGTTCGGCAAAGTCGGCATACAGCACCTCGTTTTCTTTCGAAGAGTTGGCTGTAGTGCGGTTAAGACTCTCCTCGACAATAGAGAATCCGTTGAGCACTTCGGTCGAAATGTTCAGCGCAAGCATTGCCATGAGCACCAGATACATGAGGTTTATCATCTTTTGGCGAGGAGATATAGGTCGTTTCTTAATTGCCATTATTGGGAATTTTGAATTTTGAATTTTGAGTTTTGAATTGTTCTCGGCTGCGCCTGCGATTTTGAATTATTCAATTTTGAGTTGCTTTTACTCTTTTACTTTTTTACTCTTTCACCTTTAACTGCATGTTCACCGTCATTGCTTCAATCATGCGTGCATAGATGCTGTTGAGCTGTTCGATGTTCTGTGCCATGCGTCGGCTCTGCTCGTTTATCTCGTCGATAGTGCCAATCTGCTTGCTTGCGCCCTTGAGCTGCATCTCGTAGACCTTGCATATTCCGGTGAGAGTACGGTTGAGGTTCTCCATTTCCTCGCTGTCGCGAGTCAGACGTTGCTCTGCTCCGATACCTTCTGCAGAGTCTCGGTGAGACGCTTCAGCTCTTCGAGATAGTCGGTTTGCGCTTCGGCCAACTGCGATGCCATCTCGGGAGTAGTACCCATGTCGGCTGTCTGAGTGCCACTGATAATTACAGTGCCGCTTGCCACAGCAGCTGTGTTTGCAGTAGTAGGTGCTGTCTTGGCTGCATCTGGAGCGGCGCCTTGTGCTCCACCTATTATAATATGTCCACCAGCAGCCGGGGCTTGCTGTGCGGTATGTTCTCCGCCATACTCTTCCGCCTCCATGTCGTAGTGGGTAGGTAGTTCGCGTCCGTCTTGAGTCTTGTCAAACGGGCGGTCGAATGCCGAGAGGAAGAACACGATAACCTCAGTGCCCATACCCAAGAACATCATTATGTTGGCACCAGGCAGGTGAGTCAGTTTGAATAGGGTACCGAGAATAACGATTGATGCGCCCCAGCTATAGGCATAGTTGAGGAACGTCTGTCCGGGAACGCTGTCCATCCACTTCTGCAGATGATACACGATATTGTATTTGCTGTAAACTGTCATAGCCGTATGTTTTTTTAAAAACTATCCCTTTTTACTTTTTTACTCTTTTACCTTTATACTTTTTTACCCTTTTACCTTTTTACCTTTTTACCCTTCACCTTCTCCTTGGCGCTTGAGGTAGTGGCAAGACTGCGCACGCATCTGAATCCGATGTAGCTGCGCGGTTGGTTCTGATATTCCCAAGTGCGCCATGCCGAGCGTATGAACGATTCGGGATCCTTCCACGAACCGCCACGTACGCTCTTCTTCTTCAGTCTGTAGGGATCTTCCTTGGCTGCGTTGTACACGAGGGTAGGGTTGAGGTCGTTCATCGCCTCTACTCCTGCTTCGGTGTATATGGTGCTGGTCCATTCAGCCACGTTGCCCGCCATATCGAACAGACCGTTGCTGTTGGCCTGGTAGATGCCCACCTTCGAAGTGATAAGGTTGCCGTCCTTGGTGTAATTGCCGCGGTCGGGCTTGAAGTTAGCAAAGAAACAGCCGTCGCCACTCTTCACGCTCTTGTCCTCCCATGGGAACTCTGTGCCAGACTTTCCGCGAGCGGCATACTCCCATTCTGCCTCGGTAGGCAGACGATAGCGCTGCACGTAGCGTGCCTCCGGACCCAGACCCTTCAGCAGATATTCCGTGCGCCATGCGCAGAATGCGTTGGCCTGCTCCCATGTCACGCCCACAACGGGATAGTCGTTGTAGGCAGGATTATAGAAATAGTTGCGCAGATAGGTTTCGTTGTCGGCGTTCTGGAAGTCGTTGACCCAACAGGTGGTGTCGGGATATACGTTTACGATGTATGTATTGAGGAAGTCCCACGGTCCGCTGAGTTCTCGGTTGATAGTCTCGCGCACCACTCTGCCCTCATCGTCGATGTAAGCCGTGTCTTTCGAAATCATCACCACCTCGTTCGGGTCGATCTGAATGTCGGTGTTAAGCACACGTTCTTCAGGGCGCAGACGGTTGCGTCGCAGAGCGGCTGCAGTATAGTCGTACACCTCGTAGCGGTAGTTGAGCTGACGATAGTCGAGCATCTTCTCGCCCGTGATAGGGTTGTGGGTGTACACGCTCTCTATGGCGCGCAACTCGTCCTCGTTGGGTTTGCGTGGCAGAGGCTTCTTCCAGTTGAGGTGCGGAGTGACGGGTTCGCCGTAGCGGTCTTCAGTAATCATATATGTCTCGTCACCGCCATACTGCGGATCGGCAAGACGTGTGCGTATAATGCTGTCGCGCACCCACGTGATGAACTGCTTGTACTTTGAGTTGGTCACTTCGGTCTCGTCCATCCAGAATCCGTCCACCGAGATGTCCTTCACAGGTGTCTGCTTGCCCCACAGCGAGTCCTGGGCATCGATGCCCATGTGCAGGTATCCGCGCGGCACTTTCACCATGCCGTAAGGTGTAGGTTCGGCAAAGCTGCGTCCACCTACGCCTACAACTTCGCCTCCGCGTCCGCCCGACGTAGCCATTTTGCCGCCGAAGCAACCGCTGAGTATCATGGTGAACACCACGATGCCCGTAATCAATATGCTTTTTCTTGTATTCATCTATTTTGTGTTATTAATCTTTTACTGAGCCTTTGCTGGGCCTTTCTGGGCCTTTTTGAGCCTTGCTAATTCAAAATTGAACAATTCCTAATCGGCGAAGCCGACCAATTCAACATTCAACACTCAACATTCAACATTCTCACAGCGTCCTCACGCTCTTGTGCAGATTGCGTCCTTTCTTGCCTAAGTTGAGGTCTACCTGATAGCCCACGTATAGTTCGTGACTGCCGTTGCCGGGATTGACGCCCGACGTGTACATCTCGTAAGAGTAGCCCAGCAGCACTCCGTGAACACGTCCGCCTACGAGAAACGTCACCGAATTGGTAGGTGAGTAGCTCACGCCTCCGTACATCATCTTGCGGTCGTTGGTATAGACAACGCGCCCCGTTATGTCGGCGCGCCATGCCGTTGCATCCGTACGTACAATGAACGAGGGCTTAATCGTAACGAAAGGGTTGCGCAATCGTATGTTGTATCCGCCCGTGAGATAATATGTGGCATCTACCTGCAATTCGTTCTTGTCGCCAAGATTGATGAGCGGCGAGTTGAGGTGCTGTACTGACAATCCCGCATACCAGTTCTTGTGAGTATAGTATAGCGCCGCACCGAGGTCAATCGAGTTGCCGTCGAGTTTCGACGATGAGAAAGCCGGGTCGCTCGAGTCTTCAAGGTCCACTTTGGTTCCGTCGAACGTCTCGCTTAGCAGTCCGGCAGATATGCCCGCTGCCAGTTGTCCGCCGAACATCTTGAGTCGGAAGGCGTACTGCATGGCGAGTCGCTGATGGGTGAACAGTCCGATTTTGTCGTTCATAAACTGTAGTCCCACGCCGTGATACGATTTGAGAAAATACAGAGGCATATCCGCTCCCACGTACATGGTGCGAGGGTTGTGCTTGAATCCGGCAAAGTCCATTGCGTAAGCCGCCGATACGTTCAGTTTCGACTGCTTGCCAACCGAGGCAGAATTGAACGACGGCTCCATGTCGAAGTAATGGCTGAATGCCACGTCGTACTGCGCATGGCTCCGTTGGGAGACAAGCGTAAGCATCATTGTGGCTATTATATATATATGTACGCGTTTAAACACATTCGTATAACGCCCCTTTTATATAATTATTGTGGAATTTGGGAGAATTATCACTGTTTTACCCCGTTTTTACCCCTAAAAACCTTCTTTTCTTCATTTTTTTTGATTTTTCTTGAAAAAAGTTGCCAAAACATTTGGAGGTTTCGCCAAAATGCTATACCTTTGCACTCGCTTTAAAGAACTAAGCAATACTGCTAAGAACGATGAATAAAGCAATCGGGCGTTTAGCTCAGCTGGTTTAGAGCATCTGCCTTACAAGCAGAGGGTCGGCGGTTCGAATCCGTCAACGCCCACACCGACAAGCGGACAAGTTAAAAACTTGTCCGCTTTTTTTGTATCCATTCGTCAAGTTTAATCCGCTTTATGAATGTTTTAGATGGATTTTCCGTAACTTTGCACTATTCTTGCAAAAGATATAGCTACATTATTAAAAACAAAAGCGCCCCATGATATAAACTCAAACACAAGCCGATATGACCGATATAGCCAGTTGTTTCCCAATAACCGACCCCACACTCATCTTCTTTGTGGTGATGCTCATAATCCTCTTTGCCCCGATTGTGATGGGCAAGCTTCGCATTCCGCACATCATCGGAATGGTGTTGGCAGGAGTGGCAGTGGGTCAGTATGGTTTTAACATACTGGTGCGCGACGACTCGTTCGAGCTGTTTGGCAAGGTAGGACTCTACTATATAATGTTTCTTGCGTCGCTTGAGATGGACATCGAGGGCGTACGGCGCAACAAGGGGCGCTTCGGCGTGTTCGGACTGCTCACCTTTGCCGTGCCGTCTGTCATGACATACGTGGCGTGCATCACGGTGCTGCACTATTCGGTGCTTGCCTCGCTGTTGTTGGGATGTATCATGGCTTCCAACACGTTGATAGCCTATCCCATTGTGGGCAGATACGGATTGCAGCGCAAGCCCAGCGTCACGCTGTCGGTAGGTTCGTCGATGATATCGCTGTTGATGGCTCTTGTGTCGCTGGCAGCTATCGTGGCATCGTACGGCGGCAATACCGGCGTGATGTTCTGGTTGTTGTTTGTGGGCAAGTTCGTTGGCTATTGCGTTCTGATGGCATTGCTCATCCCACGTTTGGCGCGATGGTTTCTGCGTCGTTATAGCGATGCCGTCATGCAGTTCATCTTCGTCATGTCGATGCTCTTCATGAGTGCAGCCCTTAGTGAGGCAGTAGGACTGGAGGGCATCTTCGGAGCCTTCGTTGCCGGACTCATCCTCAACCGTTTCATACCACACGTGTCGCCTTTGATGAATCGCATTGAGTTTATAGGCAATGCGCTCTTCATCCCTTACTTCCTTATAGGAGTTGGCATGCTCATCAATCTCCGACTGCTCTTTGCCGGAGGCGGTATAGTGGGCGTAGTGATAATGATTGTAGTATTCGGAACGGTGGGCAAGGCATTAGCCGCCTACATAGCCGCAAAGCTGTTTCGTCTGCCGTTGTCGTCGGGCAATATGATGTTCGGCCTCACGTCAGCCCACGCAGCCGGTGCCATTGCCATGCTGATGGTGGGCATGAAGATGGAGGTAGAGCCGGGCGTGCCGCTCGTCACCGACGATATGCTCAACGGTGTGGTTATAATGATACTCTTCACGTGTATCATCTCCACCATAGTCACCGAGCGCTCTGCCCAGCAGATAACCCTGCGCGACAAGGAGATGCCTGAAGACAGCACTGCGTCCAACAGCGAGGAGAAGGTGCTTATACCGATGAAGTATCTCGAGTATGCCCAGCGTCTGGTAAATCTTGCCATGATGATGCGCAATCCTAAGAACAATACGCAGTTTGTAGGACTCAATGTGGTGTACGACGACGATGACATGCCACGCAATCAGGAGCAAGGACAGCGATTGCTGGAGCGCATGGCACAGTATTCGGCTGCCACCGACATACACATGCAGACCCAGGTACGAGTCGCAGCCAACATTGCCAACGGCATACGCCATGCCTACAAGGAATTCCGTGCCACCGAGATTCTCATCGGTATGCACATGCACCCTGAGGTGTCGCAGAAGTTCTGGGGCGAGTTTCATCAGAGTCTGTTCAACGGACTCAACAGTCAGATTATCATGGCGCGACTCACACAGCCGCTCACCACGATACGACGCATACAGGTAGCAGTGCCTTCGCGAGCACAGTTTGAGCCGGGCTTCTACCGCTGGCTTGAGCGTCTGTGCCGACTTGGTTCTAATCTGGAGTGCCACACCGAGTTTTTCGGTCGTGAGGATGTGCTGCCGCTGATAAAGAACTATGTACTCAGCCGCCACCACGACATGCGTGTGTCGTACATGAAGATGGCTCACTGGGCGGAGATGCCCAATCTGGCAGCTTCAATATCGCCTGACAATCTGTTTGTGGTAGTCACCGCGCGCAAGGGCACCGTGTCGTACAAGAACGCACTGGAGTTCCTGCCCGACGAGATAACACGCCACTTCTCAGGTACCAACATAATGATTATATTCCCCGACCAGCACGGCGATGCAATGGACGAGATGACGTTTGCACAGCCGCAGCACACCGAGGATCAGAGTGCATACGAGACCATTGGCAAGTGGATAAAGAGAAAATTGTAATTGAAAATTCAAAAATGAATAATTCAAAATTGCAGGCGTAGCCGAGAACAATTCAGAATTCAAAACTCAAAATTCAAAACTCAATATGATTGACATTAAAGGAATAACTAAGAGTTTCGGCTCGCTTCAGGTGCTTAAGGGCATCGACCTCCACATCAATAAGGGCGAGGTGGTGAGCATTGTCGGACCGAGTGGTGCTGGCAAGACAACATTGTTGCAGATAATGGGTACGCTCGACAGCCCCGACAGCGGCGAGATAGTTGTCGATGGAGTAGACGTGCGCAGCCTTTCTACAAAGAAGTTGAGTGATTTCCGCAACCGTCATATAGGATTTGTGTTCCAGTTTCATCAGCTTCTGCCCGAGTTTACAGCTCTTGAGAACGTGATGATACCTGCCTTTATTGGTGGCAAGAGCCAGTCGGAGGCTAAGCAGCGTGCCATGGAACTGCTCGAGTTCATGGGACTTGCCGACCGCGCTTCGCACAAGCCTGCCGAACTGTCGGGCGGCGAGAAGCAGCGTGTGGCAGTGGCACGTGCCCTCGTCAACAATCCTGCTGTAGTCTTTGCCGACGAACCGTCCGGTTCGCTCGATTCAAAGAACAAGGCCGAACTCCATCAGCTCTTCTTCGACCTGCGCGACCGCTTTGGTCAGACCTTCGTCATCGTCACTCACGACGAGCATCTGGCAAGCATCACCGACCGCACCATACATATTGAGGACGGACAGATTAAGGATGCAGAGGAAAGTGAAGTGAAGAACGATATAGTGTAATAATAGACTAGTTTAACAAGGATAAGGCAATTGGGACACAAGCAGTACGCCCCGAAGGGGCAGAAGTACATAGCCCAGGGCAGCGCCCTGGGGAGATTAATTCCAAATAACAATGCGCCCTGTAAGGGCAAAAGCATTGATGATAAGAGCTTTTGCCCTTGCAGGGCGCAAGATTGTGCTTGTTCTCTTACCCAGGGCGTTGCCCTGGGCTATGTGATTATTGGGCTTTCAGCCCGCATTTGTTGAGCTATTGCATTTCGGTCTATAAACTATTAGGGCTTTCAACATGTTGTATTGTTGCAGTCCTATAGCTAATTAATTGTTTAACTGTTTACAAATAGAACTTTATGATAAAACTTGGCGATTACAATAAGATGACCGTTGTGAAGGAGGTAGACTTCGGATTGTACCTCGACGGCGGCAATGAGGGCGAGATATTATTGCCCAAGCGTTATGTACCAGAGGGTGTGAAGCCGGGCGACGAGCTCGAAGTGTTTGTCTATCTCGACCAGGAGGAGCGTCCCGTTGCTACTACCGAGCATCCGCTTTGCAAGGTGGGCGACTTCGCTTATTTGGAGGTTTCGTGGGTCAACGAGTATGGCGCATTCCTCAACTGGGGACTGATGAAAGACATCTTCTGTCCGTTCCGCGAGCAGAAGAAGCGCATGCAGAAGGGCGAGAGCTACATCGTGCATGTACACATCGACGAGGAGAGCTACCGCATTGTGGCATCTGCCAAGGTGGAGCGCTATTTTGCCGAGCGTCATCCTTTCTACAACCACGGTCAGGAGGTAGACCTATTGGTGTGGCAGAAGACCGAGATGGGATTTAAGGTGATAATCGACAACTGCTATCCCGGACTTGTTTACGAAGACCAGGTGTTCCGCTATCTGCACACCGGCGACCGTGTGAAGGGATATATCAACACGGTGCGTCCCGACGGCAAAATAGACGTTACGCTTCAGCCTACAGGTCGTCAGCAGACACTCGATTTCTCCGAAACCCTGCTGCAGTATCTTAAAGACAATGGTGGTGTGTGCGACCTTGGCGACCGCAGCGATGCCGAGGACATAAAGCGTCGCTTCCAGGTGAGCAAGAAGGTGTACAAGCGTGCCATAGGCGATCTATACCGTCGTCGACTGATTAATATCACCGACAACGGTATAGCTCTTGTATAATAATATGTAAGGTAGGCTGTTACAAACTGCTGAAGCGGTCAATCAGTTTCTTGCGGAAGAAGCGTCCCACCTTCACGTTATCCAGTTTGTTGAATGGAGGGTAGAATCGGCACGTATTGTCGGTCACCTCCATCAGATAGCTGATATTTATAACATGCTTTTGGCTCACGCGCACCAGTGTGTCGTTGAGAGCCAGAATCGTGTCGCTGTTGACGTTGCGCTTCAGTCGGATAGGGTCTTTTTCGCCTGCCAGTGTCAATTCCCAAACACGCAAGTCGCTATTGTAGGCAAACAGTCCTACATCGTTTATATCCACCAACCTGAAGTCTACAGCATTTGTGTATACTATATATTTGCCGTCATTGCGTCGTGCAATGCCGTCGCCGATTATTGTCGGTGGGGCAGTAGTGCTTGTAGCTTGTTGTGTTTGTGGCTGTTCATAATTAGTGTCTATACAAACCCTTCGTATAATGATGCGCAGTTCGGCATCGTTGATGGGTTTAAGTAGATAGTCGAATGCCTTATTGCGGAATGCCGACAGCATATATTTGCTGTGAGCCGTGTACATTATCACTCGACAGTGATTGCTGGGGCGTGCCTCGATACGCTCCAGAAAATCTATGCCAGATATATCGGGCATGTCTACATCCAGAAATATTAGGTCGGGCTTGCACTCGTTGAATAGTTGCAATCCGTCCATTCCGTTGTATGCCATACCTACAACGTTCATTTCGTTGTATTCAGTCAGCTTCTTTTTTAGTACTTCAGCAGCCTGTCGGTCGTCGTCTATTATTAATATGTCCATATAGTCTGTCAGTTTTGTAAAGTTGGTTTTATTTAAAAGTTCACTCTATTTTGATACCCTTTGGTACTCTCAGTGTGGCTTCGCATCCGTTTGTTTGCTTGCCGTCATCGCTATAGATATTCTTTATTGCGAATCTTATTTTTTCATTGTTTCTGAAGTTAATAACAGCAATGCTTTGTGTTATTATATTCAGTCCGGTTTTTCGGCGCAGCGTAGCAGGATTAAATCCCGGTCCGTTGTCTGTCACTTTTATCACCGTTTCGTTATGTTCTTGCGTTACGGCGATGCGCAGCAACTTGCTGCCCTCCTTGTTTCTCAAACCGTGTTTTATGGAGTTTTCTGTAATAATCTGTATGAACATCGACGGAATCTTTACCTGGTCGGTGTCTATATTGGGTGCTATGTCCACCTCAAACTTAAAGTCGTCGCCCATCAGATAGCTCTGCACGCGAACATATTGCTTCACAAATTCTAGTTCCTGCGACAGTATTGCACCCAGTGTGCTCGACATGTCGAGATTGGCACGTATTAGTTGTGCCAGTTCGGTCAGTTCGTTGGCCTCCTTCACGCCCGACTTTATGATACGGTTGTTGAGCACGTTGAACATAAAGTGTGGCGAGATACGGTTGCGTATATTGTCAAGTTTAAGGTTCATCATTTGCAGTTGCACCTTAAATCGGCGTTTGCGCAGATACAAATACCACAGAATAAGTAGCATTGCGAGCATGATGGCAAACGAGATTGCCAGTGAGCTGACGAGTCTCACGCTCTGTATTTCGGTGTTCTTATGCTCTATAGCCAGGTCGTGGTGCAGGCGCAGGGTGTCGTTGGTGAATTGTGCCATGATGTCGGCAGTACGCATTTTCGAGAGGTCGCTCTCGATAGAGTCGTTTGTGAACATTGTCTGTTTGAGCATAGCGTACGCCTTATCATACTGTCCGGACAGCTCATAGTATTTGCGCTTATATCTCTTGCGTATGTTCACCAAGCTGTTAGGTATCAGCGACTCGTCAGTGTCAGCCTCTATCATGCGTCTTGCTTCGTCCATATGTCCCGACCTTATAGCAATACCAAATCGTATGGTGTTGCAGTAGTATATAGATGTGTTGTCGCCAGTGGAGCGGAAGAACGGCTCCACCTCGTCAAGCATCTTTGTTGCTTCGGCCAGTCGGTTGAGGTTCAGATACACATCGGCAAGATTTATCTTGCACAGATACATGTCGAACGTACGTATCATCCTGTGCTCTTCAAGCATCTTCTTCATGCGCAGGAATGTCTTCAGCGCATTGTCATAGTCTTTTTGGTAGTAGTAAAAGTTGCCCAGATTGTTGATGAAGTACGCCTGCATAGCCGGCGACATTTCTTTCAGATGAGGCTCAGTGCGTTCGTAGTACAGCTTCGCCTTGTTATAGTCGTGCAGCGTAAGGTATATCTGCGCCAGTCCCATATACAGCGTAACGTTCTCTTTCTGCGGCAGATTCAATGAGTCAACAAGAAACAGGGCACGTCGGTACCATTTTGCAGCGTTGGGCAGGTCGTTGCATTGCAGGTAGGCATCAGCCATATTGGCGCACGTCTTGGGCAAGTTGTGCTTGCTGTCGCTATTGAGCAGCAGCTGATAAGTGTCGTTGTAGAGTGATACAATGTGTCGCGGGTCGCGATGACAACTCATGTCGCGCGCCGCTTGGCAAGCCTTTGCGCCGGCTATAAGCGAGTTGAGGCGTGGCGAGAGGCATGTTCCGTTGATGGCGTAATAGCCGTCGTCCTGGTGCATTACGAATGCAGTTACACGGTCGATGAGCGTGTCGGCACGTTCGGGGCGCTCGGTCAGGCTGTAGTAGAGGGCCTTTCGCAGCACGTATTCGTAGTATGTTGTGCTGTCGTCAGCCTCGTTCATGCCACGCTCTATGGCTTGCAGAGCTGACGGAGCGAGTGCTGCAATAGAATCGTCGAGCCACCGCATGTTGCCGTTTTGCGCCATATCGTTATTGCTTTGCTTTGGATTGCATACCAGTAAGGCTATGGTTACGACCGCTATACATGCTATTATTGTAGCCTCAAGCAGTTGTTTTGTTGTCGTGTTCATATTTTTCATTGTACACGTTTTCTGTTTTTTAGTACATTGATATTGCAGCAAAGCGTAATGAAAAAGGCTTCAATAGCCTGGATGCAGTTTATCTTTTGCAAATATACAACAAATATTGCAAACTAGTTGATACAAATCAATAAAATACTTTGAAAATGTGCTCGTTAACATAAAATTGTAATAAAAAATTTGCCGTATCGCAAAATGAGCGTAACTTTGCATTGTTTTTCATGGTATTAGATTTAAGGTTAACAAAGGTTGGGACTCAGCGGAGCCCCTTTTTTTGTGCCTTTACGTTTCGTAATACATCATTTTGTGGCCATTTTCCTGTTGTTATGGCTACTATTTCCTTTTATTTTTGTATTTTTGCACAATCACAAAATGTAAAAATAATACTGTATAGATATGAAGATACTTACTGGAGCGCAGATACGCGAGCTCGACAAGTACACAATCGAGCATGAACCTATTGCGTCGATCGACCTTATGGAGCGTGCTGCGCGTGCCATCACTGCAGCCATCCAGCAGCAGTGGCCTCAGGGCACTCCCGTTGTGGTGTTTGCCGGTCCCGGCAACAACGGCGGCGACGCATTGGCTGTGTCGCGCATGCTTGTCGAGAAAGGCTATACTGTTGACGTTTATCTGTTTAACGTGCATGGACATCTATCGGACGAGTGTGCCAAGAATCGCGACCGTCTTATCAACGATGGCTTGATACACCATTTCACCGAGGTGTCAACCAATTTCGATCCGCCCAAGCTCACCGAACAGACACTTATCATCGACGGACTCTTCGGTTCTGGACTTAACAAACCATTGGAGGGAGGCTTTGCTTCGCTTGTGAAATACATCAATCAGTCGCCGGCACGTGTTGTGAGCATAGACGTTCCGTCGGGTCTTATGACTGAGGATAACATCGGCGTATCGCACAAGGCAGTGGTACGTGCCGACGTGACGCTGACCCTGCAAATGAAGAAGCTTGTCATGTTCTTTGCCGACTGCCAGCAGTATCTTGGTGTGGTGCGTGTGCTTGACATACGTCTGTCGAAAGAATATATCAAGAGCATCCCCTCAGCCTACTCTACTGTTGAGGCTGACCTTGTGCGCCAGATGATGCTTCATCGTGACGACTTCGCCCATAAAGGCATGATGGGCAGTGCGCTGCTCATAGCTGGAAGCGAAGGCATGGCTGGTGCCGCTGTACTTGCCACACGTGCATGTATACGCAGTGGGGTGGGCAAGGTGACTACGCTTACACCGCGTTGCAACTACGCTATAATGCAGATGTCGGTGCCAGAGGCGATAGTCCATCCCGACAGCGAGAACTACTACTCTGAGGCAATATCTACCGAGGAGTATAATGCCGTAGGCATCGGTCCGGGATTGGGTCGCGACGAAGGTTCGGCACTTGCGTTGATGTCGCAGTTGCAGCAGACGCAGTGTCCTGTAGTGCTTGATGCCGATGCCCTCAACATGCTCGGCTCGCATGGCATGTGGATAAGTCAGCTGCCCGACAACATGATAATGACTCCGCATCCGCGCGAGCTCGACCGCTTGGCTGGTACAGCAAGCCACAGCGAGGGTGAGCGTCTGGCGGTTGCACGCGACATGGCTGAGAATCTGCGAGCATACATTATGCTCAAGGGTCATTATACCGCATTGTGCATGCCCGATGGAAGCGTAATGTTTAACACCACTGGCAATTCGGGCATGGCTACAGCTGGTAGCGGCGATGTGCTTACGGGCATTATCACCGGACTTCTGGCTCGTGGCTATTCGCGCAAGAATGCCTGCGTCGTGGGTATGTATCTGCACGGACTGGCTGGCGACATAGCCGCGCAGCGTGTAGGCAAGGAGTCGCTCGTGGCAAGCGACATCATCGCTGCGCTGCCCGATGCTTTCAAGGCATTGTATTGACAAAATACGAGTAGACAAGATACAAGTTAACAAGATACAAGTAGATATGAAGATATTATCAACACTATTACTCTCGGCCTTAGCCGCAACGTCGGCTATGGCTGGTGGCGACAAGCCCGTTGACGGTTTGTCGTATTCGCTGCCCAAGACAGCAGTGCGTATGCAGGTGCTTGTCGAGAAGACAGTCACCGAGCCGGGACAGCTTGCTGGTTTCTCGCAGTTGTATTTCGGTAAGGCAGGCGTCAACACTCGCCATACATCCTATCGTATTGTAGGCGTGTCGTTCAGTTCGGAGGGTCGTGCTGATGCCGACCGTCAGTATACGGTGGCTATCGACAAGAAGCGCAGCGTGTTCTCGGTAGATTGTGCTCCCGACGGTTCGTTGCTTGCTATCAATACCAAGGCGCCTCGTGCCAAGGGTCCCGCTGCTTTCGTTGCAGCTCCACGCAAGGCTCCGCTCAATCCGCGCGACTATATGAGTCAGGACATTCTCTCAGCCGGCAATATGCCAAAGATGGCTCAGCTCGTAGCTCAGGAGATTTACGACATACGCGATTCGCGCTCGCTGCTGTCGCGTGGCGAGGCTGACTTCATGCCGAAGGATGGCGAGCAGCTGCGCCTCATGTACAGCCAGCTTGCCACTCAAGAGGCTGCACTGATGCAGCTCTTCCAGGGCACTACCGTTGTCGACACTACTGCTACAGTCATCAGCTTCGTCCCCACCAAGGACAATTTGCGTCCCGTTGTGTTCCGCTTCTCTAAGAGCTTCGGACTTTGTGCTGCCGACGACTACTCGGGCGAACCTATTTACGCTAATGTTGAGGACACCGGCGTGTCTAAAGAGTTGCCAGAAACTCCTGCAGAAGTAGCAAAGATTAAGGATGACTTCAATCTCAGCGTAGCCCGTCCTGGACACATCCGTCTCACTCTTGCTACAGCCGAAGGCAAGCCCTTAGGCTATTACGAGACCGATGCTGCACAGTTCGGCACAGTAGAGCGCCTCAATGGCGCCTTGTTCGGCAAGAAGTTTACATCGCACATCATCCTCGACCCAGCTACGGGTGGAGTGGTGGAGCTGAAGACAGAGCCGCTGGAATAGTAGTTCGGGTTGAACAGCTACGTCTCAGTTGACGTGTTGTGATGTTGCAGATACATTAAGGAAAAAAGGTGGAGGGTGTGTCAAAATTGAAGTTAAAAGAAGTTTGGGCTTCGCCCGAAGTTAACAGAAGTTAGCGGACATATGTATAAATTGCTGAAAATAAAGCATTTGTCTGTTAACTTCCATCCATCGTAGATGGATTAACTTCTTCTTAACTTCCTCTAACTCCTATTTTGACACACCCTCAACCTTTTTTATTTTACTGCATTTTCAGATTGATAGTTTTGTGCCATTCATAAAACCAACGAATAAGCTGTTTTCTTCATAAGATACTGTCTATAAGATAAAGACTGTCTCGTCACCGCAAATATTGCGCACCTTTAGGCGCAAAGGCTTATCTTCCGAAATAATAGTGGCATCCCAAAGGTCGCGAGTCTTGTTACCGTTTATAGTCACAGTACCAGTCTTCTCTATCCTGACCTCCACATCGCTATGCCAAGGCGCATCTTTTTGTGCCGAGGTGCAGTCTACCGAAAGCCACTCTATACATTCCAGTCCCTCGTCGCTTATCTCGATAGGCTTGAATGTAGATTTCTTGCCGTCAGCCACTTTCTTGGTGTGCTGTTGGTTGGCCTTCAGATTGAAAGCCTCTATCTTCTTCATTACGTAATCGCTATGGAATGTGAGCATCTTCACTTGCCATTTAGTGAACAGCTCCACCTGTACTTCTGAGAGCGTCCATGTGGCCTCATCCTCCATAACAACTTCATCAAGTATCTGTTTCAGGTCGCGCAGTTCTATCTCTATATCAGTCTGAGTGTTCTCGTCGTGTATAAACTGATTAAGAGCCTCCATGTCTTCTACATCAATGTAATATACAATGACATGTTTTACATCGTTGCTGAGGTCGGGCAAAGCCTCGCGTATTATATGATTCATCTCAGTAGTGTCCATCACCCTACAGCTGCTGTCCAGCAGGTTGGGCAGATAAACAGGCATTTGTCCGTTTTGACTACTAAATATACTACCAGCCCAAAAACGCTTATCGAGATTAGCATCCGTATTAAGCCCTGGAATAAGCTTTACGAGTTTGTCCATTGTCTGCACGGGATTACGGAAAAGACTCACGCCATCCCTAATCTCCATCATAGTGAATTCAGCTCCAACACCTACCAAACGGTCGCGCGTTGTCTGAATGCTATTAATGTTGACGTCGTTGTGAATAAACCTACGACCAAGTTTATGAGCCACAGCAGCGGTAACACCACTACCTCCAAAGAAATCGGCCACAAGCATTCCTTCGTTGCTTGAGGCTTTTATGATACGCTCAAGGAGGGATTCGGGCTTTTGAGTGGAATAGTCGACACGCTCATCGGCTTGAGAGTTGACGGGGTTGATATTAGTCCATAAAGCTTGAGCAGGCATACCAGGTAATTCATCCATATAAACTTTAGAACGAATACCACCATTTTTTGTAAAGTGTAAGCGTCCTTCAGCATCAAGTCTTTTCATTGTTTCTAATGGCATACGCCAAAGCGAACGACAACCTTTGTACTCATAGTCATATCCACCACCTTGCAATCCTTTTGCTGTTAGGTTTCCACTGTCCCATTTCCTTCCGTCAGAATCGCTTTGGCTAAAGCGTGCCAAATATTCATCTTCATAGTCCTGATATACAGTATTAAAAACTGAAGTAGATGATTTGGTATAGAAGAAAATCATATCAAAGTTATTACCATAATATTCTGAATCACTATGCGCTGTACTTCTTTTCCAAATTATCTCATTTCTAAAATTCTCCTCTCCGAAAATCTCATCCATAAGAATCTTGACGTAATGTCCTATATGATAGTCCAGATGCACATAAATGCTTGCGGTATCGCTCATTACCGCCTTTATCGCCATAAGATTCTCATACATCCAGTTGAGGTAACGTTCCTTATCCCAGATGTCGCCATACATTTTCTCCTCAAATGCGAGCATATCGCTATTGTCGAGTTGCTGTTCAGCCTCAGCTATAGCCTTTTGCACCAAAGGATTGCGGCGTATGTAGATTTTCTTGGCATAATCGGCACCCGAAGCAAAAGGAGGGTCAATATAAACAAGGTCCACCTCTATGCCTTTGTCTTTCAAGTAGGCACAGGTAGAGAGACACTCGCCGTGCATCACTATATTGCCTTTGTCGTTCGTGCCTACAGTTTCTTTCGCGCTCACCTCGTATAGAGGCATACCTCGCTGCACGCGAGTCTTAACCTGGTCGTTGTCCTTATAAAAGAGCATACGGTTGGTGCGTACAAAGTTGTCAAGACGAGCTTGTCCTTGCAGAGTGTCAGGATAATATGGTATATATCTTATTGCCATTGTATTGCTTATTTGAAAAATTCGTTTATCATTTCTATTGTTTTCTTTACTCGCTCCTCATGACCATCAGTGTCCTTAAGATAGAGGAAACGGAAACGGTTTCGTCCATACTGTTCGTTGTTTTTAGGCACAAAGGTGTCTTGCATGAACTTCAACCTATCCTTGAACTTTGGCGCATAGCCTTCGCCCTTGGTCTCAATGATACAGATACGGTCGATTCCACCTTCTGCCGTACGGCTCACCATTAGGAAGTCGGGCACATACAGTCCGTCGTATTGCCAATGGCCACTTGCCGTCTTGCGGTATGTGCGTATCTTGAACTCTGTCAGCGTGTCGTCGCCATTGAAATAGTATTCAAGGTTGCGGTCTTTCATCATCACAAGCAAAGCCTTAGTGAAATACTCCAGCTCAAGACTGCTGTCAAAGCGATAAGGCAGATACTGATATGTCTGAGTGCGCTCCGGATGCGGGTCGTTGGGCACTTTTGATTGTATTCCAATCATAGCCGCATCAATAGCCTCTTGAGGTATGCCAGGTATCTTCTTCATCGTCTCTATCATCTCCAAGTCCTTGGCAGCAATTTCTCCCTTTTCAGGATGTGCGTCCCAATCGAGTATCTCCCTCACGTACTCCTCCTTAGGATAGACAAGGCTTAGGTCTGCCACATCGATGGCTTTAAGATGCTCAAGCGACAGTATGCTTGCCTCGTCGGGCACAACCTCCTCAACAATGCTGAAGTCGCGCTTAGGCACAAAGGCTTTGCGTATCATCGAGCGTATCTTGCAATGGTCGTACTCAGCACTTGCATGTGTCTCGTCGTAGATGGCTCTAAGGCGTGGCTCATGCTCCATGAGTTTGGCTATGGAAAGCATGCCAAACGATTCGCGCATAATAGTATGCAGCCACCATCTGAAGGACAGTTGCTCGGCATTGCCTTCAAGAATCTCGTCATAACCAGTCACTTGTCCTTCCATGTTCTGAATAGTGACAAGAGCCTTGTCTTTTTTGCGCAGAATGTCGGGGTCGGCAAGACGTGCCGCAGTATTAGGTTGCGATTCCTTGACGATGGTTCTATACTGCACACGTATCTGATAGAAGTCGATAGACGGAACTTCTTTGCGCACGAACCGCTCTATATGTTTAGTCTCCACTGGTGGCTTGCTGCTGAAGTCGCTGAGCGTGATGTTCTGTTGCTGCTTGAGTTCCTTGTTAAGCTTGTCGGCATTCGATTTGTTCAGCCATACAAGAGCCGTCTCACGCTCTCCCTTTATCACTTGGCGCAGACAACGGCATGTGGTTTGCAGCACCATATTGTTAGGACAAGCTCCCTCGTGCGGCAATATTACACCTGTGAGACTCTTACAATCCCATCCCTCTTTGCCTATCTGTGCCAACAACACAATGCGCACCCTACTAAGAGGCGACGACAGCGCAGCAAACATTGCCTCCGAACCTTCTGGCTCGGGATATTTGGTATTGCCCTTGTGCCTACGCAGAATCACCTCAGCAGGATTAAGCCCATACTCTGTGGCTATCTCTGCCACAAGAGGATAAACATTGTCTTCGAGTGTGGCTATCTTACCGCAATATATGGCAAGCTTTGCACATGTGCCATCAGCATATACGGTGTCCTTATAAGTGTTCAGGAATTCGCGCACTCCACTTTGAAGAATCTCCTCGGACGATATGTCTACATGTTTCACATCCGGACGCTTCAAGAAGTTGTCTATACCGTCCATTAGCGGATAGTAATAAACAACATTACTGATATTAGTGTTCTTTATTGTGAATGTGCCACCTATCGTTGTCCTCTCAGCCTTGTCAAGATAAGGCGTGCCGGAGAAACCTAAAACGTTGCAGAAACTGTGGTTTTCTGTAGCCCAGGCTGTCACTACCTTGCGCAGCTTTATATCGCCGTCGGTAGCATGGTGCACCTCGTCAATAAACACCGACAGATGTGGTATCTTGCCTATAACAGAGCGCAATTCGTTGGCTATGTCACACTTCTTCAGCTCCTCAGGGGTGAAAGCCTTTGCATCACTCGCCGTGTTGTCCATACGGTCAAGTATAACTTTCTCTGCATTAGTAAGTGCCACTATGCCCATTACATTGTTGCCATACAGATGGGTGTTTATCTTTTGGGCATTAGGGTTGCGCACGATATTGCTCTTGCTGCCAGACTTCTGCTCGTCGAGTACTTCAAACTTCACAAGTCGTTTGAACTTCTGCGCCTCAACCTCTGAGAATATCCATGAAGGGTCGAACTCGCGAATATTCTTAAGACTTGGTATGATGCTCGACTTTAGAGCCGACGGAGCAAGAATCAAGAAATTGTGCGACCATACGGGATTGTCAGGTTCGTTCTGGGCAAAGTATAGGTCGATATATATGAAGGCTGCCATCAGATAAGTCTTGCCGGCACCCATTGGAAGCGAGAAGAGATAGTCGGTATAGGTCACACCATAGAATATGTCAAGCAACGTCTGCTCGTAGTCCACTTCTGTGGCATGATGACGTATGAACTGCTCCAACTCTGGAGCAAGCTGACGTCCATTTCGGTCCTTCAAGCATGAATATTGAAACAGGGCCAATGCAGCCTTGTTGGTTTCAAGTACATTTCGAGTTTCTACAGTAAGTTCCTTTGTGTTTGTCTCCGTGTCGTTGAAATATCCCTCTATGAACAATTTATAGAGCGGCTTTCCCTTACAGGCTATCTTTAGATATAGGTATGTTTTTATAGCTTCGACTTGGGCGTCACGCATTTTTCCCCTCTGCTCTATGTATTGGAGCATGGGGCGTATGGTGCAGTCGGCAGATTGCAGCCACTCGTTACGTTTCTTTCTTATAAGTTCGTAGAACATTCTATTTCAAATATTGATTTTTCTTCTTACATAAACAACCTACAACCTCTCACACAAATCAATATTTTGTAACGGTTGTATTTTTTTTCTTATTTGACTACAAAGATAATAAATGTTGTCAAATAAGAAGACTGAAAAGAAAAGGAAAAAATGTGATAAATACAATATAATCCATTGACAGAATCGGAAAAGTGTAGTTTTAGCCTGCCATTTTCATAGGAAAAGTGTATTTTTCGCTTGTATATTTCATAGGAAAAGTGTATTTTTGCAATAGTTATATAACAAGAAAAGTGTAATTATGCTATACCGTAAAATAGAAAACGACATTGTAAGTCACTTACAATCAAGAACTGACAAGATTCTGGTTATTGATGGTGCACGCCAGATTGGAAAGTCGTATATAATTAGAGAAGTTGGAAAGAAACTTTTTTCTAACTATATCGAGATAAATATGGAGACAGACAAGTTGGGCGACCGAATTTTTGCTGATGCAAGAACCAAGGATGATTTCTATCTTGCGTTAAGTTCTGTTGCAGGCGACAGAATGGGAAGCAAGCAAGACACGCTTATCTTCATTGACGAAATACAGGCTTACGACCATCTCCTGACATTGTTGAAGTTTTTGCGCGAAGACGACAAGTTCACTTATATAGCCAGTGGCTCTCTTCTTGGCGTAACTCTTAAAATAACATCGTCAATTCCATTAGGCAGCATCATCATCAAACACATGTATCCTATGGATTTCGAGGAATTTCTTATTGCCAATGGTGTAGGACAGTTGGTGTTGGACACTATGCATCGGAATTTTGCCGAACGCAAACAAATGCCGGATGCAATTCACAACAAATTGCTCGACCTATTCAAGAAATATCTACTTGTGGGAGGTTTGCCGGATGCTGTTAAAGAATTTGTCAACACTAAAAACATCACTACCGTAAGGAACATACAGAACAACATACACCATTTGTATGGTGTGGACGCAGCAAGATATGAGGAGACGCATAACCGTTTGAAAATACAACGTATCTACAGTATGATTCCCTCAAACTTGGAGAACAAGAAGAAACGGGTGATTGCCAAAGACATAGAAGACAAGAAAGGCAAACGTATGAGCGATTATGTTGAGGAGTTTGACTATCTCATATCATCAGGCATTGCCTTGGAAGTGAAAGCTATAAGCAAGCCGAGTTTCCCATTAATAGAAAATAGTGGAAAAAATCTTCTTAAGCTGTACATGAACGACGTGGGCATTCTGACAGGCATTTTCTATGGCACAAACATAAAGGCCATTATGGACGACATGGCAAGCATCAATCTTGGCTCTGTCTATGAGACGGTTGTGGCGCAGGAATTACGCGCACACGGATTCAACCTTTATTATTACGACAACAAGAAAACAGGCGAGGTGGACTATCTCATCGACGACATGGTCAATCTGTCTGTTCTTCCACTGGAGATAAAGTCTGGCAAAGATTATCAGGTGCATAGCGCATTGGATAAGTTCCTGCAGATTAAGGAATATAACATTCATCAGGCTTTTGTATTGTCGAATGCCAAGAATGTGGAAGTTAAGGATGGAGTGACTTATCTACCTATTTACTACATTGCGTGCATTATGCCAGAAGGAAGTGTATAAGTTCCAAAAATAAAAGGAGGTTGAGCTATTTCTGCTCAACCTCCTTTTTATTATGTTCAGCAACGCTCATTGCATTGCTTCTTGTTAAAATCCTTATTACAGCTGAGCCAACTCAACTACCTTATCTACTGCTGCTGACAGACCGTCCTTGTCTTTGCCACCAGCCTGGGCGAAGTGGGGCTGACCACCGCCGCCGCCCTTGATGAGCTTGGCAGCCTCGCGTACCATCTGACCAGCGTTGAGTGAGTGGTCCTTGACGAGATCGTCGCTCATTGCTACGTTCAGCATTGGCTTGTCGTGAGATACTGTGCCGACGACGGCAAGCAAGTTCTCGCTTACAGCCTGACGGAGCTTGAACATCAAGTCCTTGGCAGCTGCCGGCTCCATAGGCAATACGGCGGTGATAACCTTAACACCGTTCACCTCGCGAGCCTTAGCGATGAGTTCGCTCTTGGTGCGCTCTACAGCCTGAGCCTGGAACTGCTCGATGCTCTTCTTCATGGCGTCGTGCTCCTCGATATACTTGCCGATGACGGCCTGCAGGTCCTTAGCGTTGTTGAAGAGTGCGCGGATGGCCTTCATTCCGTCCTCGATGTTGTACATCAGTTCCTCGCATTCCTTTCCGGTCTTAGCCTCGATACGGCGGATGCCGGCTGCAACGCTGCTCTCAGAGATAATCTTGAAGAAACCGATGCGGCCAGTTGACTGTGCGTGGATACCACCGCAGAACTCGCAGCTCGGTCCGAAGCGCACTACGCGCACCTTGTCGCCATACTTCTCGCCGAAGAGGGCGATGGCACCGAGCTTCTTAGCCTCCTCGAATGGAGTGTCGCGATGCTCGTCGAGCGGCAGGTCCTGACGGATGAGGTCGTTGACTACACGCTCTACCTTGCGCAGATCCTCGTCGCTGACCTTAGAGAAGTGAGAGAAGTCGAAACGCAATGTTGTTGGCGATACGAACGAGCCCTTCTGCTCAACATGGTCGCCAAGCACCTGCTTCAAGGCATAGTCGAGTAAGTGAGTAGCAGTGTGATTTGCTGCTGAAGCCTCGCGAGCGTCGGTGTCTACGCATGCCATGAAGTCGGCCTCAGGATTCTTGGGCAGCTCCTTGACGATATGTATCGACTGACCGTTCTCGCGCTTGGTATCGGTGATGTTCACAGTCTCGTTCTCGCTCACGAGAACACCAGTGTCGCCTACCTGACCACCCATCTCGCCGTAGAACGGAGTGTTGTTGAGTACCAGCTCGTAGTATGTATTCTTCTTCTGAGTCACCTTGCGGTAGCGCAGAATGTGGCACTCATATTCGGTGAAGTCGTAGCCCACGAACTGCTGCTCGCCCTCGCGCAGGTTGACCCAGTCGCTATTCTCAACGGCTGCGGCGTTGCGTGCACGGTCTTTCTGCTTCTGCATCTCGGCGTTGAATTCGTCCTCGGCAACGGTGAATCCGTTCTCACGGCAGATGAGCTCGGTGAGGTCGAGCGGGAATCCGTAGGTGTCGAAGAGACGGAAAGCCTGTGCGCCGTCAAGCTGTGTCTTGCCCTGCTTCTTAAGCTCGTCCATAGCCGAAGAGAGAAGGTTGATGCCCTTCTCAAGTGTGCGCAGGAACGAGTCCTCCTCCTCCTTGATGACGTGGAGAATGAGGTCGTGCTGAGCCTTGAGTTCGGGGAAAGCCTCGCCCATCTCACGGGTCAATACGGGGATGAGTTTATAGATAAATGCCTCCTTCTGTCCGAGGAATGTGTAAGCGTAGCGCACGGCACGACGAAGGATACGACGGATTACGTAGCCTGCCTTGGCGTTAGACGGCAGCTGACCGTCGGCGATAGAGAAAGCTACAGCACGCAAGTGGTCGGCACATACGCGCATTGCCACGTCGGTCTCCTCGCTTACACCATACTTCAAGCCTGTAATAGCCTCCTCTTCCTTGATGATTGGCTGGAAGATGTCGGTGTCGTAGTTGGAGTGCTTGTCCTGCATAGCACGAACCAGACGCTCGAAACCCATACCGGTATCAATCACGTGCATAGGCAGCGGAACGAGCGAGCCATTTGCCTTGCGCTCATACTGCATGAACACGATGTTCCAAATCTCAATCACCTGTGGGTCGTCCTTGTTTACGAGTTCACGTCCTGGAGTCTTAGCCTTCTCCTCGGGAGTACGTGAGTCGAGATGAATCTCAGAGCAAGGACCGCAAGGACCTGTGTCGCCCATTTCCCAGAAGTTGTCGTGCTTGTTGCCGTTGATGATATGGTCGGCAGGCACGTGCTTTGCCCAATATGATGCAGCCTCATCGTCGCGTGAGAGTCCTTCCTCCTCGCAACCCTCGAATACTGTAACGTAGAGGTCGGCAGGGTTGAGCTTCAAAACATCAACAAGATATTCCCATGCATAGTCGATGGCTCCCTCCTTGAAGTAGTCGCCAAACGACCAGTTGCCGAGCATCTCGAACATGGTGTGGTGATATGTGTCGTGGCCTACCTCTTCGAGGTCGTTGTGCTTGCCGCTCACACGGAGGCACTTCTGAGTGTCGGCACGGCGGCGTGGTTCTGGCTCACGTGTGCCGAGAATGATGTCCTTCCACTGGTTCATACCGGCGTTGGTGAACATCAACGTAGGGTCATCCTTGATTACCATAGGTGCGCTGGGCACGATGGTGTGTCCTTTCGACTCGAAGAACTTTTTGAACGAGTCGCGGATTTCGTTAGCTGTCATCATATTATATAATATTACGTACTTTGTATTAAATTCTTCTTAAAACGTTTGCAAAGGTACTCTGTTTTGGTTATTTTTGCAAATAAATTAATTTAAATATGGCACTGAATACCAACAAGAATGTGAAATTATACTACTCCATAAAGGAGGTGGCTGCAATGTTCGATGTGCGTGAGTCGACACTGCGCTACTGGGAGACGGAATTTCCGCATCTCAAACCCAAGACCGTGGGTCAGAGCGTGCGTCAATATACCGAGAAGGATATTGAGCAGATACGCACCATACACAATCTTGTCAAGGTGCGTGGCTTCAAGATTGCCGCTGCACGCAAGATGCTCAACAAGAACCGCGCCGGGGTGGACAAGAGTTCGGACATACTCGCCACGCTGATTTCGGTGCGCGACGAACTGAAGGAGTTGAAGCGTCGATTGGACACGCTGGTATGATGCAAATATCGTACAGACAGTAAAAAATTGTTACAAACAAAAAATTGATTCTAGAGATTTCGCGAATCGTTTTTGCGGTGTTTCGCAGTGTCCGCAGCCATGTTTTCCACCAATCGGGCCTCCGTTGCAATGCAAAAGGACTACTTTTGGAGTGCAACGGGACAACTTTTGCCGTGCAAATGGAGCCTTAATGGAGATCAAAAGTAGTCCATTTGCTATAAAAACGACTGTTTTTTGGTTCCTAAAAAATGCATACAAACGCAGTTAAGTTCGTAATGCGTTGATTACTAACTTGATATCACAGCATGCTCAAAACTCACGAATTTCGAGCCAAAGATTTCTTAGTGCGTTCAGCTCGCAGTTTTGAGCGGTTAGAAATGCAAATATTGTATTGGGGACAAGTCGCCGGTTGAGTTGTTGAGGTAGTGTTTGAAAATATCTGTGTTAAAAAATTGGGTTGTAATATTTTTTTTGTATCTTTGTATAATGTAGGGCAAACGGTTGTGTTCTCTACATTATTTATATATAATACACAGATAGATTCAGATAGAAAAGATAATATTCATATGAACGACTTCAGAAAATTCGCTACCAGCCGCGGCATGAGCGGAATGGTGCTCGACGATGTGATGAGAGCCCAGGCGCAGTATCTCAACCCGTACATTCTTGAGGAACGTCAGTTGAACGTCACTCAGATGGACGTGTTCTCGCGCTTGATGATGGACCGCATCATCTTCCTTGGCACTGAGATTAACGACTACACAGCCAACACCCTCACAGCCCAGCTGCTGTATCTCGACTCGGTAGACCCAGGCAAGGACATTTCAATCTACATCAACTCACCCGGCGGCAGCGTGACTGCAGGTCTCGGCATATACGACACAATGCAGTTCGTAACAAGCGACGTGGCTACTATGTGTACAGGCATGGCTGCCTCGATGGCTGCCGTACTGCTCGTGGCTGGCAAGGAAGGCAAACGCTCGGCACTGAAGCACAGCCGCGTGATGATACACCAGCCGCTGGGCGGTGTGCAGGGCCAGGCCTCGGACATCGAAATCGAGGCACGCGAGATACAGAAGTATAAGAAGGAACTGTATACCATCATCTCCGACCATTCGCACACTCCGTTTGACAAGGTGTGGGCGGACTCCGACCGCAACTATTGGATGACATCCGAGGAGGCTAAGGAGTATGGAATGATCGACATGGTGATGACCAAGAAGGCTTCGTTCGCTGGTGTGGACGAAATGGGTGTTGCACAAAGCGAAGGAAAGGAGTAAATCGTAGTCATGGCCAGAAAAGTATGTAGCTTCTGCGGAAGAGCTGAGAAGGACGTCAACTTCCTAATAACAGGACTCAACGGATTCATCTGCGACCAGTGTGCGCAGCAAGCATATCAGATAGTGTGCGAGGCAGGCATAGGACCGGACGGCAAGGGCAAGCGCAAGTCGCAGTTTGACGTGGCGCTGAGCGATGTGCCAAAGCCTATGGAAATCAAGGAATATCTCGACCAATATATTATAGGACAGGACGAGGCTAAGAAATATCTCTCGGTGGCTGTGTACAACCACTACAAGCGTCTGCAGCAGCCGCAGGACGACAACGGTGTGGAGATAGAGAAGAGCAACATCATCATGGTGGGCTCTACTGGTACGGGCAAGACCCTCCTGGCACGCACCATAGCCAAGCTGCTCAAGGTGCCATTCACCATTGTCGACGCTACGGTGTTCACCGAGGCGGGCTATGTGGGCGAGGACGTGGAGAGTATTCTCTCGCGTCTGCTTCAGGTGGCAGACTATGACGTGGCTGCAGCCGAGCGTGGCATCGTATTCATCGATGAGATCGACAAGATAGCACGTAAGGCCGACAACCCCAGCATCACGCGCGACGTGAGTGGCGAGGGTGTGCAGCAGGGTCTGCTCAAGCTGCTTGAGGGAACCATGGTGAACGTGCCGCCAAAGGGTGGACGCAAGCATCCCGACCAGGACTATATCCATGTCGACACGCGCAATATCCTCTTTATCTGCGGCGGTGCCTTCGACGGCATCGAGCGTAAGATAGCACAGCGTATGAATACTCATGTGGTGGGATTCAACTCGGTGCAGAACGTGCGCCATCTCGACAAGGGCAACCTCATGAAGTATATCCTGCCGCAAGACCTTAAGTCGTTCGGCCTGATTCCCGAGATTATCGGTCGACTGCCGGTGCTCACCTATCTCAATCCGCTCGACCGTGAGGCGCTGCGCCGAATACTGGTGGAGCCTAAGAACAGCATCATCAAGCAGTATGAGAAGCTGTTTGAGATGGACGGTATCAAGCTCCACTTCAACGACGACACTCTGGAGTTTATCGTAGATAAGGGTGTGGAGTACAAGCTCGGAGCACGTGGACTGCGCTCTATCGTGGAGGCCATTGTGATGGATGCCATGTTTGAGGTGCCGTCGAAGAAGGTCGACGAGTTCACCGTGACACTCGACTATGCCAAGAAACAACTTGAAAAGTCAAACTTGGGGAATTAGAAGTTGGAAATTAGGAGTTAGGAATTAGGAGTTAGGAATTAGGAATTGGGAGTTGGTCTTGACTCTTATATCCTTAATTTATAATTCCTAATCCGTAATTCCAAATTGCCAATGGCAATCAATTCCTAACTCCTAATTCCTAACTCCTAATTTCTACAAATATTACTACTATGACTGGGACAATTAACCTCAATGAACAACTGAAACACTACTTCGGGTTCGACTCGTTCAAGGGCGAACAAGAAGCCATCATAAGCAATCTTCTTGAAGGCAACGACACCTTTGTGCTCATGCCTACGGGAGGTGGCAAAAGCCTGTGCTACCAGTTGCCGTCGCTCATTATGGACGGCACCGCCATTGTCGTGTCGCCGCTCATCGCGCTGATGAAGAATCAGGTGGATGTAATCAACGGACTGAGCGAGGAATCGGGCGTGGCTCATTATCTCAATTCGTCGCTCAACAAGGCGGCTATCAATCAGGTACGCAGCGACATCTATGCCGGACGCACCAAGCTGTTGTATGTGGCTCCAGAGTCGCTCAACAAGGAGGACAACCTCGAATTCTTCCGCTCATTCAAGATTTCATTCTACGCCGTCGACGAGGCACATTGTATATCGGAGTGGGGTCACGACTTCCGTCCGGAATACCGCAACATACGCCCTACGATACAGAAGATTGGCAACGCTCCAGTCATAGCACTCACTGCCACTGCCACCGACAAGGTGCGTATGGACATCAAGAAGAGTCTCGGCATAAGCGAGGCACGTGAGTTCCGCTCGTCATTCAATCGCCCCAACTTATATTATGAGGTACGCCAGAAGAGCAAGGACATCGACCGGCAAATAATAAAATTCATCAAACAACACGCGGGAAAGAGCGGTATTGTATACTGCATCTCGCGCAAGAAGGTGGAGGATCTGGCGGCTGTGCTTAAGGCAAACGAGATAAAGGCGGCACCTTATCATGCCGGTCTCGACTCGGCTACACGCTCGCAGACACAGGACGACTTCCTCATGGAACGCATCGACGTGATTGTAGCCACCATAGCCTTCGGCATGGGCATCGACAAGCCCGACGTACGATTTGTAATCCACTACGACATACCCAAGAGTCTGGAGGGATACTATCAGGAGACTGGACGCGCCGGACGTGACGGAGGAGAGGGTATCTGCCTCGCATTCTACTCGCATAAGGACCTGCAGAAGCTCGAAAAATTCATGGAAGGCAAGCCAGTAGCCGAACAGGACATAGGCAGGCAGCTGCTTCAGGAGACGGCAGCCTATGCCGAGTCGTCGGTGTGCCGCCGCAAGCTGTTGCTGCACTACTTCGGCGAGGAATATCCCAAGGACAACTGTGGCAACTGCGACAACTGTCTGCATCCGAAGGTTCAGCGCGATGGTAAGGAGGCGCTACTCATAGTGCTGCGCTCGCTGCTTGCCCTGAAGGAGGGATTCCGTCAGGACTATGTTATCGACTTCATCAAGGGTCGCGCTACCGACGACGTCGTGTCGCATCATCACGACCAGCTTGAGGAGTTCGGTGCCGGCGAGGACATGCCTGCCAAGACATGGAATCCCGTGATACGCCAGGGCATGATAGCCGGATATATACATAAGGACATAGAGAGCTACGGACTGCTTAAGGTGACGGCGGCAGGCAAGCGCTACGTGCGCAATCCGCAGCCATTCACATATGTAGAAGATACCGACTTCACCGACAATGCCGACGAGGAGACCGACGACCACGGAGCTGCCGCACTCGACCCCACGCTCTATAGCATGTTGCAAGATCTGCGTCGTAAGATGGCACGCAAGCTGTCGTTGCCGGGCTACGTCATTTTCCAGGACATCTCGCTCGAACAGATGGCTACGATGTATCCCGTATCTATCGAGGAGCTGCGCAACATTCAGGGCGTAGGTCAGGGCAAGGCGAAGCGCTACGGCAAGGAGTTCTGCGAGCTGATACGCCAGTATTGCTCGGACAACGAGATTGAGCGCCCGGAGGAGATGTTCGTGCGCACCGTTGCCAAGGACTCGATGAAGAAGATAAAGATAATCCACTATCTCGACCGTCGTATGCCGCTTGACGACATCGCTTCGGCATTGAACTGGAGTTCAGCGACCTGCTCGACGACCTCGATGCCATCGTCTACAGCGGTACCAAGGTGAATATCGACTACTTCCTTGAGGACGTGATGGACGACGACCAGGTAGACGACATCTACGAGTATTTCCGCGAATCGGACACTGACAGCATAAAAGTGGCTGTGGAAGAGCTCGGCGGCGACTACGAAGAGAACGAAATCCGATTAGTAAGAATAAAGTTTATGTCGGAGCAGGGAAATTGATGGTAGTTGTGAGTTGAGGATTTAGAGTTTAGAGTTGAGAGTTGAAAGTTGAGAGTTATGATTACCATATATAATAAAGGTATTGCAAACAAAACATATCATAACTCTCAACTTTCAACTCTCAACTCTCAACTAACATCAACTCAGCTGCCAAAGCCGTTAATTTGCATTAACGCTCGAAATAAAGTCGTGATAAAATGCCCCCGATTGGATTTTTATTGCTAAATTTGCACGCAATAAATTTTTAAGTTATATGTCATCATTTGTTGCTGATAAAATTGTAATGGACGGTCTCACTTACGATGACGTCCTTCTTATCCCCGCTTATTCAGAGGTACTGCCCAAGACGGTAGAGTTGAAAACCAAGTTCTCTCGTAACATCAGCCTGAATGTGCCCTTTGTCACAGCAGCCATGGACACCGTAACGGAGTCGGCTATGGCTATTGCCATCGCACGCGAAGGCGGTATTGGTGTTATTCACAAGAACATGTCAATCGAGGACCAGGCGCGTCAGGTTGCCATCGTTAAGCGTGCCGAGAACGGCATGATTTACGACCCGGTGACAATCCGCCGTGGCAAGACAGTAAAGGATGCTCTCGACATGATGGCCGAGTATCACATCGGAGGTATACCCGTTGTTGACGAAGAGTGCCATCTCGTAGGTATCGTTACTAACCGCGACCTTCGCTTTGAGCGTCATCTCGACAAGCTCATCGACGACGTGATGACAAAAGAGAACCTCGTGACCACTCACATCAAGACCGACCTCTCAGCTGCTGCCGACATTCTGCAGTCGAACAAGATTGAGAAGTTGCCCGTTGTTGATGCCGAGAACCACCTCGTAGGTCTTATCACCTATAAGGACATCACAAAGGCAAAGGACAAGCCAATGGCTTGCAAGGACGAGAAGGGTCGTCTGCGTGTAGCTGCCGGTGTAGGTGTGACAGTAGACACACTCGACCGTATGAGCGCACTCGTTGAGGCTGGTGCCGACGCTATCGTTATCGATACAGCACACGGACACTCTAAGTACGTTATCGAGAAGTTGCGCGAGGCAAAGGCTTCATTCCCCAACGTAGACATCGTTGTAGGTAATGTGGCTACAGGCGAGGCTGCTCGCATGCTCGTAGACAATGGTGCTGACGCCGTTAAGGTAGGTATCGGTCCTGGCTCAATCTGTACAACACGTGTCGTAGCTGGCGTAGGTGTTCCGCAGCTCAGCGCTGTATACGACGTTTACTCAGCCTTGAAGGACACAGGAGTACCTTTGATTGCCGACGGAGGCTTGCGCTACTCAGGCGACGTTGTCAAGGCTATTGCCGCTGGCGGTAGCTCGGTAATGATCGGTTCGCTCGTAGCAGGTACAGAGGAGAGCCCCGGTGACACCATCATCTTCAACGGACGTAAGTTCAAGAGCTATCGTGGTATGGGTTCGCTTGAGGCTATGGAGAATGGCTCAAAGGACCGCTACTTCCAGGCAGGAACAGCCGACGTGAAGAAGCTCGTGCCGGAAGGCATCGCCGGACGCGTACCTTACAAGGGCACAGTGCAGGAAGTTATCTATCAGCTCATCGGTGGTCTGCGCTCAGGTATGGGCTACTGTGGTGCCGGAACAATCGAGGCAATGCACAACGCCAAGTTCACACGCATCACCAACGCTGGTGTGCTTGAGAGTCATCCTCACGACATCACCATCACAAGCGAGGCTCCTAACTACTCACGTCCGCAGTAATCACACTGTGGCATTACGAACATGACAACGCGAAACCCTAAATATAGGGCAAAAGCATAAAAGGCAATGGCTTGTGTCGCAGACTGTATAAGGCTGCGACACGGACCATTGCTTTCACGGGTTATAATGTAACTATAAATTAAGGAGGATTCTCCATATTTACATACGATGAAGATAAAATCACTGTTGGTTGCTATGTCGCTTATGGCAGGCAGCGCATTCGCCCAGACCGCCGACCCGATAATAATGACCATCGGTGGCAAGAACGTCACACGGTCGGAGTTTGAGTATGCCTACAATAAGAATGCAGCTGAGACAACGATAGACAAGAAGAGCATAGACGAATATGTCGACCTGTTTGTCAACTACAAGCTGAAGGTGATAGCCGCCGAAGAGGCAGGCATTGATACCACAGCCGCATTTCGCAAGGAATTTCTCATGTATCGCGACCAACAGATACGTCCTACGTTCATCGTCGACGACGACATAGAGCGCGAGGCACGTAACATATACAAGCAGACACAGACACGAATCGACGCCGGGGGCGGACTGGTGCATCCGTTGCACATCCTCGTGGCGCTGTCGCAGCAGGCTGACGCCCAGCTACAGCGCACCGCATCTCTCAAGGCAGATTCTATATATAAAGCCCTGATGGCAGGTGCCGACTTCGGCGACATGGCACGCCGACTGTCTGACGACAAGGCCTCGGGCATGCGCGGAGGCGATCTGTCGTGGATACAGCGCGGACAGACTATAAAGGAGTTTGAAGACCAGGCGTATGCCTTGAAGAAGGGCGAGACATCAAAGCCGTTCCTAACGCCGTTCGGATACCATATTATAAGAGTAATAGACAGGGGCAACTTCTTTCCATACGACTCAGTAAGAGCCGATATACGCCGATTTATCGAAAGCCGCGGACTGCGCGAGCGCATAATCTCGCAACGTATCGACTCCATAGCCAAGCTATCGAAGCCGGCACTTACACCCGAACAGGTGATTGAACGCCGTACAGAGGAACTGAAAGAGAAGTCGCCGGAGATGAACGGACTGATACGCGAGTATCACGACGGACTCCTGCTGTACGAAATCTCAAACCGCACAGTGTGGGAACGTGCCGCCAACGACACCAAGGCACAGCAAGCCTACTTCAAGAAGAACCGCAAGAAATATGCGTGGGCTGAACCTCGATTCAAGGGAGTGGCATTCTATACACGCAATCAGGCAGATGCCGAGGCTGTGAGAAAACTGCTGCGCTCAACGCCTTTCGACAAATGGGCTGAGGCGCTGAAGACACAGTTTAACGACTCTACAGAACGCATCAAGGCCACAATAGGCATCTTTGCCAAGGGCGACAATGCCACGGTAGACCGTGCTGAGTTTGGTATTGACAAGACAAAAGCGAAACCCGTTATTGATAATGTATATAAATTTGAAGGAACTTTCGGCAAGAAGATAAAGCGTCCGCAGACATATGCTGATGTACGTGAACTGGTAGTATCCGACCTTCAGGAGCAGCTCGAACATAAATGGGTGGCTGATTTGCGACGTAAGTATGCAGTGCATGTCAACCGTGAGGTGCTTAATACTGTCAACAAGCATTGATAAAATGCCGTCAATACTGTATAGAGAAATATAAGTAAGGAAATAGAACAAAACAAAAAGAGATAAATGAAAAAAACAAAATCAATATTGATAGCTCTTGTAGCCGTGTTGCTTTGTGCTGGTATTGGAGCCAATGCACAGCGTGGCAAGGGCCTTATGGTTGACGCCAAGTCGCAGACTGATACGGCAGTTGTTGCCATTTCTGATACGGCAAACGCCCGTGCTGTAAATGCTGATTTCAAGGCACCCGAGCACAGTGTGGTAGACGAGGTGATATGGGTTGTAGGCGATGAGCCTATACTCAAGTCGGATGTCGAGATGACACGACTCCAAGGTGAGGCTGAAGGTGTTACGTGGCACGGCGACCCCGACTGTGCTATCCCCGAGCAGATAGCTGTGCAGAAGCTCTTTCTTCATCAGGCTGCAATCGACTCAATTGAAGTGACTGAGGGTGAGATTGCACAGAACATTGACATGCAGATAAACCGCTGGATACAGCAGGCTGGTTCGAAGGAGAAACTCGAGGAATACAAGAGAATGACTGTGGCACAGATGCGCTCACAGTTGCACGACGATTTCAAGAACAATCAGCTTATTCAGCAGATGAAAGAGAAGTTGGTGAGCGATATAACGGTTACACCGTCTGACGTTCGCAACTACTTCCGCGATATGCCTGAGGACAGCATTCCTTTCGTTCCAACCGAGGTTGAGGTAGAGATCATTACCCGTCAGCCTAAGATTGAACAAGACGAGATAAACCGTGTGAAGAACGACTTGCGCGACTATACCGACCGTGTAAATAAGGGCGAGGCTTCTTTCGGTACACTGGCACGTCTTTATTCAGAGGATCCGGGTTCGGCACGTCAGGGTGGAGAGATGGACTATGTAGGTCGTGGTATGCTTGACCCCGCATTTGCAAGCGTAGCATTCAACCTGACCGACCCGAAGAAGATTTCGAAGATTGTAGAGTCGGAGTATGGTTTCCACATTATCCAGCTCATCGACAAGCGTGGTGACAAAATCAAGGTGCGCCACATACTGCGCATTCCACGTGTGTCTACCGAGGCTGTCGACTCAATGCGCACACGTCTTGACTCGCTTGCAACAGACATACGTGCAGCAAAGGTGACCTTTGAGGAGGCTGCTTCGGTTGTGTCTGACGATAAGGATACACGCAACAATCATGGTCTTATGTCGTATAACAGTCAGGACGGACGCACATCGAAGTTCCAGATGAAGGACCTCCCAACCGAGGTGGCTCGCGAGGTAGAAAACATGGAAGTGGGCGATGTGAGCAAGGCGTTCCAGATGATTAACGAAAAAGGCAAGACTGTGGCAGCCATCGTAAGGCTTAAGAGCCGTACCCCAGCCCACCGTGCCACAATCACCGAAGACTATCAGGTGATGAAGAATGTGGTGCTACAGAAGCAGCGTGCCGACTTCTTGCACCAGTGGGTGGTAAACAAGATTAAGACTACATATGTCAAGATGAACGACCGTTGCAAGAAGTGCAAGTTTGAGTACGAGGGTTGGATAAAGTAGTGTCTCTCATCCCGTATAGTTATGCTTTAAAAGGCTTATTGTTTAATGGCAATGAATGAAAATAATCATACAAGTATAAAGTGGCATAGAGTCGTCGTAATGACGATTCTATGCCTTTTTGGCTTTAGTCTTATAACAACAGTTGCGGCTCCTGACAAAAAGAAGAAGCGCCAGAAAACCGACGAACGTGTGTATCTGAAGCACGCTGATGAGTTGACTTACGACCAGTGGGGAGCTGTACCAGGAGCACAGATACTCCGAGGTAAGGTACACTTTACCCATGCCGGCTCGCAATTGTGGTGCGACAGTGCCTACTTCTTTCAGGTAGAAAATTCGGTTATGGCTTTCGGACATGTGCGCTTTAAGCAGGGCGATACCCTGTCGCTCACTTGCGACCGTGCCGACTACAATGGTGCCGACCAGATGATGCATGCCCGCAATAATGTGGTTCTCAAGCATCGTAAGCAGACATTGTATACCGACTCGCTCGATTACGACCGTTTGTACAACCTCGCTTATTTCTTTGAGGGTGGAAAACTGGTTGACGGCAAAGACCGGCTTGTCAGCGACTGGGGTGCATACAGCACAGCAACACGCGAGGCATCATTCTACTATGGAGTGGAGATGTTCTCAGGCCAGAACCATATTACTACTGATACGTTGCATTATGATACTCGTACGTCGGTAGCACATGTGGTAGGACCGTCGACCATAACATCCAAGGGTACGATAATACACACTACCGATGCTTACACCAACTCGCGTACCGACCGCTCGCAGCTGTTCGGACGCTCAACAATCGTTGATGGTGACAAGACCATTACGGGCGATTCGCTATACCACGACAACTCTAACGGCAACAACGAGGGATTTGGCAACGTAGTGTATATCGACAAGAAGAACAAGAACGAGCTACATGCCAACCGTCTGTTCTATAACGAGAAGACCGGATATGGATATGCTACCGACCGCGCCATGTTGCTCGACTACTCGCAGCGTGACACACTGTGGATGCATGCCGACTCATTGAAGATTTTTACTTTCCATATCAATACCGACTCGGTTTATCGTAAGGTGCATGCCTTTCCGCATGTGCGAGCCTATCGTCAGGACGTGCAGGCTGTATGCGACTCGCTCGTATTCAGCTCGCTCGACTCGTGTATGACAATGTATCGCGACCCGATAGCATGGAATTTGAATCGCCAGATACTTGGCGAAGAGATAAAGGTATACTTTGCCGATTCTACTGTTCGCAAAGCCGAGGTCATTGATCAGGCTCTATCAGTGGAATTGGTTGACGGTAAAAACCGCTTCAATCAGGTGTCTTCAAAGCGTATGGACACCTATTTCACCGATGGAGCGGTACGCCGTACAGATGCTGTAGGCAATGTGATGACAATATATTACAATGCCGACTCGAAAGATTCTGTACTCACCGAACTCAATTATCTCGAGACAGATACTATGCGGATGTTTATCTCGGCAGATCGTCAGCTTGAACGTATATGGACATCAAAGGCTTCCGGTACAATGTATCCCATCACCCAGGTGCCGCCTGACAAGTTGCACCTTGGCGCATTCGAATGGTTCGACTATATACGTCCGCTCGACAAGAACGATATATTTGAGTGGCGAGGCAAAAAGGGTGGCTCGCAATTGAAGGCTATACCGCGTCGTGAGGCACCATTGCAGAAATTAGAATAATATAAAAAGCATGTATTTTTTCAACCGCCGCCCACGCGGCTTTCACTATACGATGCGCTTCAGCAATGAGCGCCGCGACCTGATTGACAGTCTGCGTCGTGGCGTTCCGCCAGATGTGTTGGCGCAGCGCTCGCTCGAAGAGGAAGCACTGCATGCCGGTCGTGGACGAAACCAACGACATGGCAGAGGATTGCTCCTCATGATGGGAGTCATGATAGTGGTAATACTTGCTTTCCTACTTGCTGTTATATTAATCAAACTGTAAAACCCTATGAGTGATATAATACAACTGTTGCCCGATTCAGTGGCCAATCAGATTGCGGCAGGCGAGGTGATACAGCGTCCTGCAAGTGTCATTAAGGAACTCGTCGAGAACTCGATTGACGCAGGAGCTACGTCTATACAGGTGGTGTGTGTCGATTCGGGTCGCACTTCGATACAGGTGATAGATAACGGTAAGGGAATGTCGGAGACCGACGCCCGACTCTCGTTTGAGCGCCACGCTACAAGTAAGATACGCAAGGCCGACGACCTTTTCAATCTGCACACGATGGGATTTCGCGGTGAGGCACTCGCCTCGATAGCCGCTGTGGCGCAGGTGACGCTCAAGACACGCATGGCTGACGACGACTTAGGCACACAACTCTCATTGGCAGGGTCGCGCTTTGTGTCGCAGGAGGCTTGTTCGTGTGCTGTGGGCAGCAATTTTATGGTGGAAAACCTCTTCTACAACGTTCCCGTTAGGCGCAAGTTCCTCAAGTCGAATGCTACAGAACTCAACAATATTGTCACTGCCTTTGAACGTATAGCCCTTGTCAATCCCGACGTGGCATTCACACTCTATAACAACGACAACGAGTTGTACAATCTGAAGGCTGCTGGTCTGCGTCAGCGCATAGTAGACGTGTTCGGCAAGAAGATAAACCAGCACCTCCTGCCCATTGACATCGACACCACGATGTGCAAACTAACGGGATTCATAGGCAAACCCGAGTCGGCACGACGTAAGGGAGCGCGCCAATACTTTTTCGTCAACGGCCGCTACATGAAGCATCCCTACTTCCACAAAGCAGTGATGACAGCCTACGAGCGACTTGTGCCCGAAGGCGACCAGGTGCCGTATTTCATATATTTCACCGTCAAGCCCGAAGACATCGACGTAAACATACACCCGACAAAGACCGAAATAAAGTTTGAGAACGAGCCTACAATATGGCAGATTCTTGCAGCAGCGGTGAAAGATGCTGTAGGAATGTTCAGCGACGTAACAGCCATTGAGTTTGACACCGAGGGACAGCCTGAGATACCCGCATTGGGGTCGGCAGAAGAAGTGCGTGCACCCAAGTTGCAGTACAATCCCTCGTACAATCCGTTCAACGAACCGTCTGTCCGCCGTTCGGCTCCGTCGGAGTGGGAACGAATGTTCGACGGATTGGAGAGCAGCACGTCACGTCAGCGTCAGACCTCGCTGTTCGATGGCAGCAACGACGTGATAGTAGGGTCGAAGGCCAACAAGAGCATAATGGAACCAATGCCCGACATACCCGACCTTCAGCCCGTTGCATCGCAAAGTAGCCAGCCTATACCATCTGTCAATATGTCGACACCTTCAGCCGACGTGCCTATTGCATCAAGTATGGCTCAGGCAGAAGTTCCGTCTGCAGTGTTTGCATCACCGATAGAGGATAAATCGCCAGTACATTATCAATATAAGGGTCAGTATATAATGACAGCCGTTAAGTCGGGGCTGATGATTGTCGACCAGCACCGTGCTCATATGCGCATATTGTACGAGCGATATACCGAGCAGATAAAAGCGCACAAGTCGGCTACACAAAAGTTGATGTTTCCGGAGACAGTGCAGTTTGCCCAGTCGGAAGATGTCATTATGCAGCAACTGTTGCCCGAATTGAAGTCGGCAGGTTTCGATTTGAGTGAACTTGGAGGCGGTGTGTATTCCATCTGTGGAGTTCCTTCAGGACTTGACGGTCTCGACTACGTGTCGCTTGTGCAGGACATTGTAGCCTCGTCAGCCGACAATACCAGTTCGGCACTTGATCATACTACTCATACTGTGGCATTATGTCTGGCTCGCAGTGCCGCTGTAGCTTATGGTCAGGTGCTTGGCAATGAAGAGATGGAAAATATCGTAAACGACCTCTTTGCGTGCTCCAACTTCAACTATGCACCCGATGGTAGCAAGATACTTTCTATTCTGCGGCAGACTGAAATACAGCGTATGCTTGGTTAGAGACAAAATGAATGTTTGAAAGAATATTCGTTATTTATCTTTTTTAGCCATTCTGACAATAATCTTGTCAAAATAGTATGCTTATTTGGTTTTTATTAGTAACTTTGCGCAAAATTTGAGAGGGAATATGTCCTTTAGCATTAATGCAAAAGGAAAAAAGGAAAATATAAGATTGTTAAATTAATAAAGGTTATGAAAAAGTTATTTTTAGTTTTAGCAATGTGCGGTCTGTCAATGAGTTCAATGGCTCAGGAGACAACAGACCCCGTACAGAAGTACAGCGTTGCAACAAACTCATTCTGGAGCAATTGGTTTATTCAGGCAGGTGCTGACTGGAACGCTTTCTATTCAAACGAAGAGCATGGTGCTGGACTTTCACGCAGTCCGTTCAAGAGTTTCCGTTCTGCTCCAGGATTGTCTGTAGCTGTTGGTAAGTGGTTCACACCGGGTCTTGGTCTTCGTACTAAGTTCTCTGGCGTTTGGGGTCGTACTGTAATCGACGAGAACAAGCACTCTAACAAGTACTGGACACTCAACGAGAACATACTCTTCAACCTCAGCAATATGATTTACGGTTACAATCCGACACGTGTATGGAACTTCATTCCTTTTGTAGGTGGTGGTATCAACCGTAACTGTGACTACAATTGCTATGCAATGAACCTCTCTGCAGGTATCCTCAACACATTCCGTGTAAGCAATAAGGTTGCTGTCAACTTCGAGCTTGGTTGGAACTGGGCTGAGAGTGATTTCGACGGTGTAACAAGTGGTGTAGGCAACCGCGGTTGGGATAGCCACGACAATAAGCTCTATGCTGAAGTTGGTCTTACATTCAACCTTGGTAAGGGCACTTGGAGCAAGACTCCTGACGTAGATGCTATCAAGGCTCTCTCACAGAGCCAGATTGATGCTCTCAATGCACAGCTCAACGATGCTAATGCAGAGAACGCTCGTCTGAAGAACCTTCTTTCTGTGAAGAAGGAAGAGCCGGCTCCTATCGTTAAGAACTACAGCAACACTCCGTTGTCAGTATTCTTCAACATCAACAAGTCAAACATTGCTTCACGCAAGGACCTCGTTAACATCCAGTCGCTTGCCGACTATGCTAAGGAGAACAACTCAAACCTCGTAGTAACAGGTTATGCTGACAGCGCTACTGGTGCAGCTGATTACAACCAGAGTCTCTCTGAGCGTCGTGCTGAGACTGTAGCTAGCGAGCTTGTTAAGATGGGTGTTAACCGCGACAAGATTTCTACACAGGGTAAGGGTGGTGTAAGCGACCTCTCACCGGTTTCTTACAACCGTCGTGCTACAGTTAAGATTGCTGAGTAATTCGGCAACGCTTAGCTATACAAGACGTAATAGTCAAAAAAAACAAATATTATGGGTGTTTTCCGCAAGGAAGGCACCTTTTTTTATGTCTATAGGTTCTATAATTGGTTGTTTTAAGCTCCATAATTGAAAAAAGATATGTAAATTTGCGTAAAATAAATCAACATTCGAATGAGATACTTACAAATGATGCGCCGATTCGTGGCTCTTGTGTCAGAACCGTTGCGTTGCAATGCCCCTTTTTTTGTGTTCATGTATGTCCTTGGATGTATATGCGCCTGGGCGACATTGCCTGATGTTCGAGGAGCACATCTCTATGACAATCTGTTTCCCGAACTCTTTCTCGATGTATATATGCTTGCCTTGGTGCTCACGTTGCTGCCCCGTCGTGTGCGTCCATGGGTGCGTGGCATATTCTATTTCATACTGTATGTGACGGCATTGGTCGATGTCTATTGTTTTGTCAAGTTCCATTCGTCGCTCACACCTACGATGCTATTGCTTGTAGGCGAAACCGACACCCGCGAAGCAGGCGAGTTCTTGCGCTCATGTGTGGCGCCCGACATATTGTTCAGCAACGTGGGATGGGTGGTGTTGCTTATGTTCATACATCTGCTTGTGACGTTGCAGCTGCGCTTTCCTCACTTTGTACCAAAGAATTGGTGTCGTCTGTTCTGGTCGCTGCTCGACCGTTTCGGACTGATGTTTAAGCGAGTGCGTCCAGTAAGTCAGTGGGCTGTGCTTATATTGCTTGTTGTGTCGACGTGCTACAGTGTACACAACAAGGCAGCCTTCATCAAGTTGATGTCGGGCCGTACAATAGGCGAAGTGGAGCATACACTTACAGAGAAGGACAAAGCCAACCTTTATCAGCCTATCTACCGTCTGGCATTCAGTATCTACGCCAATACGCTCACCGCAAAGCAGGTGGACCGCTTGGTGGCAAGAGTAGACAAGGTGAAGGTCGACTCTTGTTCGTTCCGCTCGCCAAATATCGTGCTTATCATAGGCGAGAGCTACAACCGCCATCACTCTGCACAGTATGGCTACTGCATGCCCACCACGCCTCGCCAACAGAAGCTTGAGAAGCAGGGCCGACTGGTGAAATATACCGACGTGGTGAGTCCGTGGAATCTTACGAGCTTTGTCTTTAAGCATATCTTCTCGCTCTACACCGTAGGCGACAAGGGTGAGTGGTGTGACTATCCGCTCTTCCCAGCCGTGTTCCGCAAGGCAGGCTATCATGTCACGTTCATCACCAACCAGTTTCTTCCGAAGGCAGGCGAGGCTGTGTACGATTTCAGTGGCGGTTTCTTCTTGAACAATCCGAAGCTGAGTGCGGCACAGTTTGACACTCGCAACACCAAGTTGCACGAGTTTGATGAGTACTTGCTCAAGGATTATGACGAGCTGCAGGGACAGAACGGCGAAAACAATCTCATCATATTCCATCTCTTGGGACAGCATGTGGCATATCGACAGCGTTCGCCCAAGAATCGCAAGCACTTCCATGGTGATGACTACAAAGAGCTGAAGCCCAATCTCAACGCCCGCGAGCGCCAGATACTTGCCGACTACGACAATGCCATACTCTACAACGACTCCGTTGTGACCGAGATAGTGAAAAAGTTTGAGAACGAGGATGCTATCGTGCTGTATGTTCCCGACCACGGCGAGGAATGCTACGAGGGCGATATGCACTTCTTCTGTCGTATGCACTCAGCCAAGGTAGACGCCCGTCTGGCACACGCCGAGTTTGACATACCGATGTGGATATGGTGCTCGCGCAAGTACATACGCCGTCGTCCGGAGATATTCCACGAGATAATGGCATCGCGCAACCGTCGCTATATGACCGACGCATTGCCCCACCTGCTACTGTATCTTGCCGGAATATCGTGTCCTGAATATCAGGACCGACTCAATCTGCTGTCACCGCACTACGACGAATCACGTCCGCGAATACTCAAGAATTCAGCCGACTACGACAAACTGAATTAGGAATTAGGAGTTAGGAATTAGGAATTTGTCGGCTGTGCCGATTACGAATTACGAATTAAGAATTTCGTAATTCACAATTCCAAACCCGTAATTCCTAAATAGAACAACTCGTAATTCGTAATTCCTAAATAGAATAACTCGTAATTCGTAACTCGTAATTCGTAATTAAAATAATTCGTAATTCATAAATAAAATAACTCTTAATTCGTAATTCAAGAATATGCTAACTCGCACCGAATGCTCCGCCTTGCGCGGACTTGCCATCATAGGAATTTTCCTTCACAACTATTGCCACTGGCTTGGCTTTGCCGTGAAGGAGAACGAATATACCTTCACCATATCGAAGAGTTCGCAGCTCATTCAGGCGATTATGTCGCCCGACTGGAATCTGCCCATCCATCTGCTCTCGTTCTTCGGTCATTATGGTGTGCCCGTGTTCCTCTTTCTCTCAGCCTACGGACTGGTGATGAAATATGAGAACCGTGGCGATCGCAAGCCATCGGCAAAGCAGACCGCCTTTCTGCCGTTTGTAAGCCATCATTATGTCAAGCTCTTCAAGATGATGATAGTAGGTTTTGTCATCTTCACCATGGTGGATGCCATCACACCCGGTCGTCACAACTATCAGGTGATGGACATACTCGGTCAGCTGTTTATGTTCAACAACATGATGCCCGACCCCGACCACGTAATCTGGCCCGGACCATACTGGTTCTTCGGACTCATGATGCAATTATATATAGTCTATCGTCTGCTGCTTTGGCGCAAGGGCGACATCTTCCCGTTGCTGCTCATCGTGATATGTTGGGCTATGCAGGCATTCTGCGATCCCGAGGGCGACACGCTCAACCGCGTGCGCTACAACTTCATGGGCGGAGTGTTGCCGTTCTGCGCCGGACTGCTCTATGCCCGTCATGGCAACAAGCAGATTAGCCACGCCTTCTGGGTGACACAGACCATTGTTAGTATAGTGCTCGTGTTCTTCTTCAGCTTCAACTTCCAGATGTGGCTGTGGGCACCGCTCTTTGTGTGCTCGGCATCAGTAGGAATAGCCAAGCTCACGCCAGCCAAGATAAACAAGTGGATAGCCTGGATGGGGTCAATATCGGCAGCCCTCTTCGTGCTACACCCCATCACACGCAAGATATTCATCCCCATATCGCGCCACGGCGACGTATATACGGGATTGCTGCTCTATATCATAGCGTCAATAGCATTGGCATGGTTCTATCATAACTTCAAGTTGCGCAATGAAAATACCCGACATTGAATTAGGAAACATATCACGATTTCGTGCTGAGCAGATGGGAGTCGCAATGCTCTTCGTCATACTCTTCCACGTTGCTCTCGACCGTGGCGACCCGTTCTACGGGTTGCGGCGTTGCGGCAATGTGGGTGTCGACATATTCCTGTTTCTGAGTGGAGTGGGGCTGTGGTTCTCGTGGGTGAAGACACCCGACGTGCGTCGGTTCTACCGTCGTCGCCTTCTGCGCATAGTGCCCACATGGCTTGTTGTGTCAACGGCGTTCTATCTGCCCGACTATCTTGGGGCGCGTCGCTTTTCGCGCAGCATTGTCGACCTCATTGGCGATATCACCATCAACTGGGACTTCTGGCTTCACGACGAGCTGACGTTCTGGTACGTACCAGCCATCATGGCTCTCTATCTTGTAGCCCCATGGTATATGCGCCTTGTGCAGAGCCGCCCCATCTACCGATGGTTGCCGTTGCTGATGGTGGTGTGGTGTGTCATGGTGCAGTGGGTGTTGCCCATACATCATGCGGTGGGCCATCTGGAGATATTCTGGAGTCGTGTGCCCATCTTCTTTATAGGCATCAACTTCGGCGAAATGGTTCGTACGCGCAGGCAGTTGCCTGGTGAAGCCGTGTGGCTGCTGCTCGTTACGTTCCTAATGACGTTCGGCACGTGTCTCTATCTGGAGCAAGTGCGCCACGGACATTTCCCCCTCTTCGTAGAGCGTATGCTCTACATACCCTTCACGGTGTGTACCGTTCTGGTGATGAACCGCATCTTCCGCCGCACACCGCAATGGGTCAACAGCTCGTTCCGACTCGTCGGAGCGTTGAGTCTGGAGGCTTATCTCATCCACATCCACTTTGTGCTTGTGTATGTTCAGCCCTATCATTTGGGCTATTGGCCCACCTTCCTCGTCACCGTAGCCATAACGCTGCCCATAGCATGGCTTCTGCAGCGACTCATAGGACTGCTGACGGCAAGGCTATAGACCATAATGGTCGTGATAATAGACAACAATTCAAAATAAACTGACATATATGATAAACAGCATCCTGCGCCTTACGCGCCCTAAGCAATGGATAAAGAACTTCTTCGTCTTTATCCCGATGTTTTTTGGTGGCGAACTGTTCGACCTGCACAGCGTGTGGCTCGCTGTGCTGACGTTCTTCGCCTTTAGTCTGATAGCTTCGTCGGTATACTGCTACAACGATATCGTTGATGTAGATGCCGACCGCCATCATCCCGTCAAGTGCTTACGCCCGATAGCTTCGGGCGAAGTCAGCATACGCATGGGCTATATACTCATGATTATTACGTTCTGTCTCGGCATCGGAGTGATACTGCTGTTGCCACCCGAGGTGATGAGTCAGGTCATGGCAGTCATCGTGTTCTATTATGTGCTCAACCTTGCTTATTGCTCCAAGTTGAAGCAGTTTGCCATACTCGACGTGTGTATAGTAGCCTTCGGATTTGTGCTGCGCATATTGGCAGGAGGTTTCGCCTGCGAGTTGCCATTGAGCAACTGGATTGTCATCATGACCTTCCTGCTCACGCTATTCATGTCGTTTGCCAAGCGACGCGACGACGTGCTGCGTATGAACGAGACAGGCGAGGCACCGCGCAAGAACACCGTGCGCTACAATCTCACGTTCATCAACCAGGCCATAACCATCACCGCTTCCGTGACACTCGTGTGCTACATTATGTACTGCGTGTCGCCCGAGGTGAGCGAGCGTTTTGACACGCCCTATTTATACCTGACGTTCGTATTCGTGCTGCTGGGACTGCTGCGCTACATCCAGATAGCCGTAGTCGACGAGAAGAGTGGCGACCCGACCAAGATAATCCTGCGCGACCACTTCTCGCAGATTATAGTTGTGGCGTGGATTCTGTCGTTCCTCCTTATGATATACGTGATATGATGCGACGGATATATTTATTTGATTTCGACGGAACGCTTACCTCCGCCGACACCCTTCTGTGCTTCATACGCTATGCTTGCGGCAAGTGGCGTTTTGTGTTAGGATTTGCACTGTTCAGTCCGATACTGGTGTTGATGAAGCTGCATCTGTATGCCAACTGGCGAGCCAAGCAGCACCTCTTTGCATGGTATTTCCGCGGAATGAAGCTCAGCGATTTCGACGACCTGTGTCGCCGTTTTGCTGCCGACAACAAGCATCTGCTGCGACCGCAGGCACTCAGAAAGTTGGACGAACTGTTTGCTGAAAATGCTACCGTGGCAATAGTAAGTGCGAGCATCGACAACTGGGTGCGCCCGTTCTTCGACCAACTCATAGTAAGAAGTGGCTCTGATTTTCGTGTGATAGGCACCAAGGTAGAGGTAGACAGCGACGGACTACTTACCGGCCGCTTCCTCACCAACAACTGCTACGGTCCGGAGAAAGTGTGTCGTGTGCTTGCCGAATATTCCGACCTTGCCAGCAAGCGTTCCTCATACATAGTAGAAGCCTATGGCGACAGTCGTGGCGACCGCGAATTGCTCGCCTTTGCCGACAATGCCTTCTACCGCCCCTTTGTCGAAAGGTAAAAACCTAATAATATAATGTATACAGACATTCAGAATAAATTTGACGGTAAGATGGGCGAGGTGTTGCGCTTCGCCATAGTAGGTGTCACCGCCACACTGATACAGTATGGAGTATATTTCGTGCTGGTGCTGTGGCTCAACCCGACACTTGCCATGACCATAGCCTATGCCGTCAGCTTCGCCTTCAACTTTGTAGCCTCCACACGCTACACGTTCCGCGTAAAGGCTTCGGCACGTCGTGGAGCCGGTTTCGCTCTCAGCCATGCCGTCAACTATGTGCTGCAGATGCTCACGCTCAATCTGTTCATCTGGTTGGGACTGTCTAAGCAATGGGCACCCATACCGATGTTTGCCGTTTGTGTGCCGGTCAACTTTGTGCTGGTGAGATACTTTTTAAAGGTAAAAGAGTAAAAAGGTAAAAAGGTAAAAAAGTAAAAGAGTAAAAAGGTAAAAAAGTAAAAAAGCTACAATTGAGATATTGATATGAATATAAAAGATAACCCCTTAGTTAGGATTTTTACGTCGCTCTTCCGCATTAAGCGTGAGGAACGTGCGCTGGCAATAGTGTTGTTGCTGGTGTTCTTGACATTGGATGCACTCGTCGTGTGCAAGTATTACGACGTGTTCACACCGCTCAACGCCCACTATTGGCATCTGTTCATATCCAAGTTCCACATTTCGGGCTTCGACCCCATCACCTATTCGGTGGTGAGCGATTGGACGGCAGGCTATAATGTCTATCGTCATCCGCTATTGGCGTTCTATATGTACGTACCATATCTTATCAATCAGGCATTGATATGGGCTACGGGCATCAATTGTGCCATATTTATTGTTGCTGCCATACAGATGTTTTCGGCTTTCTACTCAGCCATATTCCTCTATCGCATCTGTCGTGAGATAGTGGGCGTGAGCCGTACCGACTCCACTCTGCTCACCTTCTTCTTCTTCGGTTTTGCCTTTGTGATGCTCTCGTCGATGGTGCCCGACCACTTCATCATATCCATGATGCTGTTGCTGCTTGCCCTCTACGTCAGCGGAAAGCTGATGATACGCCGCCGCAAACTCACCATCTGGCAGTCGGCACTCTACTTCTTCCTCACCGCCGGAACATCGCTCAACAACGGACTGAAGATATATCTGTCGAATCTTTTTGTCAACGGATTCCGCATATTCCGCCCCAAGTTTCTCTTCCTTGCCATTCTTCTGCCCGCAGCCCTCACCTGGGGAGCGGCGCGCATGAGCTACGACCACATTGTATGGCCGCGTGATGTGGCTGCCAAGGCGGCACGTGCCAAGGCAAAGGCAGCCAAGGAGGCTAAGAAGAAGGCTGAAGCTGCCGAGCGTCACCGCCAGGATTCCATTCGCATAGCGTCGTTCACGCTGGAGCAGATGGACTCGTTGCACCGCGATTCGTTGCAGCGCGACTCCATAGCCAAGGCCAAGCCGAAGCCCGTGCGTCGTCGCAAGAACGGCAAGCCCATTGCCAATGGCGAGTTCATAAGCTGGACCGACATCACGACGTCGCGCTCAGAGTCGATAGTCGAGAACCTGCTGGGCGAGTCGATACAGCTCCATCAGGACCATGTGCTGGGCGATGTGCTCAAGTCGCGACCCATGATTGTAAGCTACAACCACTGGTACAACTATGCCGTTGAGGCCGTCATAGCCCTTCTGTTTGTGCTGGGAGTGTGGGCAGGACGCCGCTCGCGCTTCATGTGGCTTGTCATGTCTTACTTCGCTCTCGACATGGTGCTGCACATAGGATTGGGATTCGGTATCAACGAGGTGTACATCATGTCGGCACACTGGATTTACGCCATACCTATAGCCGTGGCATTCCTGCTCAAGAACGTAGGTCGCCGCCGCTACCAGCTTGCGCTGAAGGGCGTGCTGGCATTGCTCGCCGTGTGGCTGTGGGCGTGGAACGTGACGCTCATCGTAGGCTATCTGTACTAACAGTAACACATAATACTCATCGCTGACAACCATGTTGATAAGAAAAGAAGAACGCCCCGTGGCACTCGTTGCTGCAATAGTGTTCACCCTGCTCAACGCATTACTTATATATGCCCATTACGACTCCTTTACACGTGGAGCGCATGTGGGCTTCTGGTCGGTGTTCTACAACCACCTGAACATGTCGGGCTACGACGTATTCTCGCTGATATTCATCTCGTGCATGCGTCTGCACTGGAACTCGTTGCGCCATCCGCTCTTCGTGCTCCTGCTGTTGCCGCTCTATTGGATCAATCATCAGCTCATGCCACCCACCGAGTTCAACTTCGCACCGTTCCTCATGGCGGCGCTGCTCATAGTGTGCGACGTGGCAGGAGCGGTACTTCTGCATCGCATATTGCGCGAGATAGTAGGCTGCGAGCGTTCGGATGCCACCCTGCTCACAGCCCTGTTCTACGGCATGGCTCACGTAATGGTGGCAACGATGGTGCCCGACCATTTCGCTATGTCGCTGCCTCTGCTCATGCTTACGCTCTACGTCACAGGCAAGCACTTGCTGCGTGGCACTCGTATGCCGCTATGGCAGTCGGCACTTCTGTATTTCCTTACAGCCGGAGTCACGCTCACCAATGGTGTCAAGGTGGCGCTGGCAGCGTGGATAGCCAACGGAAAACGCGTGTTTTCGGTGCGCAGCATACTGTCGTTCGTGGTGCCAACGCTCATACTTGGAGCCGTCTATGTGGCTACGCAGAGCCTTATCATAACCCCGCAGGAGCGTAGCATCAAGCGCATTGAGGCGCATGTGGCTAAGAAAGATCCTGCACGTATAGAGCGGTTGAAGAAGCACGACGAGTTTGTGCGTCGTCAAAATGGTGAGGCTATGACCAAGAAGGTGCCCCTGCTCGAATGGAGCGACATGACAACATCGCGCTGGCAGTCGGTGGTACACAATCTTATGGGCGAGTCGTTGCAGCTGCATCGCGACCATCTTATGGAAGACGTACAGCAGACGCGCCCCGTATTCGTGGGCTATCGCTCATTTATTAATTACGTCGTTGAGGCTGTGCTCGTGCTCCTGCTCATAGCGGGTGCGTGGGTGGCACGCCGTGAGCGCTTCTTCCTTGTAGTCGCCTCGTGGTTTGTTTTTGATATGACGATGCACCTGGGCTTCGGATTCGGACTCAACGAGGTGTATATCATGACCGCCCACTGGGCATTCATCTTCTCTATAGGTGCCGCCTATCTGCTGCGCTGTAGCCACTCTGGAGCGCTGCGACTGCTTGTTGCAGCCATGGCAGTATGGCTGTGGGCATGGAACGGAACAATAATCGTAGGCTATCTTGTATAGACAACATACCAATAAAAACAATGCGAATCTTACATCTAATAACCCATTTTGATCTTGGTGGCGCCGAGCGTGTGGCTGCCAATATAGCTGCGTCGACCACAGAAGGCATGGAATATCATGTAGTTGAGATACTGCGTGGCAGATCAGACTACACCCCCAAGTTTATCTCGGAGCTGCGCGCCGCCGGCGTGAAGTGCCACCGTTCGTGGATGCCCGACATCAGTTGGCACTTCCTTGTGGAGCGCATAGCAGCCCTGCTGTTCCCCCTGCGCATGCTTTATATTATGCTGCGCCTGCGTCCCGACGTCGTCCACACCCACACCGAGACACCCGACCTCGCACTGTACGTTAGTGTCAGGCTCATGCCGTGGTTGTTTCGCCACACACGCATAGTGCGCACCATACACAACACAAGACTGTGGACCGGACTGCCACGCACAGCCCGCTGGGTGGAGCGTATGTTTGTGAAGCGTCAGTCGAACGTAGCCATATCCGATTCGGTGCGCGATGCCTATGCCGAACGCTTCGGCAGCATTCCGCCGATTATACACAATGGAGTGAGCGAAGTGCCGCAGCAACCGTGGTCGCAGTTGTGTCCGGGCAAGGTTAACATCCTCTTTGCCGGACGACTTGAACCGCAGAAGGGTGTGCGTGTGCTGTGCGATCTGCTGCGCATGCTGTCTGCCGACTCGCGATTCTACTTCACCATAGCGGGCGACGGTTCGGAACGCCCTCTTGTAGAGCAGACCATAGCAGGCGACGAAAACTCGCGTCCGCTCACCAACGCCCGACTCGTGCCGCCGATATACGGACTGGCAGGCTGCCTGGCGTCGTTCGACTATCTGTTCATGCCCTCAGTGTTTGAGGGACTGAGCATGCTCTCGATGGAGGCAAGCATGAATCGTCTGCCAGTAATAGCCAACGACGCGCCCGGACTGCGCGATACGCTGCCTCCCGACTGGCCCCTTATGGCGCACGCCAACGATACCGACGACTATCGCCGCATATTCGGCCGCCTGTGCGATGACGCTTTCCGCACACGCATAGCCGACAGAGCGCAGCAGTATGCACGTGCCAATTTCTCTATACGTGGCATGCAGCAACGATACGAGGAGTTTTATGCCCAGTCAAGGCATTGAGTGCAAAAGCCGTGCTTTCATAACATTTAACTCCATAAAGGCAAGAAAATCAATCAAAAAAGCGTAACTTTGCATCCTATAGTAAAATTTAAGACAGATATCAGAATAACAAAATACAGAAAAAATGGCACAAGAAGACGTTTTCAAGAAAATTGTGAGTCATTGCAAGGAGTACGGTTTTGTATTCCCAAGTAGCGAAATCTATGACGGACTGGGCGCAGTATACGACTACGGACAGAACGGCGTTGAGCTGAAGAACAACATCAAGCAGTACTGGTGGCAGAGCATGGTGCTCCTGCACGAGAACATCGTGGGCATCGACTCAGCCATATTCATGCATCCTACTATATGGAAGGCCAGCGGACACGTTGACGCTTTCAACGACCCCCTCATCGACAACCGCGACTCAAAGAAGCGCTACCGTGCCGACGTTCTCATCGAGGACCAGATAGCCAAGTATGATGAGAAGATTGAGAAGGAGATAGCCAAGGCCCGCAAGCGTTTCGGCGACTCGTTCGACGAGGCTCAGTTCCGTGCCACCAACGCACGCGTTATCGAGCACCAGCAGAAGCGCGACGCTCTGCACGAGCGCTACACTGTGGCTATGCAGGGTCCGGATCTTGCCGAACTGAAGCAGATCATCGAGGACGAGGAAATCGTTGACCCCATCAGCGGCACAAAGAACTGGACCGACGTACGCCAGTTCAACCTCATGTTCTCTACCGAAATGGGTTCTACTTCTGAAGGCGCAATGAAGGTATATCTGCGTCCCGAGACAGCACAGGGCATCTTTGTCAACTACCTTAACGTTCAGAAGACAGGCCGTATGAAGATTCCTTTCGGTATCGCACAGATCGGTAAGGCTTTCCGTAACGAGATTGTTGCACGTCAGTTCATATTCCGTATGCGCGAGTTTGAGCAGATGGAGATGCAGTTCTTCGTACAGCCAGGCACCGAACTCGAATACTTCCAGAAGTGGAAGGAGACCCGTATGAAGTGGCACCAGACTCTCGGCTTCGGCGCAGAGAACTACCGCTTCCACGATCACGAGAAACTTGCCCACTACGCCAACGCCGCTACCGACATCGAGTTCCGCATGCCGTTCGGATTCAAGGAGGTTGAGGGCATCCACAGCCGTACAAACTTCGACCTCTCACAGCACGAGAAGTTCTCTGGTCGCTCAATCAAGTACTTCGACCCGATGACCAAGGAGTCGTACACTCCGTATGTTATCGAGACATCAATCGGTGTTGACCGTATGTTCCTCAGCATCATGTGCCACTCTTATCGTGAGGAGAAGCTCGAAAACGGCGAGACACGCGTCGTATTGCTTCTGCCGCCGGCACTCGCTCCTACCAAGCTGGCTGTGCTGCCGCTCGTAAAGAAGGACGGTCTGCCTGAAAAGGCACGCGAGATTGTCAACAACCTCAAGTTCCACTTCAACACTCATTACGATGAGAAGGACACTATCGGCAAGCGCTATCGTCGCCAGGATGCAGTCGGAACTCCTTACTGCGTGACTGTCGACTACGACACTCTGAAGGACAACACCGTAACTCTGCGTTTCCGCGACACAATGGAGCAGGAGCGTGTAAGCATCGATCAGCTTCAGAGCATCATCGAGGACAAGGTGAGCATCACCAGCCTCCTCAAGAAATTACAGTAATATAAAGAATGAAGAAATTTAATATTTTCGCAATCTCAGCTCTCGTGGCGGTTCTCATTGCAGGACTCGCCTCGTGCAGCGAGACGTCGGACGATGTTGAGGAGTTTGCCGATTGGCAGAACGTCAATGCTTCTTACTTCGACAAGACTTATGCCGAGGCTAAGAAGAAGGCAGATGCCGGCGATGCAAGCTGCAAGGTATTGCGCGCATACAACATTGAGGATAAGGTGGCAACCCACTCTTACGACCACATCGTTGTGAACGTGCTCAATGCCGGAACCGGCTCTGGATGCCCATTGTATACCGACTCTGTCAAGGTGCACTACAGCGGACGTCTGCTGCCTTCACCAAGCTATCCCAACGGTAAAGTGTTCGACCAGTCGTGGACGGGCGATTACGACCTCACCACAATGATGCCTGTGAAGTTTGCCGTGAAAGGTGTAGTTACTGGATTTGGCACCGCTCTGCAGTATATGCACATTGGCGATCGTTGGCAGGTAATCATTCCGCAGCAGTTGGCTTACGGCTCGTCTGCCACACCGGGCGCAGCCTACTCTACACTCATATTCGACGTAACACTCGTGGCTTACTATCGGGCCAACGACGTTCCATTGTCTATCTCGCGTGTAGCCGATGCTCAGTCTGCTGAGTCTACCGGTCGCTGGATTTACGAATAATTAGATTAGTAGGCATATGACGTAAGCGTCGTAGCCTTGGCAATCAGACATTATAAATAATGACAAGAACAACATTGCTTCACTCGCATTGAGTAGGCAATGTTGTTCTTGTTTTTTTGTACCCTATGCAAATATAATCCAAGCAGTAAAAAACTGTTACAAATCAAAAATCGATTCTAGAGATTCCGGTAGCTGTTTTTATGGGTTCGCACTGGCGGCTACACCATGTTTTTCTTCATTTGTACCCCTTTTACATTGCAAATGTACTACAGTTGCAAGTCAAATGTACTCCATTTGGAGTGCAAAACGACCACCGTTGCATTGCAATAGTACTCGTTTTACACTGAAATGGACTGTTTTTATGCACTCCGTCATTGCACATTCTCTGTCGCAGTCGCTGTAAAACTCTGTATATTAGTAATATATATATTGCACGCTCAAAACTCGCTAATTTCGACCCAATGATGGTCTTGCTCGCTCAACTCACATTCATCAGCGACAGAAAATGCAAATATTGTACTGTGAAATTATTGTGTGCGTGCACATTTCTTTTGACATACATCAAAAATCTTACTCTCAGATGTATTTTTTATGTGTAAACTCTTGGTTGTGTACGTAAACAATCGTAACTTTGCATCGTCAAAACAAGGGAACCGTGAGGCAACCTCGAAAGACAACACTATATGAAGGTATTGAAAATTTGAGAGATTTAAGGTAAATATACTATCAGGAATTTCTTCAATAGAGAAGGTAGAAGATTAGGATGACTTGAAAAGGTATTAGATAAGGTATTAAGAAAAGGATGACTTTAAGAAGAAGGTAATAAAGATTAGGATGACTAGAGAAAGGTAAAAAAGTGATTGATTCAGATAACAACACTGACTCTTGAGTATTAGCAAAGGTAAAGACAGAAGATTGCACAGAAGGATAACAAAGCAGATAGGTAGAGTCAAAGGTAAAGCAGAAGATTGCATAGAAGGGATAACAAAGACAATAGGTAAAGAGAAGTCAATAGGTAGATTTATAAAAGGTATTGGAAGTTAATAGGTTTAATGGTTTTAAAGGTAAAAAGGTTATGTTGATGACAATGATGATGACCCTATTCGCAGCCAGTGCTGCAATAGGAATGTGGGGAGAAGGCAACGGTAAATGATCGTTTGTCCTCCCACTGAGGCAAGACGGAGCGCAAGTCAAAACGCAATGAGGTCGGGCTAATTAAATGGGAAAATAATAATTTTAAAATAAGAAGAGGCTGTTTCGGACAATACCGAAACAGCCTTTTTCGTATTTATGCTCGTCATGAGCATTATAGGTTGATGTTCTATGTTGTTTACTTCACCATGAACTTCTTGCCGTTCTTGATGTAGATGCCCTTAGGCAGCGACTTGCCGTCGACGCGCTGACCTTGGAGATTGTATACAGCGTTGTTGGCGTTGTTGTGTTTGTCGACGTTGACAGAACCGATACCTGTAGTTGTACCTGGCAATTCTACGTATACACGGATGTTGGTAGCTGACGCGTAGTCGGCAAGAGTTTTGTTGTTCTTGAACGAAACGCTCTTAGCAGAGCCTGTCCATACGATGAGATCGTTGGTGATGTTGTATTCGCCCTCGCCATTCTCTACGAGCTTTGTCAGTCCGTCACCAACTATTTCTATCTTCACGATGTTGCCAGTCTCTGTTGAAATGGTTGTTTCGCTCTTGCCGTTGAAACGATAAGGGTTGTTGGCGAATGATGCACGGCTACAATGTACCTTTACACCGTCCTTGCTGATTTCGTCTGAAACAAAACCACCTCCAAGAGTTCCTGTTGAGCCTTTGTCCGTACCAGCTACAAATTCTACACACTTCTCAGTTTTGTTGTCATCTGCATTGATTACATTCTGTTCTGAAGCGTTAGTTACCTGATTGGACGTGTTTGCCTCTGTGGCATTGCTTACGATAGAGCATGCTGTCAACAGCATTGCTACGGTCATTGTGCGTAAATGTTTTGTCATAATTTAAAATATAATATTAAAGATTCATTTGAGTTGTCTTGCAGTTGCAAGGTGCCAAGCCTCGCGCACCCACAGCACGAGGCTCGAACCTATGATTATCGCTATCCAGTCCTGCAGCGACAGGCTCACCACGTTGAAGAAGTTCTGCAGTATCGGAGTCTCCACCATCAGCACCTGTCCTACGAAAATTATCGCCACGATTGTCAGCAATCCCTTGCATCCGCCAAAGTGCAGCGCTGAGCGTCCGGTTTCGAAGGCGCGTGCGTTGAACAGGTAGAAGAAGTGGGTCATGACGAATATGGTGAACAGCAGTGTCAGTTCGTAGGCTGTGAGGTGTCCCTCGGTCCAGAATGCCAGAGTGCCCAATCCTGCGAATATCTGCAGATAGTTGAGCGTAAGCATATCGCTGAGGCTGCTTATGTCGGCATGTTTGAACACCAGCAGGAAGAAGAACAGCAACACGAAGAATAGTCCGCCTACGCCCAATATTTCGCCGTACATGGGTCGTGTGAGTATGAATGCGTGGCGGTTGCGTGGACGGTCGTGCATTACGCTCTCCGATGGTGGCAGCGATGCCAGCGCCATGGCTGCGAAAGTGTCCATAATCAGATTTATCCATAGCATCTGCGTCACGGTGAGTGGCGACTCGGTACCCATGAAGGCTCCGATGAGCACTATGAGGCACGCCGTTACGTTGACGGTGAGCTGGAACAGCAGGAATCGCTGTATGTTCTGATACAGCGAGCGTCCCCACATCACAGCCTTGCCTATTGACGAGAACGAGTTGTTGATGATGGTGATGTCGGATGCCTCCTTAGCCACCGATGTTCCGTCGCCCATCGACAGTCCCACTTGTGCAGCCCGTAGGGCAGGGGCGTCGTTGGTTCCGTCGCCCGTCACGGCTACCACTTGATTTAGCTTTTGCAGAGCTTCTACCAGTCGCTTCTTGTCCATAGGTCGTGCGCGTGCTATAATCTTGAGGTCGAGCACGCGGTCGAGCAGCTGGTTGTCGCTCAGTGCGGCAAACTCAGGTCCGGTTATGATGTTGTGGTCTGTATCCTTGTCGGTCCACAATCCCACCTGTCTGCCTATCTCGCGAGCCGTACCAGGTGTGTCGCCCGTAACAATTTTGATGCTAATACCGGCATCTATGCACTCCTTGATGGCAGCCGGCACATCGCTGCGCACGGGGTCGGCAATAGCTGTGATGCCTATGAAGTGCAGTCGGTTGGCAGTGACGTGTCCGTTGCTGATGGCGGTGTCGCCGTCTTCGAGTATCTGGAATGCAAAGCCCAGTGTGCGCATGGCGTGGTTCTGATAGTCGAGCAGCTGTTTCTCCACACGTTCGCGTGTAGCGCCTTCGCCCATAGTGCGGCACATGCCGAACACGATTTCGGGCGCGCCCTTGACGTACAGAATACGTCGGCCTGGCATCAGCGCCGAGTCTACCACAGTTGCCATATACTTGCGCTCGGTGCTGAACGGCAGTTGGTCGACAATGTTTGAACAGTCGCGCAGCTCACGGTAGTCCACACCGTGCTGGTTGAGCCATAGCAGCAGTGCGCCCTCTGTTGGATTGCCGAGTACGGTAGGGTGGTTGGGGTCGGTGAAGTCGAGTTGTGCTGTAGAGTTGAGCGCCATAGCCTCGCTCACAGCCGAGCTGTGCTCGTCGAGTCCGTACAGCTGCAGGCTGTCCACACGCATCTGGTTCTGCGTCAGTGTGCCCGTCTTGTCGGTGCATATCACTGTTGTGGCACCCATCGTCTCGCAAGCGTGCATTTTGCGTACGAGGTTGTTGGTTTTGAGCATGCGTCGCATACTGTACGCCAGGCTCAGTGTCACCGCCATAGGCAGACCCTCGGGCACCGAAACCACAACCAGTGTGACGGCTATCATGAGCGTCTTGAGCATATAGGCGATGAACGGCAGCCATTCGAACTGCTCGTAAGAGGGTGAAAGAAAATACATCAGAATACGGCCAATGATGATGCCAGCGCCTACGCAGTAGCTCAGTTTAGCCACGAGTCGGCCCAGCCCGTCGAGTTGTTCGTCGAGCGGTGTCTTCACGGAGTTGTCTATCTGTACGGCATCAAACACTTTGCCCTGCTCGGTATGGTCGCCAATGGCAAGCACGCGCATTATGCCGTGTCCCTCCATCACCTTGGTGCCTTTCATTACGTGGTTTGATGGGAATGTGGCGTCGGCATCAAACTCGCTCTCTATGGTAGTCTTGGTACATATAGGCTCGCCTGTCAGCGTTGATTCGTCGACATGCAGCAGTGTGGCTTCAATCAGTTCGCCGTCGGCAGGAATCTCCTCGCCAGTGTTTATCAGCACTATGTCGCCCACAACAACATCGCGTCGCGGTATCTGTGTAGTGTTAGCGTCGCGTATCACCTCCACCGGTTCGTCGTCGTTGACCTTATTGAGTATGGCAAACTCCTTGTCGGCCTGATATTCGAAGTAGAACGCAAGGCCCGTGGCCAGCATAATTGCAACGAATATGCCTACAGGCTCGAAGAAGACCGTCATACCGTCGTCCATACAGAAGTACTCGTAGCACGAGATAAGAATCGAGAGCACGCCGGCAATGAGCAGTATGATGATGAGCGGGTCGCGGAACTTGTCGAGAAACTGCCGCCACAGCGGTTCCTTAGCGGGCGGAGTGAGCACGTTCTCGCCATACTTAGCTCGGCTTTCTGCCACTTGCGCCGCGGTGAGACCAGTGTAGTGATGTTTGGATTCCATATTCTTGTTGATGTTGTTAACGTTCACAATGTGCAAAGTTATAAATTATATGCCAAAACAAGGTATATGAGAATGTGAAAAAAATGCTACGTCAGTAGTTACGTACACATTATATTTTGATTTTCCACTTTTTTTTCGTACTTTTGCGAGTCAACTGAATTTATTCCCAACTTAAAAATTATAAACCCACACGGCAATATATGGACGACGAGATAAGAGATAATGAAGAAATGAAGATGGACAACGTAGAATCGAACGACGACACCACAAAAAGTGCAGACACTGAGGCTGTCGACGACGATGCTGCGGCAGAGACATCGGCTCCAACCAAACATTCCGATTACAAGCCGGTGAACCGTTTTGACGCATCGGCTGTTCATCATCTGAGCGGCATGTATCAGAACTGGTTTCTCGACTATGCCTCGTACGTCATACTTGAGCGTGCCGTGCCTCATATTGAGGATGGACTGAAACCCGTGCAGCGACGCATACTCCACTCGATGAAGCGTATGGACGACGGCCGATTCAACAAGGTGGCAAACATTGTGGGCCATACCATGCAGTTCCATCCGCATGGCGACGCCTCGATAGGCGACGCTCTGGTGCAGATGGGACAAAAGGATCTGCTCGTAGACTGCCAGGGTAACTGGGGAAACATACTCACCGGCGACCGTGCTGCGGCTCCACGATACATCGAGGCACGCCTCTCGAAGTTTGCTCTCGACGTGGTGTTCAATCCGAAGACCACCGAATGGCAGCTCTCGTACGACGGACGCAATAAGGAACCGATAACGCTGCCAGCCAAGTTTCCGCTGCTTTTGGCACAGGGAGCTGAGGGCATTGCCGTAGGACTGAGTTCGAAGATAATGCCCCACAACCTCGTAGAGATATGCGATGCAGCCATTCACTACTTGCGTGGCGAGGAGTTTCAATTGTATCCCGACTTCCCTACAGGCGGATCGGTTGACGTGGCTAAGTACAACGACGGTCAGCGTGGAGGCATGATAAAGGTGCGCGCCAAGATAGAGAAGCTCGACCAGAAGACCATCGTCATACGCGAGATACCCTACTCGAAGACTACCACAACGCTCATCGACTCGATACTCAAGGCTATTGACAAGGGAAAGATCAAGGCAAAGAAGGTAGACGACAACACGGCAGCCGAAGTTGAGATACAGGTGCATCTTGCTCCTGGCGTGTCGAGCGACAAGACTATCGACGCGCTGTACGCATTCTCCGACTGCGAGATAAACATCTCGCCCAACTGTTGTGTAATCGAGGACAACAAGCCGTGCTTCCTTACCGTCAGCGACGTGCTGCGCCATAGCACCGACACCACAATGGGTCTGCTGCGCAAGGAACTCCTCATACGCAAGGCGGAACTTGAGGAGCAGCTGTTCTTCTCGTCGTTGGAGCGCATTTTCATTGAGGAGCGCATATACAAGGAGAAGAAATTCGAGCAGGCGAAGTCGCAAGACGAGGTTGTAGCGTTCATCGACTCGAAACTCGAACCCTTCAAAAATCAGATATTCCGTGTGCCTGCCAGCAAGACTTCGGCTGAAGGCATTGTGGAGCAGGAGATGGTGGAATACACGTTCCACCGCGAAATCACACGCGACGACATTCTGCGACTGCTCGAAATCAAGATGCAGCGCATACTGAAGTACAACAAGGACAAAGCCGACGAACTCATTGCACGCATCAAGGCTGAGCTGGCTGACATCGAGTACGACCTCGCCCACATGACCGAGGTAACCATACACTGGTTTGAATATATCCGCGACAAATATGGCAAGGACCATCCGCGCCGCACCGAGATACGCAGCTTCGACACCATTGAGGCTTCGAAGGTGGTAGAGGCTAATCAGAAACTCTACATCAACCGACAGGAAGGATTCATCGGAACCGGACTGAAGAAGGACGAGTTTGTGTGCAACTGCTCCGATATCGACGACATAATAGTGTTCTTCAAGGACGGAAAGTACAAGATGGTGCGTGCTGCCGACAAGATATTTGTGGGCAAGAACATACTGCATGTACAAGTTTTCAAGCGCAACGACAAGCGTACTATATATAATGTAGTATACCGCGACGGCAAGAACGGACCAGCTTACATCAAGCGTTTCTTCGTTCCTACAATGACAGTGGGCAAGGACTACGACCTCACGCAGGGCACTCCGGGCTCGCGTGTCCTCTACTTTACAGCCAATCCGAATGGCGAGGCGGAGACAATCAAGGTTACGCTCGAAGCCAACCCGAAGCTGAAGAGAATATTCATCGACAAGGACTTCTCGGAAATTGGCATCAAGGGACGCACATCGAAGGGCAACCTCGTGACGCGCAACCCCATCCACCGCATCGGTTTGAAGAGTCATGGACACTCTACCCTGGGCGGTCGCAAGGTGTGGTACGACCCCGATGTCAACCGACTCAACTACGACGAGCACGGCCGACTGCTCGGTGAGTTCTACGACGACGACTCAATACTCGTAGTGCTCGACGATTGCAACTTCTATATTTCTACATTCGACGCCAACAACCATTACGAGTCGAACATCAAGATAATCGAGAAGTGGAATCCCGACAAGGTGTGGACAGCCGTGCTGTACGATGCCGACAACGACAACAATCTGTACTTGAAGCGATTCCGTATGGAGGCAACCAAGCGTCAGCAAAACTATCTTGGTGAGAATCCCGATAGCCGACTTGTGCTGCTTACCGATACCGCTTATCCGCGTTTCGAGATTGACTATGCTCCGACGACGGCTCCTGACGGCTCGACCATGCAACGTCCGCCACTCGAAATCGATGCCGAAGAGTTTATCGCTGTCAAGGGATTCAAGGCGAAGGGCAAACGTGTGACTACGCTCGATGTGGCTGCGGTGAAGGAACTGGAGCCTACACGATTCCCCGAACCGGAGACCGAAGAGGCTGACGACGCTGCCGATGAAGAACCCGAAAACCTCGACCCCGATGCTGGCAAGAGCCAGCAGCAGGTGATAGACGAAATGACCGGACAACTCAACATATTTACTGAGAATGCAGATCTTTAAGTATATACTCATAGGCATCGCGCTGATTGGCAATGGTGCTCTTTCGGCTTCTGCCCAAACCGAGTGCTGTTCGGCTAAAACGGAGTGCTGTTCAGCTCAGGATGAGGCTCAAGCAGTGCGCAGAGAGCGTCCAACACTCAAGACCAATGCCATGATGATAGGCGTGGGAGCAACCAATATGCTCGACACCTATCTCTCGCCCGAGAAGTATCGTGGCGTTGACATACGCTTCCTCTCGCACACTCGTCGCGAGAAGGACTCCACCGTGTGGATCAATCAGTTCCAGCACGAGGGCAACGTAGCCTATGCAGACAACCGCTCAGGCAATGGCGGTGAGATGGCGGGAGGCTATACGTTTCGCTACTCGCTTCTGCGCAAGTGGAACGTAAGCCTGTGGAGCCATCCGTTGCAACTCATTGCCGGTGGAACGGCAGCCGCCAACATCGGTATGATATACAACACTCGCAACGGAAACAACCCTGCCAATGCGCGCCTGTCGCTGCACATAGAGCCTACCGTAGGCTTCGACTATCCCATAGGACGCCCAAGCAGCAAGCGTGGCATTGCCTTCCGACCGAGCGACGCAGCACGTTATCCGGTGGTGTTGCACTACGAAGCCTCGGCACCGTTGTTCGGACTGATGTTTTCGCCCAACTACGGACAGTCGTATTACGAGATATTCAACCGTGGCAACTACGACCATAACTGCGTGCCAACGACCATCGGCTCAACCCCGTCGTTGCGCCAGATGCTCACCCTCGACTTCCGTCTGGCCCGCACTACATGGCGCATCGGCTACCTGGGAACCATTGAGCAGTCGCACGTGAACAATCTCAAGACCCACATCTACACCCATTCGCTCATGATAGGTATTGTGAAGAGGTTCCGTACGGTGAAGCAATAGTGGTAGATTAATAATCTTGAATTTGCTTGTTCTACAGAATAGAACATAAAACTATATGGACGCATTGCCTAATGCAGACATCCGACGAGGCGGTAAAAATTCCTCCTGTGCAGGACTTACTTTCTGCACCTCCCCCGAAGTTCAAAGTCATCAGACAGAGAACTCCAATACAGGGGTGTCCTCGGATTGTGTCCATAAAGAAAAGAAGCAATGGTTCGTATTGCGTGCAACTTATGGAAGAACAGAGAAAGCCCTTGGGGTCTTTCAAACTGCAAATGTTGAGACATATTTGCCAATGCATTATGTTGTCAAAGAGATAAATGGGAAACGGAGGCTCGTGCAAGAGCCTTTGCTTCCCAATATTATTTTTGCACGGATGACTCGTGAAAAAACACACGAGTTTGTAAAGGAACCTGCTTCTACCGCAAAATGGCTAAAAT